>OJMH01003116.1_pt1 | contig 12763 bp, 11 predicted proteins | sample 1597111 | NCBI WGS metagenome assembly OJMH01 (sample SAMEA2452115, study PRJEB22498) | human gut metagenome | reverse complement strand
GGAATGGACGATATGCCTGCGGACGATCAGACCGGAACCGGCGGCAGCGTTGGAAAGGCAGTTCCTGTGATTGTTGTCTTCCTGATTGCAGCAGGTGGTATTGCCATCATCATCAGTGACAGAAAGAACGTTGCCTATGTTGTCATAAGTCTTGATAACAACCGCACCCTTGGGATTAGTTTCCTTTACCATGTTGCCAACCGTATCATACTCATACTGAACAACAGCGCCGTCAGCGAATCTCTTGGAGATTACTCTTCCACCGTCATCATAAGTGATGTTAGTGACGTTATTATCCTGGTCAGTAATCTTCACCACTCTGTCCTCTCCATCAAACTCATAGCAAATGGTATTACCGTCAGGTAGAGTAATTACGTCATTCTTCATATTTCCGTTGTAGGAATACTCAGTCTTGTTGCCGTTAGCATCGGTAATTGAAGTCTTCTGATAGTTGCCGTCATAAGTGTTCACGATAGTTTTGCCGTTGGCGTCAATGGTACGAAGCAGGTTGCCGCTTAAGTCGTAAACGTACTCCGTCACTTTATTGTCCGCATCAGTCTTAGCAATCATCTGGCCAATAGTATTGTGAGCATACATGGTAGTATTGCCCATAGCATCGGTCTGGGATTTAAGCAGCCCGCCCTCATAGGAATAGGCAATCGCATTTTTGTTTCCAACCTTTTTGGTCGCAGGCATTCCATTTATATCATAGGTATACAGTGTAACCGTTCCTCGAATGTCAGTATACTGAGTCATTTGATTACGGCTATTATAGACGAAGGTCTCCTCAGGAACGACACCGTTAACTGCAGGATATTGAATCTTTATTACATTTCCTGCTGCATCATAAGTAAAATAAGTCTTATTACCATTTCTATCAGTAACTTCAACAGGTTTATTAAAACTGTTGTATACTTTAATTACAGAATTGCACTTTGCATCAGTTTCTGTAATCACGTTATAATGCTCGTCATACTCATACGTCTTGGTGTTGCCGTTTTCATCAGTGTATTTAACCAAAAGACCATTGCAATCATACTCACGATAGCTCTGCTTACCGTTTCGGTTGGTAGTGGTACGTTTATCATCATCATAACTGAATACGGACTTAATAGAACCAGGAATTGCATCCTTTTGTTCCACTACACGTCCATAGTCATCATAGGTATTTTCAAAGTAACAAATGCCCTTTGAATCAATACCAGATTTTATTCTGCCATCCTCGTCATAAGCATATGTGAGCGTATTGCCGTTTACATCGCATATTGCCGTAAGAAGATTACCATTATAAGTAAACGTCGCCTCTCTTGAAGCATCATCATAAACACGTATGACTTTACAAGTAGAATCCTTTTCAAGATATATCTTCTTGCCAGATACTCCATCTGTAATAGTAATCAAAGTATCAGAATATGATATAAGGGTTTCAAATCCCTGATGATCTACAATCTTTGCCAGGTCACCGTTTGAATCGTAATATTCAGTTCTAGCAGAATTACAATCAATAATATATGGATACTGACAAGAGCAATCCACTGTCAATACATAGCCATTTTTGTTGGCGCTGCAGCAAGTAAATCTTGTGCCGCAATCACTTTCGGCAATATAACGAGAATAGGTGGAAGGATTACTGTATACCAATGCTTCACATTCATTTAACTCGATATGCTTCTCATAATTGTGATACCAACCTGAGCCGAAAACCCCGCAGGCTAACTTTGTAGAATCATAATGCGCTACCAGATTAAGGCCCTGACCACCGTATAAAGACATAATTGTGTTATTAAGCGTATGTGCGCCGGTATATACGTCCACAGGATCTGCAAAGGTACTGCCGTCCACCTTATTTATAGGAGTTTCCTCTGCAGGGCACAATGCCGTTTGTTTCACGACAATTTCACAGCAGGAACATATTCCGCTGCCATCCATCGCAGTTGCGTAAATATATGCCCGGCCTGCAGCTTTTGCCGTTACAAGTCCAGTATTTGCATTTACCGTAGCAACTGATGTTTTACTGCTGCTCCAGCGAATTCTCCTTGTTGTGGCATCAATAGGACAAATAGTAGCACTCAAACGGTGCGTATTTCCTTTATAGAGAACCAGATAAGTACGGCTTAGTATAATATCTTCCACACAAATAGGTTCAGTAACGGTAAGATCGCATGTGCCAACAATACCGCTGCCGTCTTGGGCAGTAGCGTAAATTACTGTAGTTCCTGTCTGTTTCGCATAAACAAGCCCGCTGACAGAATTAACCGTTGCGACAGAAGGGTCGCCGCTGCTCCATGTCACACACTTGTTTGTTGCATTCTCAGGGCACACTATTGCATGAAAATACTCCGATTTTCCAACAATCATTGTTTTTGTGTCAGGTGAAATACAAATAGAAGTGACAAGTTTATCCCCGATAACGCTTACATAACAAGAGTCACTCTCACAGCTTCCGTCCATCGAAGTTGCCGTAATTCTTGCTGAACCTTTAGAAACAGCAGTTATTACGCCATTATTTACCGTCGCAACATTACTATTCGAACTTGTCCAATTTAAGCTTTTATTGCTTGCGTTATTAGGGCAAACAGTGGCATAAAGTGTTGCGCACTGCCCTTCCTCCAGAGAAAGGCTTGTTCGATTAAGCGTTACAGAAGTAACTAATACCTTATTATTCACCGTTACTGTCAAATAATCATTGCAGCCGCTTCCGTCGGTTGCAGTTGCATATATCCTTGTAGTACCCACAGCTTTTGCGTAAATATATCCACTGGATGCATTCACACTTGCAACCGAAGGATTGGAACTATGCCACGTCACATCTTTGCAGTCAGCATTAGAGGGACAGACCTCAGCCTTTGCAGAATAATACCAGCTGCCAACTTTTAAAGTAATTGACTTGGGAGATACATTAACTGAATTTACACAGATCATAATATCCCTCCTATTTAAAACATTTTATCAATAATAACCTGTTCGTTTCGGACAAGGTTAAGGTTAAAGGTGGTTACATCACCTCTACCATTTTCGATTGGATGACACTCTCTTCCGTACTGCCAAACAGCAATTTCATTTCTTATAAGACCTGATGGTGCGTAAGGTACCCAATTATCAGGATGAATGAGGTGAGAGGTTGTAATACCATTATAATCCTCTATAGTAGGGGCCACTGCCCAGATTAAGCTCTTCTTGAAAACATCCTTAGCGTTCTGCATACCTCGGCTAAATTCGCGGTCAAATATAAATTTTGCATCGGTATTCGCCTTGAATCCAGGGGTATAACCTTCAACAATAAGGGATTCCGCAAAACCCCTCAAAAAATTATCGCTAATTGGTTCATCTTCGTTAATCTCAAGGAAAACAGCTGTTCCCTCAGGGATACCCAGTTCAAGCGCCCGAATATCTATCGCCTTAGCCAAGAATGCTCCCTGTTCCTCACTCTGCTTTTCATTGTCATCGGTATAAATTGCAGCAATCTTGCATCCCTTACTGTGAATAAAATTAATTTCCTCTTTAGTAAGGCAATTATCTCCGACAAGATATCTGCCGTAAAAATTAGGATAGATTTTGTTGCGGACCACCCACTCAAACTCTTCTATGTTATTCTGAAGAAGTTCGTTTGCCTGGGTTCTAGAATCAACTCCGAAGAGGAGCCTATCCACACTATTAGCCACAGCGGGCTCAGTTATAGAAGTCTGAGCTATATCAACATCAGCTTCAACATTTATAGTTCTGGTTCTATAAGCATTAATACATGCCATAATTTTTTCTTCCTTTCGCTAATTAAAATTTGTTTTTCTTTGCAGCTGCACGCATAGCTTATACCTTTACCGTGACAACTATTGTCACATTTAAACTTCTATTTCCAAAAAATCCAGCTGATTTATTTTGACATCTTCAATACGTTCATTTAATTAAAAATTTTTTATGATGATAGAGAAAAAAACTACACACTTCATATGAAGTAATGTATAAACTGGCACGCATAATATCCGCTAAAGCCATTAATTGATAAGCATAATTATTTCAAAAGGATAAAAATACAAAAAACAGGTATTCAAAACTTTCTTTGAATACCTGTTTTTTCTTGTCTTCATTCCACCAAAAGGAAAACATCGAAAACAATGATTTTCGCGGCACTTTTCAAGCACCTTTCCTTTGCATCTTTGTTTTAACATAAAGAACTCTGAAAATCAAGTAGTTTCGATGTTTTTTTGACCAATTTTTTCAACTTTTTCGCAGCAAACAGGTTCTGTAATTGTTCCTTCTCCCTTCAAATTTATAGTTAGCTTAAGACCCTCTGTCACTCGAATATTCGAAACCAAATATCTAACCTTGTTTGGGGCTTTTCACAAAGGAGAATTTTTTACTTTCCTCATTCTTCCTTGTAAAGGATTTGATGTTTCTGTTAGAAGTGAAAAGTAAGAAAACCTTTTTCCGGCTTTATCTGAAACCTTTGCTGGAATCCGGAGAGCTTCAAATGACCCATCCCGAACAACCAAGTATTTCAACACAACGGTACATACGAGCTTCCCAGCAAAAGAAGCAAAACGCATATAATCATATAAATTTTGCCGCTTATTCTCTATAAGAATGGGCGGCTTTTTCTTGACTATACAACTGCAAGCAGCTTTATTAAAGCGGTAATCAAAGAAATCAATGTAGTGCTTCCTGCACATAATGTTTTTAGGGCAGATAGGAAACCTTTTTAGGTTTCTTGTTTTCACTCAAATCTTCCTCAATTTGTTTTAATATCTCGACAATGTCATCTTTTTCATTGATGTCACTTGTTGACAGAGCGTCTTTGATTGCTGCAATAAGTTCCACAGCATCGTTCTTAGTCCCCTCATTGATTGTCACTTGTGTAGATATATTCCCATCTACGTTACTCCCTACAACGACAGTCGAATAGTTTGCCGTAATATTACCAGATGTCGAGGGTTTGCCTTTTTCTTCTTCTCGTACAGTTTGTTCATAGCAATGCCGTAAAAATTCACTAATATGGTCTATAAGCGGATCAATTATATGCTTAATAAATTTTTGCATTTCATCATTAATAGTTGACTTTGCGCCTGTATAATGATAAGTACCATAAAGCCGGGTAAAATCGCCATCAAAATTTTCTATTGAATATGTTAAGAACTGATATTCAAGAGAGATTTCTTCGCTAACATCTGGACTAACTTCAAAAGGGTCTAACCAACCACGGGATTCAACTATTGCAGCTATATCGTAACTATGTGTATTTTTGCTCTTGATAAATTCTGCTATTATTTCATTGGAATTTATTACAGCCATAAAGCGTTTCAGGTTAGCATCGCATTGCGGATAATCTGTTCTGCTCAATCGACGAGCAACATTCCGAAAATTAGAGGAAATATTTTGAATCTCATAACTTGTATAACTCATTTAACAATCCTCCCACAATAAGGACAGTAAAAACCCGCTGTTATATCAGCTGGCATAAGTCCAATTTCTTTATTGCAGCAAGCAACTGTCACGATTTGCATATCATAATCTCGATTTTTGAATTTTACATCAGTGTCTACTTTATGGACAGGTGGAGTTTTGACTTTTATATATTTTGATTTTATTCCCTTAAATGCATCAGCGATCATTTGCTCTTCCTCTGCCAATGCAATTTTTTCCGCTTCTTTTACGACTTCTTCCGGCCCAAAAGTATTTAGGGATTCTGAAATTCCACAAATGGGGCAACAAATATCATCTTCTAACTCATCGTTCAAATATGCACAATCAATTTTAAATCTACTTTTACATCTTTCACATTGTAATGTAACCAATCCGTTTTCATCGGATTGCAAAGGATTGCAAAGTGGCTCCACCAATGGTACCCATATTCATATCACTCCTGACTTGTTATTGTGCAATATTTTTTTAGATTTTCCTCTACATATTCCGCCACCATTGTAACCATTGCGCTGTCGTCGTTATCACGATAATAGCTATCAAACGCTTCGTAGTACCGTTTGCGGTCGGTAAACTTCACGTTGATTGGCGGATAACCATTCTGCATGAGAAACAGGTTCATAATTAACCGCCCTGTACGACCGTTGCCGTCCACAAACGGGTGGATTCCCTCAAATTTTAGATGGAATAATGCTACGCTTTCAATCGGGTGCAGCTTTTTCTTTGCAAATTCGTTGATTAAATTTTCCATCATTTCCGGGACGACTGTCGGTTCCGGCGGCGTATGGTATGCTCCCATAATGCGTACTGGTATGCGGCGATAGATTCCCCGATCTTCCGGCCTGTCCATCAAAACCAAAGTATGAATCTGTTTGATGATAGCTTCGGAGAACGGAACTTTATTCTTTACAAGTTCCTGAACGTAGAGAAATGCGTCTTTGTGTCCGACAGCCTCCAAATGGTCTTTCAAAGGCTTTCTGTCTATGGTAACGCCCTCTAAAACAAGAGCGGTTTCCTGCAAAGTTAAGGTGTTTCCCTCAATCGCATTAGAGTTATAGGTGTATTCTACAAGGAATTCATCTTGTAGGCGCTTCAATTCGCCGGCGGTCAAGGGTCTGCGACTATCTAATTGTTCCTTTAGGCTATCAATACGGGAGAATAGCGGTACATATTGTTCCGAAACAGACTTGTGACGCAACTTACGGCCGTCAACAGGTTTCACAGCATTTACAGGAATAAAGTATGTCCGGCCTTTTTGAACAACGCCCTCTATTTTTCCCTGTTGGCAGAGGATACGGACGCGTCGGTCTGATATGCCCCATTTTTCCGCCGCTTGTGTTACTTTCATATATTCCATGCGTTCACCGCCTACATATCATTTTTTATAGTATAACACATTATCGGAATAATATCAACACATCTATCAAGTTGTTTGCGATATATCATTCCGAATATACATAGCCGTCTGCCATCGCCATAGGCGGCTAAATCCATGTAAAGAAGGAAACCTCAAATGGCGAATTGCAAAGTTATCGCGGTGACGAACCAAAAGGGAGGCGTGGGCAAGACCACGACGACCGCAAATCTCGGTATCGGACTGGCGCAGGAAAACAAAATGGTTCTGCTGATCGACGCGGACACGCAGGCTTCTTTGACGCTTTCCATCGGGTACGCCAAGCCGGACGAACTGCCCGTTACGCTTGCAGATATTATGCAGGACGTGATTGACGATATCCCGATTCCTGACGGTCGCGGCATTCTGCACCACGGCGAGGGCGTTGATCTGCTGCCTGCAAACATTAAATTGTCGGGTATGGAAATCCGGCTCATAAACGCTATGAGCTGTGAAAGCGTGCTGCGGACATATATCAATGGGGTAAAGCTCCATTACGACTATATCCTCATTGACTGTATGCCTTCTGATAGGAAAGATGGCTGCGATGGAATAATTATGCTGTTGGCTTCCTCCAGTGAATTTAGCGTCATTACGCCAACCAATCCAGATTTATGCTATATTAGATACATAGCTTTTATGGCAACTCAAAACTGTAAAAACTTAAGCAATAAAAAGGAGGAACGATTATGGGAAAACGGCTGAGTGAGATTGAGAAGAAGGGAGTTGTGAAAAAGTATTCTGAAGGCATAGCTGCGGAACAATTGGCAACAGAATACTGCGTTAGCAGAAGCACCATATATAACTGGGTAAACCGTTATCAGACAAAAACGAATAATCCTATAAAAAATCACAAGGACTACCTGATACTGAATGCAAAATATGAGCGGACAAGAAAAATCAATGAAATACTATATAAGGCAAACTGTGCGCCAGATACTCCTACAGCAGTCCGCGTTGCAGCAATTCAAAAACTTTTGAACGAATATTCACTCACCATACTTTGCGAAGCTCTTAAAGTTTCTAAATCCTCATACTACACCATCATTGATGATAGCCACGAAACTATTTATACAAAAAAGAGGAAAGAATTAACGCCTATCATTACAGCTATCTTTAATGAAAGTTATCAAACAATAGGTTCTAAAAAAATCACCTCTATTTTGCAAACTCGCGGATACAAGATTTCTCAAAAACTGGTAGCTGATATTATGCAGAAAGAAGGATTGTTCAGTGTGCGCTCCGGTGCAAAAAAATTATATCTGCAAGGACAAAAAAGAAAGGAAAACATATTGCATCAGAAATTCACTGTAAGCCGTCCAAATGAAGTTTGGGTTAGTGATGTCACACAGTTTCGGTTTAAAAATCTTACATACTATGTATGCGTTGTATTGGATTTGTTTGCCCGAAAGGTGATTTCATTGAAAGTCTCCACTAAAAACAGCACACAACTTATAAAGTCAGCCTTTAAAGATGCGTACACGAAAAGACAACCTCAAGAAGGTCTTTTGTTTCACAGCGATCAAGGCTGCAATTTCACTTCAAAAACTTTCTGTCGTTATTTGGAATCTCTTGGGGTCAACCAGTCTTTTTCACGGAAAGGCACTCCCTATGATAACTCCGTCTGTGAAGCCTTCTTCAAAACCTTTAAGGAAGAAGAAATATACCGGCACATTTACCACTCTGTAGCAGAAATGAAAACATCAATAGAAAACTATATCCTACGGTATAACAATGAGCGACCTCATGTTTATTTAAAATATAAGACGCCAAACGAGATAGAAAACCGATATTTTAATGAGTATAAAATGGACAAACAATAGTCCAAAAGCAATGTTTTACATCTTTTTAGCAAGATTATTTTGGCTTTTTGATTTTATTGTCTAATTTCAAAATCCAGTCAATCCCTTTAAAATAAAGAATAATCCCCTGAAACTAGACATTACCAGTCTGTTTCAGGGGATCCATTCATCTGGAGGCGCCACCCAGATTTGAACTGGGGCATAAAGGTTTTGCAGACCTCTGCCTTACCACTTGGCTATGGCGCCGTTTTGGAGCGGAAGACGAGATTCGAACTCGCGACATTCGCCTTGGCAAGGCGACGCTCTACCACTGAGCCACTCCCGCATTTTTTGCTAACAATTATTTCATTGTCAGCAGATGGTATATTATCATATTCCCCTCTTTTTGTAAAGCGTTTTTAGAGATTAAATAAAAAATTTTTCAAAATCAGCGTTTTTTTATTACCTTATTTTTCAGTTCTTTACCCAGCGCAAAATCAGATGCGTTTTGAAGCGTGGTATTGGCTATCGCTTCAAGCGCTTCCACGGTAAAATAAGCCTGGTGCGAGGTAACCAGCACATTGGGCAGCGCCAGCAGCTCCAGCAAGGTATCATCCCCTAATATGCTGTCTGTAAAATCCTCATAAAAATAATTTTCCTCTTCCTCATATACGTCCAGCCCCACTGAGGAAATAATTTTGCTTTTCAGCCCGTCTATAAGCGCCTGCGTGTCTACCAGACCCCCACGGGAAATATTTATAAACATTACGCCCCTTTTCATTTTGGAAATGCTCTCGCTATTGATTAAATGCCGGTTTTCTTCGGTAAGCGGGCAATGCAGAGTTATAATATCGCTTTGAGCATACAATTCGTCCAAACTAACTAATTCTATTCCGTTTTCCTGAGCATATTTCTTATCGGCATATATATCATGAGCTATGACCCGGCAGGAAAAAGCCTTTAGCAAATCGGCCACAGCCCGACCTATACGCCCCAGCCCGATTATGCCCGCGGTTTTCCGCGCCATATTAAACCCAAGCAGCCCCTTGAGGCTGAAATTGTATTCTTTAGTACGCAGATACGCCTTATGTATCTTGCGGTTAAGCGCCAGAATAAGAGCCAAAGTATGCTCTGCCACGCCCTGCGAAGAATATTCAGGCACGTTCATAACGCATACGCCCAATCTTTCGGCCGCAGCTAAATCCACGTTATTAACTCCGGCGCATCTGAGCAGGAGCAAACGTATGCCGTTTTCTTTTATGCATTCAAGCGCATCAGCCGAAACCCTGTCGTTGACAAAGCAGCAAACTGCGTCAAAGCCCGAAGCCATATCGGCGTTAGAGCAGTCCAGTCTGTCGGCAAAAAATCTCAGTTCAAAATCAAACCCCTTATTGGCATTGGTAAAAAAGTCAACATCATATTCTTTCGCGTCAAAAAAAGCAATTCTCATTAATAAACCCTTCAATCCAGCGTATTTTTTATATATTCTTTCCTTAGTTTTGAAAGGTATGTATTAATTTTAAGAATCTCTTTTTTATCAGCAGATAAAATCAGCTGTTTTTCCTTAAAACGGCATCTTCAATAACGCGCATTACATTTTCCGCTCCTCTGGCCGCGGGCGCGTTTTTCATATTTTCAATATATCTATCCTTCTCGGCATACAATTTGCTTATGGCGCGCTCCAGAGCCGCTCCCGTGAGCTGCGCTTCAGGCAGTACCAGCGCATACCCGTCCCTTTCAAAGGCCTGCGCGTTCTGCACCTGATCCCCGCGGGAGCCAGCGTCAAGAGGTATAAGCAGCATGGGCTTTTTAAGCGCAAGAAATTCGTTAATGCTGTTTGAACCGGCACGGGATATAACCATATCGGCAAGCGCAAACACATCAGGCAGCTGCTTATCCATATACTCCTTTTGCACATATCCCCTAAGGCCGTCATAACTATGCTCAGCCTTGCCCTTGCCGCAAAGATGTATTACGTTAAATTCCTCAAGCAGTTTTTCCAGCACTTCCCTTAACGCCTGATTGACTTTGACAGAACCGCTGGAACCTCCCATGACCAGCAAAGTGGGCCGGCGGGGCAAATTAAGCGCCCTGCGCGCAGCTTCCCCGTCTCCTGAAAACAATTCTTTTCTTATCGGCGAACCGGTAACGACCACCTTTTTCCCGTCAAATTTTGTCCCCGCCTCTTTAAAGGTAACGCATATTTTTTCAGCGCTGGGCGCACAGAGCCGGGTAGCAAGTCCGGAAGAAATATCCGATTCATGTATGACGGCCGGGATTTTTAGTTTTCCCGCGGCCTTAACTACAGGCACGGACACAAATCCGCCTTTGGAAAACAATACGTCGGGAGCTATTTCCCTTAATATATTAACAGACTGCCTGTATCCCTTTATTACCTTAAACGGGTCAGTAAGGTTCTTTATATCCAGATACCGGCGCAACTTGCCGGCGCTTATTACATGATAGGTTATATCCGGCTGAGCGGTAATCAGCTCATATTCAAGCCCCTCGCGCGTACCGATATAATGTATTTCATAGCCCCTTTTGCGCAGATAAGGCAAAAGCGCAATATTGGGAGTAACATGACCGGCAGTCCCCCCTCCGGTCAAAACAATTTTGGGCATAAAATATTCTCCTTCAGGCATAAAAATTCCATCTATATTTACTATATGCCGTCCCCGTATTCGTGGTCCACGGCATACATTATATATTTGTATATTAAATTAAGCTGATATAGCAAAGGCACCCGTATTCCGCTTATTCAACCATACTTTTCCTAAAGCCCGAAAAGACTGAGCAGCAAACCTGCCGCAGCCGAAATTCCGAACAGCAGGAGGATAATCCTTACGCAATCCTTTAAATTCCTGTTGGCTCTGAAAAGCACTATAAGTCCTACACCGGCGCCCGCGCACAGGCCGGCCACCGCCGAGCTGAGAGTAAGGGCTCCGCCTATATAAAGTTCAGTTATAAGCACTGAGGCGGCGCAATTAGGTATAAGCCCTATAACCGCTGCCAGAATAGGCTGAAAAAAGCTGCCCGAAAGCATAAACTTGCCCAGGTTTTCTTCTCCTACTAAATGAATAAGCCCGCCCAGCACAATATTTGCAGCAAGCACTATAGCAAAAATACTAACGGTATGCTTGAGTGCGGAAAGAAAAATCCCATGCTCGCAGCCGCAGCCTGAGCACAGCTTTTTAATATTTTCTTCTCCCGAACCATTGTTTCTTTTAACAATAAAATCTATAACCAGCCCCGCTAAAACCGCTATAACAACCTTTATGCCGATAAGCAGCAGCATTTCCCCGACATGCCCCGGTTCAGACAGCATGATTATTATCATCTCGTCCGAGGTGGATAAAAACACAGCCATAAGAGTGCCCAGCGTTATTATCCGTCCCGCATAAAGATTAGCGGCAATGGCTGAAAAACCGCATTGAGGCACGCAGCCCAGCAGCGCCCCTATCACGACTCCTAATTTGCCCGAACCAGCCAATGCTTTTTCCATTTTTCCCGAAGCATGGTGCTCTAAAAACTCTATAAGCAGATAGGCTAAAAACAAAAAAGGCAGAGTTTGAAGCGAGTCAAGCAAAGCGTGTTCTAAAATTTCCCATACGGTTTCCCACATAAATATATACTCCTATAGAATCAGCTGGACAGCTAAATTATCTAAAATCTGAAAAAGCAGAGGCAGCAGGCCGCACAGCACCCCCAATATTTTCTTCTTTTCCTCAGGCGCCATAAGCTTAGGCAGCAGAAAAAGCTGTATCACCACCAGAACTATTCTTATCCCCCACCAGGCAAAATGCCCGGTCGCAGTTATGCCTCTTAAATTCAAAAGAAAAAACAACAGCGCCAGAATGCCCTCAGGCAGCAGGGTTACATGCCAGAATTTTTTTGCAAAAGAAACAGGCCCCATTCCTATTATAAATGAATACAGCGTATAAATAACCGCGGCAATAAGTATAAAACCAACCGCCAGAAGCAATATCTGCAAAGTTATACTCATAATTATATCCTAACTCATTTTTATAAAGCATTTTTCAGTTATTATATGCTATTTTTCGGTATTGCGCAAATATTTTGTTCAGTGCCTGAATAGAACGGTATTTGAACGCTGAAAGGGTTTGAAAACACAGCGCCGCAAGAAACTGCCGCGGCGTTTGCGGCCCGAAGG
>OJMH01003115.1_pt1 | contig 12768 bp, 19 predicted proteins | sample 1597111 | NCBI WGS metagenome assembly OJMH01 (sample SAMEA2452115, study PRJEB22498) | human gut metagenome | reverse complement strand
TACAACATTTGAATTAATTATACTATTTACAGAATTTGTTTTTGTTAATCTATTTATGATATTCGTGTTACAGCTTATTGTTGCAATTATGACTATTAATATAAAAATTAAACAAATCAATAATATTTTCTTAAATACTATGGCTCTAAAAAATTCAAACAAACCAATACCTCCTAAATATATAATAAATATATTAGTATATTGATGTTTTATTCTTTTTTATGTTCTAAAAAATTAGCAATTATCTATAAATTTAAAATTTTTCCATATTTTTAATTTTAAATTATATTTTTTATTTTCATTTGCCACAAGCCCCCACAAGTAAGCAATGATTATTAATATTGCTATGTTTTTGTACTCTAATATGGCAAAACTTGCAAATGCGGTTAAAATTATTACAACTACATTTGATATTTTATTTGTAATAACATAAGCTGTAAATAATCCATATTTTATATGTACTATTTCCTTCAAAATTTGCCCACCATCAAGCGGATATATCGGTAACATGTTAAATATAAATATCAGTAAATTTGAATATATTAATAGTTCTATTGATATGCCTGCTATCTCTGAAATTACTGTTATCTTGTAGCATATTATTGAAATTGCCATAATTATTAAATTTACAAGTGGTCCAGCAAAGGCTATTATGGCTTTTTTTAGCGCAAGCATATTACCATTTTTTATTTTTTTATTATAATTCTTACAGTCATTTTTGAATTTTACAGAAAAACCAGTTGGTATAATAGATATAGATTCAGGCTTGAACCCTAATATTATTCCAGCCATTACATGTCCCAATTCGTGTATTAACGCTAGACACATGAGTAGTGCGTATATTTTTATTTGCCTTGTTATTAAAAATATCAACAAAAAAAGAAAGACCTTCAAATTAATTTTTATTTGCATAATATTATCCTTTCTAATTATTTTAGCTCTGCCATTATAAACTTCCCAATATCAACTCTGGATTTATAAATCTATCATCTCTTCGTATTTCAAAATGTAGATGTGGACCAGTAGCCCTACCTGTTGCTCCAACTTTTGCGATTACATCTCCTTGCTTTACTGTGCTTCCTTCTTGTACTAGAAGTTCACTACAATGAGCATACAATGTAAGCACTTCTCCACTTTGAATGCGTAAATGTTTGCCATAATCCCCTTCTTCAGAATATTGTACAACTGTTCCGTCCATTGCAGATACTATGTTGTCTCCCATATTTCCTGCTATATCTAAACCTTTATGGTTTGCAGTTACAATTTTGGTTGGAGTTCTGTTTCCAAACCTTGAAGTTATAACTCCTTTTATTGGCCAGATTATGCTCACATTTTGTTTTACATATTCTATATCTTGCTCTTCTTGTGACTTTTCTTCCTCTTGTTGAGTCTCATCGGCTCCACCAACTGCAAGCTGTGTTGTGTCATTATTTGTCACTTCTGTACTTGCATCATTTTGCGAAATCTCAGAATTATCAACATTTTCATTATTAGCTTCACTAGTATTTTCACTAGACTCCGCATTACTATTTTCAATGTTAGTCTCCTCTGTATTTTGGTCTTGAGCTTCCTCATTCACATTATCATTTGGTTCATTATTCACACCCCAATTAATTTTTTTCTGCAAATTCAAAAAAAATTCATTTGATTTATTATACAAATTTTCTATGCTAATATCATAAGACAAAACCTCTTTTGTTTTATCCACCATATCTTTTGAAAATAAATAATTAGAATATTGAAGCATATATATGCAAGTATAAATTATCACGCACACAATCATTTGAATAATCATCTTATTAATCATTTTGCCTTTTATTTTTCTAGTCTCTTGTGGCTGATATCTGTTTCTCGTTTCACCGCTTCTATATAGGCTCTCTCCATATCTATTGTTATATCTTCTTCTACTGTATATTTCCTCCGCTCTTCTAATACGCTCCTCTTGGCTAATAGATTTTTCCATAAAAAAACACCTCTTCCTTTGTGTTTATCTTTTTATAGATTTATATTCCAAAGATCAAGGTTTTATTCGTTTACATTATTTCTTTCAAATAAATATAGCAAGTAATATACTTATTATAGTCGTCATTGCAAGAAAAACATTTAATTTTTTTGTCTTTTTATACGATTTTTTTAATCTATCTATCTTTCTATCTGCCAAATTATCTTCTATTCTTTTTATATAATTTGAGACTACAATTTCCGCTTCTTTTATTACATATTTTCTATCTTCTTTTTTTATATTTTCAATTTTTTTTAAAGATTCCGTATTTATATCACCATAAATTACGCCGTTATTCCCAGTTTTATAATTTATAACATCTTTATATTCAGATTCTTTCATATAATTTTCTATTTTTTTCTTATCCTTCACAACAATTATAGCTTCATCCACTAAATTAGAAGGAAGATTTTTTAATATGATTACATTCCTAGTATTCTCTTTGCTCATTATGTACCTCCTATATTTTATATAGGAATTATTACCATAATTTATTTCTTTTATACTTTAAATAAATTCAAAATTTTAAAAATAATCTTACATGCCATATTTTCCACTAAATCTGTAGAAACACTCTCTAATTCTATTATATTTTGTTTTACATCATCATAATTTTGCCCTACAATACCTCTAATTGATATATCTCCTATTAATTTTTCTCCTCTATTTACACCATTTCCTGCATACAAAATTGTATTATCAATTAAAATTTTCCCAATATTTTGATTGCTTCCAAGCGCTGAATCTATTGTAATTATTGTAATATAATCCTTTTTATTACATTTCAAATGTTCTGCCATTTCAATTAAATTGTTATATCCTATAGGTTTTTCTAGAGTTCCTAGTATTTTTACATTGTTTCCTATAGTACTTTTATTTTTTTCTAAAAAGGTACCTATTAATGGTCCTAAACTATCTCCTATTAATTTACTATCTCCAATACACAAAATAAGAATTTCTTCCAAAATTACCTCCCAAAAATTTTATGTTTTCTCCACCAACTTATACAGTGCCATATTAATATATGGTCTTATTTTTTATTATTATCCCTATCTTTACTTATAACAATATTCACATTTTTATTATATAAATACTCTTTATTAATTTTCTCTGAAAGCCCTGCCACATCATTCGATACTATTATTGTATTGTAGTTTCTTTCTATTAATTCATCTATTTTATTATCAACATTTTCTGTACTATTAACAGAAAACACGTCCATTCCAAAACTTGTTGGAATTTTAAAGCTTTTATTATCATTATCTAATTTTAACCATGAAATTCTCATAAAAATCACCAATATTATTTTGCAAAAAATTTCTTATATTATGCAAAAATACTAGCATATTAAGCTAGTATTTTTAAGCCACTATTTTTCAATTAAGTTATCTACTTAATTACTATATTGTTGTTTTAAACAAGTCTATGTAGACTTGCTTATTTTTAATTTAATTATTTAGAAACCTGCAAGACTGGGCGGAGACTGCGACAATAAGAGTACGAGTAGGTGTAAGAGTAGAACACATTGCTGGCCGTGATAGAACCACCTGACACACAGCGCAAGGTGAAGGCACTGCCGTTCCAATTCGCACGGACGCAGCGCGACGAAAGCCAATATTCTCTTCCTATATTTATTCTTGCTGTATTTCTGTTTGCTCCTTCCCAATATGCATTATATATTACCTTTAATCCTGGGTCAGCATCGTATTTCTCGTATGAGTATGAATTCTTTTGATCATTTGACACAAATGAGCTTGTTCCTGCATTACTTAATATATATGAACTTATTTTTGCATCTGAATATCCCTTACTTGGATTACTCGTATCTAAATTGTCTCCTCCTTCATATTGTGTAAATAGTGTTGGTGCATATCTATTATTTGTTGATGTTATCTTATTTGGTGCTGTACTATCATTTGCATTTGTACTCCACAAACCTCCATATGAACCACTTAATTTGCTTTCATCAACAAAATCCTCGAATTTTGCATTTCTTGCTAGTACTACTTTTACCTTTTTCGTTGATCCATCACTTAATTTTATCTCTGTTAAGTTTCCATATAGATTATTACATACTGTATCTATTGCTAGAACTCCATTGTTATAGCCTGCTGCTCCTGTTAATCTTACCTGCAAATTTGTTGCTCTATCTGCTATATAATAATCATAATTCTTCGTATCAAAATTTCCTGTTAGTGCATCATATCCACCATCTGTCAATTTTGTCCATGTCATGCTTGTTTCTATTGTTGGTAAGCCTGAATCTATTTTCTTAATTGATTTAATATCTACTCCTAATAGACTTGCAATTGAATCTGCTTTTACATATCCATGTGCATCTGCTCCTGTTTTTCCTTTATAAAATGGATCTGTTGTTACTGTTGTACCTACTGTTTTGTTTGAAATAACACTTCCATCTACTGTTATTACTGGACGTAGTGCACAATTATATGTGTAATTTGATCCAGACGTATTAAATCCATTAACTTGAAATAAATTGTAATTAGTATATGCTCCATCCGTTCTTATATAGTTTATTGCATAACATTCGTATGCTATATTTTCTGAATATTGCACTTTTCCACCCTGTGAATCATAACCATACCATGTCTGTCTTGATGCTAACCAATAATTATTTCCCGTGTTCCTTATATCTTCTGATATTTTACTTGTTGCAGATTTTATACTCCTTATTGTTGGAGAAGTACTTGCCAAAAGCATATTTGTATTGCTTGCCTGTGCTCCAGAGGTCACACCTGCATCTATATAATTACTAATCTGTTCAGTTGAATATCCATCATTTTCTACATCTTTTGTATTTATAACCGGTTGTATTTTTTGTCCCTGTTCATATTTTCTATTTAACTGATATACTACATTATAAAAGTCTGTAAGATTTGCACTTCTTGCTGATTTTACTTTCTGTCCATTTATTTCTAAATTTCCATATAACTTTGAGCATATTTCATTAAGCGCTTTTGCTCCATTTGTATATCCATTTATTCCTGATAATGATACTTCAAATCCTGTATTGTTGTTTGCTATTAAGTTCACTGATCCATCATTATTTACACTTAAAACCTTCCAACCTAGATCTTCTGTCTCTAATTCTCCGGCTTCTACCATGGCTATTCCTGGTACGTCTTCATTGTTATTATCTAAAACTTGCTTTATATGTCTATTTACTCCGTTACCATCTGTTTTTCCTAAATATTCAAATGTGTAATCTTCTAAGTTTACAAGATATTTGTATCCTTTATAAGCAACTTGGGCATATCCGTCTCCATTGTTTAAAAAGTCTTCTATCCCATCATTTCCTACATTTGAGCTTAAATAATCCGCTAGTCTAAAATTTTCACCGTCTACATTGGCTAATCTCAGCCCCGTTAAATACATACTCATACTTTCCGTTGCACTAGATTCGTCTGTTTGAGCAGCAGCCTCTTGAGCTTTTTTGATTATTCCATTTTCTCCTAGTACTAAATTAAGACTTACACCAGCCAAAATTAATAATACAACAACTGTTACAACCAATGCAACCAATGTAATTCCTTTCATCTTTCTTGTTTTGTTCCTTAACATCTTTCTTCTCCCTTCCTTATATTGGTAAAATCATATAACAAAAACGAAACATATAAAAAACGCACTTTATGATTAATTATAACTAAAATAGCAACAATAGCCTGTTTTGATTAAAACAGGCTTTTGTCGCTATTTATTATATTTTTCACTAAAGAATACGTATGTACAGTTTCAATGCATACAGCAATTATGTTTTTCATATTTTCTCCTTTGTTTTTCGTTTTATTACAGCTATTATGATATATCAACGCATATGGTTTGTCTATTGGTTATATAGCCAGTTTTTTCGAAAAAATATGGTTTTACGTATTATTCTTTATTACTAATATGTATGTTTTCTATCTCTCCTTTCAGTTCTCTTGATATTATATTTTGTATTTGAGCTATTTGCTCTTCTTTCAATTCCTTTGCCTTCACAATTATGCTTATGCTATCTCCATTTATAAATATTATTAAATCTTGAAAGCCCTTGTTTTTTATTAGATTTTCCGCTATCATTATTGCATTTCGTGTATCATTTATTTTCTTTATTTCATTTTCTGAAATCTCCTTCTGAGTTTCTGATATTTGATTATTGCTCAATATTTTTTGATAGCTTTCTAGCATTTGTGAATACATCTTATCTCGTTCAAGTCTTAGTTCTGCAAAATATTGGTCTCCACTAGTTTCCGTTACAGTTGTTGATGTATTTATTTCATTTTGAACGATATTTTCTTTAGACTCTGTATTTTGATCATTTGATTTTATTTCATCCTTTTTTTCTTCATTTTTTGCAGAATCATCAATAATATTCTGTGTTTCATCATTATTAACCAAATCATTATTATCAGCAACATTGGCACTCACGAGTGTTGCGTCTCCAATTCCAGCATATTTTTCCGAGTCTGTTAATACTGCTGTTTCTAAAGCTTGTTTCTCGTTGCTCGTGTAGTTCATGTATCCTGCAGCAATCAGCATTATTGCTATAACAGAAATTATAATTTGATTTTTCTTTAAAATCTGTTTCATATTCACACTCTCCTATTACTTCCATATTTTTTAGTCTTTTATCTCAAAGACTTGTATTTTATATGTAGCAAGCCCAGTCACGGCTTCTACTGCCTGCACTATGCTTGTTTTTATGTTTGCGTCATTTGCTCCCTGTGCAGTTATTATCGCACCCTCTATTTTAGGGTTTACCACACTCTGGGTTATTGGTGTTTTAGTTCCATTCTTATCTTCGTATATTACATCTTTCTTCGTAGTGCTTTCATTCACAGTTCTTGTACCTCCTCCAGAATCGGTTTCTTCCGTCGTACTAGTGCTGGAATCTTCATCATACATCGGAATAATCTGGCTAGTTTGTGAATATGTAATTAATACTTTTGTTTTACCAACTCCCTTTATATTTGATAATATATTCTCCAATTTCTGTTCCATTCCATCTTCCTCAGTTGCTACTGTCTGTGCTTCATTTTCTGCTGTGGCAAGCTTTTTATTTGTATCTGTTGTTACATTGTCTTTTTTCTTATCTCCGCTCCAAATATAGTTAATTGCAACAATTGTTACTATCATTATAATTATGAGTACAACTAAATTTTCCATTTTCTTTTTGCTATTCTCTTCGCTACTTTTTTCTTTAATTTTCTGAAGTTTTTCCTTAAACATTTTTCTTTATTGGCACTAAAAGTGCACTCCTCCTTTAAGAAATATTAATGTTCTTTTTATCTATGTCATAAGTTTCGCTTATGTAATCTTTTACTTCTTGTTTGTCATCATCACTTAATGTTTTGCTATCTTTTTGACTGATTGTATTTCCAATTTCTACAGTATTTATTACTATTTCATTGTTTTTTTCCTGTTTTTGCTCCGTTTTAATTAGTTTTAATGTAATTTTTTCTATCGTGTAATTTTCATCATCTTTTATCTGAATATCTGATGTATCAATTTCATAGCCTTTTTCTTTTAGTTTAGCAGATATATCGGCTTTTAGATTTGATACATATATGTCTTTAATACTTCTAGTATTATTATCTTCAAACTTGCGTGATATTGTGTTGTCGCTTTTTGAAATCTGTTGTTCATATTTTTCTATATTTATTGTGTTTAAATTAATATCTTTGCCACCCAATTTTTTGATTATTGGAGATACTATTGTAAACAATATGTACATTCCAATTACAACTTTAACATATTTTTTACTACTGCTATTTGGCAAAATCATTTCAATTAATGTTGCAATTATTACAGCAACAATTATGCCTTGTGCCCAACTACTAAGAAATTCAATCATTGCATCATCACTCCACTGTTCGATATTTTTATTACTAATGTCACTCCAATAATAAGCATTACAGAAATACTACACATTATGGCTAATAATAGCTTAAATGTTCCTCCTATCTGACCTAATAATTTTACAATCTTATCATCTGCAATAGGCTGGCATAAGGCAGAACCCAAGTAATAAACTGCCATTAAGGTTGTCAATTTTATTATCGGTATTATGCAAATACTCAAAATTATAATTACACCAACAATTCCAACAGCATTTTTTAAAATATTGCTACAACTCATAACAGTATCCACTGCATCTCCGAAGTATCTTTCCAACAATCGGAATAAAATTTGAAACTGCTGCTTTTGTGGTTTTTACTGTAAGTGCATCTACTCCATTTGTTATGCTTCCTTCAAGTGAAGAAACTCCCACAAATATAGTAAGAACAATTCCCAATATCCAGACAACTGTAGTATTTATATATTTTGAAAGCTTGTCTATTTGTACTCTATCAGACACATTTGAAATTACACTTAACGCTACAGATATTAGGCTTGCTGGTACAAGCACAACATTTATAAAATTGCCTATAAAAGATATTATCCATAAAATGATTGGCTGTAGCATTCCAGCAGATGCAATATTTCCTGTAGTTATCATAAGTGTTATTAATAATGGAATTAAACAATTTGTAAATGCTACTAAATTGTCAATCGATGTTTTTACCATGTTGATTATATCTGAAAAATTTTTCATTACGATTGCTACGATTAAAATATATGTTATGTAATATGTAATTTGCGAAACACTCTTATTTTCGAGGCCATCTGTTATGCTTCGAAGCACGCTAGATATTATTATAATTACCATAATGCTTCCGAATTGTACTGATTGCTTCTCTTGCTCCACTAAACAGCTGTGCTAAAATTTTTCTGCCTATTGTCTGATTATCCACATTTCCTTTTATTGCAGATGTTATAAGCTCATTTACATCAATATCAAAATCCTCACTCTTGTATTTGTTAGCCTCTTCAATAAAACTGGATATTCCTAATGTACTCGCCTGACTTTTCAAGAGTTCACTCGTTATGTCATCTTCTGCATTAACTTTATAGCAAAAGCTCAAATAGCAAAAATATATTAGCAGTATTACAATTATTTTTATTAATCTTTTGTTTTTCATTTTTCCTCCACTACGGTAGAATGTTTAGAATAACTTCCAGCAAACTCGACATTATCGGAACAGACATAGACATTATTATTACTTTGCCACCTAAGTCAACCTTACTTGCAATTGCAGATTCACCGGCATCTTTGCAGATACTCACTGTAAATTCCGTTAAAATAGCTATTCCGGTAATTTTAATAAGTAAAACTAGAAACTCATTGTTTATTGCTGTTTTGCTTGATAAGCTTTTAAGCACTTCAATAATTCCAGAAAGCTTAGTAGCAATTAATGCAAATATTAATATTCCAGCTATTAGCGAGGCATACATTGCAAATTCCGGCCTATACTGTTTTAAAATTACAATTATTATAACCGCTATTAGACCAATGCCAATTATTTTAACAATATCCATATGTATCACTTTCCTTACAAATTAAAAATTGTCCTTACTGTATCAAACAGAGTACTAATTTCTTTAATTACCATTGTAAGAACAATAATGAGTCCTGCAAGAGTTGTCATCATTGCCTGATCTTCTCTTCCTGCTCTTACTAAAACCTGATACAATACAGCAACCAAAATTCCAATAGCAGCAATTTTAAATAATAAATTTATATCCATTATTCATCCGTTCCTTTCTTACTTGCACAAGTTTGGTTGGAAAAGAATTAAATTTTGGCAAGAAAAATGAATTTCAAAGGTAAGGGCGCATACGTGGTGTATGTAACCGCGTTTGAAACGATATTTGACGTAGCCAAAATTGTAATTATTTTTCAACCTTATGCCTTTTCATAATAGTAATATAACAGCAGTAAGCCCCACAGTTACTCCAAGTGTCTTATATAATTTTGTATTCTTTTGTTTCTCAATTTTTGCATTTTCAATCTGGTCTTCTATTAATTTTTCTGTTAATTCAATTTGGCCTACTTGTCCTTCCACATCTGTGTTTCCTAGCATCTTTCCCAGAGTTCCTATGGCAGTAAAATCTTCTTTATTAAGGCTTAGTTTGTCTTGTGATTCTTCTATAGCTTTTTTCCAACCATCTTTTGCACTCATATTCTCCATATTAAGGCTTGCTCTTTTAAATATGTCTCCAACCACATCTTTGTTGTCATCATAAATCTGGTTAAAAATTTCCTGAATGGTTAGTCCTGTAAATTTAATTTTTGATTTAAATATGTTTAACAAATTCTGCATTTTTTCTAATTCTTGTACTCTACTTACGTATTTTTTGGCATATGTGTTTCCTATGTATGTAAATGCTAAAAACACAAAAAATATCAGAATATATTTTATAAAAATCATAGCTTGTCTCCTATTTAAGCTTCTTTATAATATATATTCTGATATTTTTATTTTAGAACTATTTTTTATAAATTTATTGTTTCAAATTCATAATTCGAATCATTTCTTGCTTTTATAACTATTACTTTTTCAAATATTTTTTCTTGTATCAATTCCTTCAACTCTGGATTTTTCATCACATCTTCAATGCTATTTCCATGAGCCGTAAAAATCCCTTTTACACCACAGCATATGGCGTACTTTATTGCCTCACTATCTTGCACACTTCCGATTTCATCTGCTATTAACACTTGTGGTGCCATAGAACGAATAGCAATTTTCATTCCAATAGATTTTGGAATATCATTTATCACATCAGTCCTAATTCCTAAATCATTTTGCATTATTCCTCTATAAGTTGATGAAATTTCTCCTCTCTCATCTATTACAACCACATTCAAGCCCTGTATTTTATATGGTATTCCATTACTAATATTTCGTGTTATATCACGCAACAATGTCGTCTTTCCGCATTCCCGGTGGGGAAATTAGTAATGTATTATAAATACTATTATTGTTTTTTATTATTTCATTTATCATACAGTTTGAGCAACCTTTTATTTCCCTGCTTATTCTAAAATTTAAACTAGAAATATAATTAAAATTAGCAACTTGTCCATTTGCATCTAACACTGCTGTTCCAACTATTCCAACACGATGTCCGCCTTTTATTGTTATGTAGCCATTTGCAATTTGTTTTTGATATGAGTATACGGAATTCTCGCATATTTTTTGAAATATATAATTAATATCTTCTGTATTTATAATGTAATTTAGTATTTTCTGGGCTTGTCCAAATCTTAAAATTAAGGGCAAATTATTTCTTATACGAATTTCTTCAATCGAATTAAAATCTTCTTCATTCAATATTGCTTGTATATGTTGAGGAAAATATTTTAGAAACTCTTCTTTCATTATATTTTTTGTATAATCAATTTATCAATCTATTTAATTGATTATTTCCTTTCTCCTTTGTTAATAATTATTATATGCTTCACATAAAAAAATAGAACTACACTTTTTATCTCCGATTTTCAAAATGTACAAAAAAGAATCGTACATTTTTACCTCCGTCCACGGATTGTACGATTCTTTTTAATTATTCTTTTTAATTATTCTCACTATTATGGTAAACGTTCATAACATCATCTAATTCATCAAGATTTTCTAATAATTTATCCATTCTTTCTTGAGCTTTTTCATCTAATGCAACATATGTTGTTGGAACCATTTGAACCTCTGCTTCTAAGAATTCTATTCCTTGGCCTTCTAGAGTTTCTCTTACACTTGAAAAATCTTCAGGTGTTGTTGTAATTGTGTAACATTCTTCATCAGCCTCAAAATCTTCTGCTCCTGCATCTAATGCAATCATCATTAAATCATCTTCTGATTGTTTACATTCTGCTTTATCTACAACCATTACACCTTTTTTATTGAACATGTAAGAAACACAACCTGTTGTTCCTAAGTTTCCACCGGCTCTATCAAATACGTGTCTTACGTCTGCAGCTGTTCTATTTCTGTTATCTGTACTTGCTTCTACTATAACAGCAACACCATTTGGTCCATATCCTTCATATATAACTTCTTCGTAGTTTTCTGCGTTTCCGGCTCCAGATGCTTTCTTAATTGCATTGTTTATTGTATCGTTTGGCATGTTTGCTGCCTTACATTTTGCAATAACATCCTTTAACTTAGAGTTACCAGCCGGGTCAGGTCCACCTTGCTTTACTGCTATTAATAATTCTCTTCCTAATTTTGTGAATACTTTACCTCTTGCTGCATCAGCTTTACCTTTTTTAGCTTGAATATTATGCCATTTGCTATGACCTGACATTTTAACTCCTCCTTCTTATTGGCTTTTAGCCATTTTTCTAAAAATTTCATTTTTTATTGTAACATATTTTTTTTATTTTGTGTAGTCTTTTTTACAAATATTTTTGTATTTTACTACACTTATATCATTTATAAAGATACAAATAAAAACTTCATACTTTATTTATTTGTATCTTTTGTCATTTATTTTATTATACTTTAGTATAACTATTAACTTCTTTTTGTAATTTTGACATATTTATTTTATCTTGAAGATCTTTTTCAAACTTTTCTCTATATGGGTTATCTAGATTTAATTTATTTATTAAATCTTCCATTTTTATTATTCCATTTTCTAAACTTTCTTTTGAAAACCATTTTTCTATTATTCCATCTTCCTCTAGGCCTTCGTAATCTTTCAGTGCTTGTGTCATTTTTCCTAATATTTTTGCACTCTCAATTGTTTTTTGTGTTTCTTTTTGGCAATCATACTCATGTCATACATCAAATCGGTATAATTGTCAAATATTGTGTTTTATAAAAATCCTAAATATTTTTATATTCTCGTGCTTTTTCTTCTAACAATTTAAAATTACATGC
>OJMH01003113.1_pt1 | contig 12781 bp, 10 predicted proteins | sample 1597111 | NCBI WGS metagenome assembly OJMH01 (sample SAMEA2452115, study PRJEB22498) | human gut metagenome | reverse complement strand
GCCGGATCCTCGGCTTTCATCCTGCGCGACTCAGGCGCACGCTTCCTTGTTACGACAAAATTCAATCGCTGGCGTGACATCGGCGCAGCCATGGATTTGCCCGACCTTCAGACCGTGGTGATCACCGACGAAGGCATTGAAACCACCGTTGCCGACGGGCGCACCGTCACGAGTGTTGATCATTGGCTTGCAACGGGCCAGGATGCCGAATTGCCTCCCGGTCCCGAACCCACAGATCTCGCCGCCCTCGTCTACACCTCAGGCACAACGGGCAAGCCCAAGGGCGTGATGCTCACGCACCGTGCGATTCTCTCGAACATCAACGGCGTTCTGAGTAGCATCTGTCCGCGCGTCAACGAGGTCTGGCTCTCGTTTCTTCCCCTTTCTCACACGCTTGAGCGTCTCGCTTCGTACTACCTTGCGCTCGGCGTCGGCAATCTCGTGGCCTTCAACCGCAACATCGGTTTGCTGCAGGAAGATATGCGCGTCATACGCCCTACCATCATGCTGAGCGTGCCACGCGTCTACGAAAAAATTTACGCCAAAATCCAAGACCGACTGTCAGCTCAGTCGCCCTTTGTGCAAAAAATCTTCCGGTGGGCGGTTGACGTCGGTTGGCGCCGTTTTTGCCGCAAAAACGGTCTGCCCTGCCCGGCCGGCTTTTCGGCAATTTTTGACCCGCTTGTAGCCGGTTTCCTCGACAAGAAGGTTGGCACCGGGATTCGCAATATTTTCGGCGGTCGTCCTTATGTCTACATCTCCGGCGGCGCCGCCTTCAATCCGCAGGTTGCAAAAGTCTTTCTTGCCCTGGGAGTGGAAATCCTTCAAGGCTACGGCATGACCGAGGCCTCCCCTGTGGTCTGCGTCAATAAGCTTGGCTCCAATCATCCTCAAACAGTGGGCGTACCTCTTGACAACCTCGAAACCAAACTCGGCCCTAACGACGAACTGATGGTGCGCGGCCCCAACGTGATGGTCGGCTATTGGATGCGTCCTGAAGACACGCGTGCCGTTCTCACAGAAGACGGCTGGCTCAAGACAGGCGATCAAGCCGACATCTACAAGAGCGGACACATCCGTATCAAAGGTCGCATCAAGGAAATCATTGTCACCAGCACCGGTGAAAAGATTCCGCCGGGAGACTTGGAGCAAGCCATCGAAACAGACAATCTGTTTGATCAGGTGATGGCTGTTGGCGAAGATCGTCCCTACATCGCTTGTTTGGCGGTCGTTAATCCCGAGCAATTTGACAAGTTTGTCAAGGAACTTGGCAAGGATCCCAAGAGCGAAGGCATCTTCATGGACAAAGAAGTGCGCAACGCCGCGCTGCGACGCATCAAGGCCTTGACGCGCGACTTCCCGAACTACGGCATTCCGCGCAACGTGCGTCTGCTCGCCGAACCTTGGACCATTGAAGGCGGTTTGCTTACGCCGACTCTTAAGCTCAAGCGAGCTAAGATCCGCGAACGTTTCCACGCTGAAATTGATGAACTGTACGGCGATCGCCGCAGCTAAGGTGTTTCGTCGGTTACGAATTCAGCGGGCTTTTGCATTTCGGTCAAAAGCCCGCTGTCTTTGGTTCGTCAGAGCTGTAAAAAATTTTTCAGCAGTTCGTGCCCGAATTCGCTTGCTATTGACTCCGGATGAAACTGTACGGTTTCGATCAGCAAGCTTTTATGTCTCAGCCCTTGAATCTCGCCGTCCGAACTCACTGCCGTCACTTCCAGACAATCCGGCAACGTCTCTCGCTCAACCACCAGCGAGTGATAGCGTGCGACCGTCAGCGGCAAAGGCAAACCGCGGAAAAGTCCTTTACCGTCATGCGTGATGCGATCTGTCTTGCCATGCATAACCTTTCCCGCCCGAACCACACGCCCGCCGAAGACTTCTCCGACAGCCTGATGCCCGAGACAGACGCCCAACACCGGTACATACTGCGAAAAACGCACAATGGCATCCTTGGAAATGCCTGCCTGCGACGGAGCACATGGTCCCGGTGAGATGCAGACTCGGTCGGGTTTGCGTTTTAAAAGCTCTTCAACGGTCGCTTCGTCGTTTCTCACAACCTGCACCTCTTCTCCGAGTTCTTGAAAATACTGCACGAGGTTGTAGGTAAAACTGTCATAGTTGTCGATCATAAGGAGCATTTGCTTTTTCCTCGTCTCATTCATAACCCAGTTTCGAAACCGGCTTCCGCCTGTTCCGCTGCACGCAAGACAGCCCGCGCTTTATGCTCCGTTTCCGCATATTCCATCTCCGGAATGCTGTCGGCGACAATGCCGGCAGCCGCTTGGGCATACAAACGTTTGTCTTTGATGACGGCAGTTCTTATAGCTATCGCGAGATCCATGTCCCCCGCAAACGAGATGTAACCTACCGCTCCCCCATAGATACCGCGCGAAACAGGCTCCAGCTCGTCAATGATTTCCATTGCCCGCACTTTCGGCGCCCCGGTTAGCGTTCCAGCAGGAAAAGTCGCTTTCAAAACATCGATATTGTCGAGTCCGTCAAGAAGTTCCCCTTCAACGTGGCTTACCAAATGCTGTACTTGTGAGTAACGCTCAATGGCATATTGGTCGGTAACTCGCACCGTGCCCGGTTTGGCAATGCGGCCGATGTCATTGCGCGCCAAATCGATCAACATTAGATGTTCGGCTCGTTCTTTGGGATCGTGCAGAAGTTCTTCGGCAAGCCGGCGATCGTCTTGCACATCAACTCCTCTCGGTCGAGTTCCCGCAATAGGACGGATCGTCGCGATCCGTTTGCCGTCGCGCAATTCCTGTCGCACCAAGATTTCCGGCGAAGCGCCGACAACGAAATGGTCTCCGAAGTTGTAGTAGTACATATACGGCGAAGGATTGAGACTTCGCAGCGCCCGGTACAGGGAAATCGGACTTTCGGTAAAGCAGCGCTCAATGCGTTGACCAATTTGCACCTGCATACAGTCGCCGGCCAGAATGTAGTCCTTGGCCTTCCGCACAGCCTTCAAATAATTTTCTCTGTCAAACGGACGCTCGGATTCGTGAACGATGCCACCGGCAGCATACGGAGCTTCTACCGGTCGAGCCAATGCCTGTTTGAGACTTCGAATACGACGAACGGCTGCCGAGTATGCCCCTGGAACACTTGGATCAGCATTAATAACGATGTACATACGACCTTTAAAACTGTCGATCACAACGAGTTCTTCGCACAACAGCAAACAGATATCCGGCACCCCGATACCTCCGGCCTTATTGCGCCCCAATTTGCTGCGTTCGATCATTCGAACCGTGTCATAGCCGAAGTACCCGACCAGTCCGCCCGTCAAGCGTGGCAACCCCTTAGGCAAGGCAACACGAAAGCGTTTGATAAATCTCTGCACAAAGTTAAGGGGATTTGTTTCGGTGTCGCGTTCGGTCTCTTTTCCGTCAGTCAAAACCTGAGTGCAAAAACCAGAATCTGTCAGATAACTGACGATCTTTATGTGAGCCTTTAACCCCACAAAACTGTAGCGTGAAAAGCTTTTGCCGCCTTCCGCACTCTCAAGCAGAAAAGTGTCGTTGTCGCGTCCGGCGAGCTTCAGGTAAACCGACAGCGGTGTTTCCAAATCACACAAGCATTCGCTTACCAACGCGATACGGTTGAAGCCTTCGCGGGCGGTCGCTTCGAATTCGATTTCGGTCATCATGATTGAAAAGTTCCTCAAAAACGGATTCCGCCTTACCCTGAATAACACACTCTGGGCGTCATTCAGCGCATCTGTCGACAAAGGCGTCGCCAGCAAAACACGCGGAAATCAATGAATTTAAATCGGGAAAGAAACTCAACAGCTCACAGGAAAGCTGTTAAGACTTACGCAGAAAACGAACCCGACATTCGCCGGAGAGCATCTGCGAAATCAGGGAAAGTTTTAGGACCGCCAGCACCAAGCCCCCCGTGCATACCAGCCGGACGGCTTATGCACGCGGCGTACCGAGCGAATGTGTGCAAATTGTGCTGCAGACAAAATCATGGTGTCGGAACTGCCGATGGACAAATTCTGGGACAAAAAGAAGGAACCTGTATTGGTTGCCCCCTAGTTTTAGCGAATGCGATAGGGCTTCGCAATAGGCAAAAGAATGTAGAAAACGGAAGCGGCATTGATTAACCGCTTCCGTTTTCTGAGGTCAATTGAAGTTATCGGAACTAAGTGACGGGCTCATTACCAGTTGTTGATCTTGGGCCAAATCGTCTGAACGTTGTTGTTCTCGTCAACAACGAAATACTTGTCGAAGGCGGCAGCCGTCGGACAGGCGTGATTGGGCAGGATTCTCAAGCGCGTGCCAATGGGAAAATCCTCAGGACTGATCGGCGAGCCGTCTCGGCTGCAGACAATACCGTGCTCCTGGTTGGCTGATTTCATCCAGAAGTTTTCAATCGGCTTACCTGTTTCATCGCAAACAAGGCCGTAGCCCCAGTCCACCGCCTGAGCCGCCGTGCCTCGATCTCGACTCATTGCCATCCAGCCACCGTCAGTGATAATCCAGCCCTTTTGCGGCTGATGACCGATGACTGTCACAAGAACGGATATGGCAATATCTTTAACTTTGCAAACATTGAGGCCCGCCATCACCAGATCTTGGAAAACCCCCACGCCGCTACGGTATTCCGTAACGCCTTCAGTGTCTTTGACGGCCGTAAAGGTCGGGGTTGACCCAACGGAAATGATTTCACATTTGTAGCCTGCTGCCTTGAGCGTATTGGCTGCTGTCATAATCTGGCGAACCTCGTTGGCTGCGTAGGCTTCCAGTTCTTCGCGGCTACGGGAAAGATAACTGTCGCCGGCATGCGTCAGGACCCCCTTGAAGACGGCACCGTCGGTCAACGCCTTGGCAACCGTTACCAAAGCGGGATCGTCGGGTTTCAAACCGGAACGGTGGCCGTCGCAGTCTATCTCGAGCAACACGCCGATCTTGGTGTTGTGTGTGCGACAAAACTCACTTACGGCCATGGCACTTGCTAGATTGTCAAGAATGATCTTGACATCCGCGCCGCGACTATTGAGAAGTGCAATACGAGTCAACTTCTGCGGGGCGATGCCGACGGCATAAATGATGTCCGTGATGCCTTCCTCATCGAACATGTACTCGGCTTCCTTGACTGTCGAAACCGTAATGCCGCCGAACATTCCCTGCACCTGCATGGCGGCAATAGGAGCACACTTATGGGTCTTCACGTGCGGGCGCCAGTTGACGCCAAGTTCGTGAGCTCGTCTCTGGCAGTAATCGATGTTTTCAAAAAGCTTTGCCTTGTCGATCAATAGACTCGGGGTGTCGAGTTCGCTCAACTTCAGACTGATGGACATGTCTCATCTCCGGACTGGGTTTGCTGAAAAGTTATCCGATTTTACGGGCACGTACAGTAAGTGTAATCGCCGAAAACTGAGACATACCTCCTAGGCGTCTTTGCCTGTATTACTTGGTAAAGATCAAGATTTCTGTTCTAACTTGTCAGGAACTGAGCCAACAATCCCGAAAGGTGCTCAAAGTTTGCGACAATCAGAAAGTCTTGTGCGCGGCAATTTATTTTGACAAAACCGTTTGCCGTCACGTCTAACTCAACTAAAAAGAGACTCGCCCTATGGCCATTATTGTTCACAAGTACGGCGGCACTTCAATGGGAAGCGTCGAGCGCATTAAGAATGTCGCCAGACGCGTAGCCAAGTGGCACCGCGCCGGCTATCAGATGGTGGTGGTGGTTTCAGCGATGAGTGGTGAAACAAACCGCCTCATCGCACTTGCCAAGGAAATCATGCCCAATCCCGATCCTCGGGAGCTTGACGTCATCGCCAGTACCGGCGAACAGGTCTCCATCGGCCTGCTCGCAATGGCACTCAAAAGCATCGGCGTTGATGCCGTGAGCTTCAACGGTTCTCAGGTCGCCGTACACACGGACAGCGCCTTCACAAAAGCCCGCATTGAGTCGATCGACAGCGAACCGGTTATGCGTGAACTGAACGCCGGCAAGGTTGTCATTGTCGCAGGCTTCCAAGGTCGAGACAGCGCGGGCAACGTTACCACGCTCGGCCGCGGCGGCTCTGACACCTCAGGCGTAGCACTTGCCGTGGCACTTAAGGCCCAGGAATGCCTCATCTTCACGGACGTTGACGGCGTCTATACCACCGATCCGCGCATTGAGCCCAAAGCTCGCAAGCTTGACGTCATTAGCTTTGAAGAAATGCTCGAGCTCGCCAGTCTCGGCTCTAAAGTGCTGCAGATCCGCAGCGTGGAGTTTGCAGGCAAATATCACGTCCCCGTGCGTGTTCTCTCAAGCCTTACCGACCCCAATATTCCCGTTGACGTCGAAGCGTCCAGCGGTACCCTGATTTCTTTTGAGGATGATCCGAAGATGGAGAAAGCCCTTGTTTCCGGCATCGCCTGCACCCGCGATGAAGCCAAAATCACGCTCTCGCGCGTTCCCGATACTCCGGGCGTCGCCTATAAGATTCTCGGCCCTGTGGCCCAGCACAACATTGACGTTGACATGATCGTTCAGAACGACGGTCTCGACGGCACAACAGACTTCTCCTTTACCGTTCCGCGCGGAGACGTAGACAAGTGCTTAAAGGTGCTCAACGATGAAGTCGTCCCGGTCTGCCATCCCGAGGGCATCCATACCAACGTTGATATCGCTAAAGTCAGTGTGGTGGGCATCGGTATGCGCACTCACGCAGGCGTTGCCTGCCGTATGTTTGAGTCGTTGGCAGCTGAAGGCATCAACATCGAAATGATCAGTACCTCCGAAATCAAGGTGAGCTTGGTAATTCAGGACAAGTACATGGAGCTTGCCGTGCGTGCCCTGCATAAGGCTTTCAATCTTGAAGGAAAACCTGCCAAGCTCTGATTACACCCAGATCTTTGCTTGTGAGCTGAAAACAAAGTCCTGTCGGCACGGTCGGCAGGACTTTTCGCTATCATTCGCGCAACTGTTTCATCTTCATTATTTCAAAGGCTTGCCCATGCAAAACACCGTCATTGCACCATCCATCCTTTCGGCCGATTTCGGACGTCTTGCCGAAGAAGTCCGTGATGTGGTCTCAGCCGGTGCCGATTGGATTCACTTTGACGTGATGGACAACCATTACGTACCGAATCTCACCGTCGGTCCGCTCGTGTGCGAAGCGATTCGTCCGCACACACAAGCCGTCATTGACGTTCATTTGATGATTGAGCCTGTTGATAGCCTGGTGCCAGCCTTTGCCAAAGCCGGTGCCGACATCATTACCTTCCACTGTGAAGCAAGCCGACACATTGATCGCACACTGCAGCTGATTCACAACGAAGGCTGCAAGGCAGGTCTGGTTTTCAATCCTGCCACTCCGCTCGACTATCTCGACTACGTCATCGACAAAGTCGACATGGTTCTTCTGATGAGCGTCAATCCGGGTTTCGGCGGTCAGAGCTTCATTGACTCGGTCTATAACAAAATCCGTGCCATGCGTGCCAAACTAGATGACTATGAAGCCCGTTCGGGACGCAGTATCCGTCTGGAAGTTGACGGCGGAATTAAAACCACCAACATCGCCGAAGTCGCTAAAGCCGGCGCCGATACGTTTGTTGCAGGTTCCGCCGTGTTCGGCATGAAAAGTCCCGAAGGCTACAAAGAAGTAATCACTGCAATGAAAAACGCCGTCGCAGCCGCTCGCTAAGAAACGTATTGCTCACAGGTGAAAAAGCCGCACTCGAATCAACGGTGCGGCTTTTTTACCTTGCCTGATGAATTTCAAAGCTTCTTGAGTTCTTCCTTGACCGTCAGCCGAACCGTGTTTTCCACGGCCTTCTGAAGATCGGAACGGATACGAGTTGCTGCCGTCTTGAGAGTAACGTCCACGATAATCTCAATTTGAGAGTTAAGTCGCTCCACAACCTTCGGAACAATTCTTGCAACGAGCTCTTCTTCGGAGAGCCCCAATGACGTCGCTTGATCATGCTCCGGTCGAGCTTGAACAGGCTTCGACTGAGGTTCAGGGTTCTCAATTGCATCTGAATGCTGTGTTGTTTCGGGCTGCGGTGCAATTGTCCGAGAAGTCGCTTCTACCTCGGACAGCCCGGGAATTGAGCCGTGCTTGAGCTCCTGCGCCGCGCGCTTGAGCTCCTCCCAATCGTACGGAACACGGTCTTTCAAAAGCGGAGAATGGTAAGAAGTCATTTTTTAACCTGCGCTACGGTCGTAGGCGTTAAGCGTCACACCGGCGGTCTTGTAAAGCCGATAGCGGGCGCGGGAATTAAGAAGTTCCTTCTGATTGGTTGAGACGATGTCCACGACACGATTAAAGGGCGCAAGCGTCTGCTGCCAATCAGGCGGGACCATTTCGTCAAGCAAAATGATGACGTCGGCTGGCTTCAACAGCGTGATGTCACTGGCAAAAACGACAGGCGCATCAGCTTCAAACGCAGAACCAGCCCAAGCGTGGGCGATGAAGGTCAAATCCTCAAAGCGCCAAAGATCGTCGTAGGCGCGCCGCAACAGCACTTCGTTGCTGCTCCAGACGGCAACGGTAAGTCCCATCTTGCGCACCTTCTTAATCAGACGGCAGGCATAGATCGTGCGTTGCGCAACATTGAAGTGAAAGTCGATTTGCTGCATACGGCGTCTTGTTCGGGGTCTCAACCTCTGTTACAGCAAAGCCTTACTTTGCGGTCGTCCTCGTCTTGGACGTTGCCTTAACCTTCACGGTCTTCACTTTTGAGACCTTGGGAGCCGGAGCACGGGAAAGCAACCACTCAAGGAGCAACGGCAACGGACGCGCCGTACCGCCTCCCTTGCCTCCTGCAGCCTGTGCGGTACCGGCCACGTCAAGATGCGCCCAGGGGCACTTTGGGGCAAACGCCGCTAGGAATGTTGCAGCTGTGCAGGCACCGGCACCTGCCGTCCAGCTGATGTTGGCAAGATCGGCCACGGAGCTTTCAAGGGCCTTTTTGTAGGTGCCGCCCATCGGCATCGGCCAGACGGGATCGTGTGCGCTGTCGGCCGCGCAAGCAAGCGCTGCCGTGAGCGGCTCATCTTCACAAAACAGCCCCGAGACGTCGTTACCGAGTGCCACAATGCAGGCACCCGTGAGCGTAGCCACGTCAATGCAGACTTCAGGGGCAAATTCGGCAGCTCGCGCCAGAGCATCGGCCAGAATCAAACGACCTTCGGCATCGGTGTTGAGAACTTCGACGGTCAAACCACTCAGCGTAGTGATGACATCGGCAGGCTTTAATGCAGAACCCGAAGGCAGGTTTTCCACGGCCGGCACCAGCGCCACCACGTTTTCCTTAAGTTGCATTTCGGCGGCGGCCTTGACAGCAGCCATCACGACGGCAGCCCCCGACATATCGAATTTCATTTGATCCATCGTGCGGCTCGGCTTGAGTGAGATGCCCCCCGCATCAAAGGTTACACCCTTACCCACCAGAACAACCGGAGCTTTGGTCGTTGCCGCCCCCTGCCAGGCAAGTTCAATGAAAACGGGATCGGTATGGCTTCCTTTGCTCACGCCGATCACGCCGCCCATGCCGGCTTCGTCAATGGCGTCTTTGTCGAGCACCCTGACGGTAAGCTTGCCTTTGGTGGTCTTACCCGCTGACTTATCAAATTCGCGCACCACGCTCTCGGCAGCTTCGGCAAGGAACTGCGGGTCACAGATATTGGGTGGAAGATCCTGGAGTTCCTTGGCCCATATCATGGCACCTGCGGAAATGCACCCCACTTCGAGACTGGATGCTACGTCCGTTTCAGACACCCATAGAATCTTTTCCACGACCTGCGGGCCCTTTCCTTTGGTCTTGAGACCGCGAGACTTGTGGGAAGCAAAAAGAAGCTCACGCACAGCACTGCGCGCTGCCCACGCTTCGTCACGTTCGGGCAGCGTCCACTCTGCAGAAGTCAAAGCAACAGAGCCGCATTTGACAAAACGTGCCACTTTGCGGTGCACATTGATGAAGATCTTTTCGCTGAAAGCGTCCTTCATGCCCAGACCCACAGCAATCACGCGCTTGAAATCCAAACCGGGAACAGCGTAGAAAACAGCAACTTCGGAAGGCTTGCCCTTGAAGTCGCCTGCTTTGATCTGAGCGCTCAAGAGGCCACCTAAATTATCGACGGCCTGAGCTGAAGCTGTGAGTTCAGGTTTACCCTCTTCTCCACCGCACCAGACACCCACCACGAGTGTGTCGGCCTGCAATTCAGTGAGTTTCTTTTCAACTTCAATTTGCATGTCTCGTCTCTCCGAATCTGTCCGAAGGGCCTTCCGACAAGCAGAAGGCTCTCAAAAAAAGAAGAATTTCGTTCCTTAATGGTAGGAAGCCTTTTTGGCTTCGTCGACACGAATGGGCGGAAAGCTGTCCCAGCGTTCGCAGCCCGGGCACTGCCACGAAAATGTGTGTGCCAGGAAGCCGCAGTGACTGCATTGATAGCGTGCAAAAAGCTTGCTCTGCTTGGTCGTAACCTCGGCCAGAAGTCGTGCCTGTTCGTCATCGGGATCGGCTTTGGATCGCAGATTGCACAAAACCGAGAACGCTGAAAGCGACGGACGGCTCTTGAGCGCTTCGCCGGCAAAAGCAGCGGCTGTAGGCGCATCGGCCCAAACAGACATGCGAGCAACGGCTGCGGTCAGAACATCGACAGACCCCGACTTCGCAAATGTCTCCTTTAAATATTTCATAGCAGCAGCTTTATCTGTTTCTGCCAGAACGTCAGCCTTTTTAGCGGCAATAAGCGGCGCGTAAGCAGGCTTGGCATTTTCGATTTGACTCCAAGCCGAAATCGCATCTTGAGTTTTGCCGGCGTCAAGCGCGAGATCTGCCGCCAATGACAAGGCACGCGGATTTTCCGGATTGGCCTGCAGCGCACTCGTCACGAATTCGGACGCGCGTGCGGCATCCTTGGTGCAACGAGCCAGATTAGCCAACTCACAATAGTAGTGACTGATCTCAACATGCAAATCTTTGCCGCTTTTTTGCAGTCTCTCCGCCGTTTCCACAGCTTTCTTCCATTCGTGTTCGGTGCAGTAAATGTGCATCAGTGCTTCCAAAGCCTCAACTTCGCGTCCCTTGAAGGTCGAAAGTTGCTCGTAGGCCGATTCTGCACGGTCGTACATACCGGACTTAAGATAATCAAGAGCAAGTTCGGCCATGGCCAATGCACGTTCTTTTTCGGGAAGTTCGGCGCGATTAACGAGGAAACTGTGCAGACGAATAGCACGGTCAAACTGACCACGGCGGCGGAACAGATTGCCGAGCGCATGGTGCAATTCGATCGTCTCAGGGTCCAATCGCACGACTTCGATAAAAAGGTCGATGGCTTTGTCTGCCTTAACAGGGTCGTCGCTCAACAGAAGAGAAAGCCCTTTGGCATAGTGCTCATCAATGCCCTGCGTCGCCTTTTTGTGCTGTTTGAAATCAACCCCGCGCAACCACCAACCGGCAGCAAAAAGAATCGGGACCGCAATCAAATACCAGAGTTCGAATTCCATTTATTTCACTAGTCAATAAAAATCACTTCAATCCTGAGGCAGGTTTTTCTTGGCAAACAGGATATCGTGCCAACCGAGTTCCTTGGCAACAGGATTGCGCAGCAGATAGGACGGATGATACGTGACCACCGCGGGCACCTTTCGGCCCGCAATCTCCACTTCGTACAAACGTCCGCGCATCTGCGAGATAGGGCGTGTTTCGCCAAGCAGTCTGTACACGGCATGCTTGCCCATCAAAATCAAGAGTTTGGGCTGCAACAATTCGAGCTGACGGTCCAGAAAAGCGGAACACGCCGCTACTTCATCGGGTTTGGGGTCACGATTTCCGGGAGGCCGGCACTTCAAAACATTACAAATGGCAACGTCCTTGCCTCGTTCCAGAGAACAAGCCTTGAGAATTTCGGTCAAAAGCTTGCCGCTGTTGCCGACAAAAGGAATGCCCTGAAGATCCTCCTCTGCCCCCGGTGCCTCTCCCACCACAACGAGTTTAGGTCCGGGTCCGCCGTCGGAGAAGACAACATGTTGACGGCCCATCGCAGAAAGCGCACAAGCAGTACAGTGCTGCGAAAGTGTCTGCAGCGCCTGCCAATCGGCCGAAGCAATTTTGTTCAGAAGTTCCGTACTCATGCCGACCGCCGGCTGTGCATCTGCCTGGGGTACAGTCGGAGAAGCTGTGGAAGTCTGTGCCGCCCGAGCAGATTGAGGAGCCTGCGGGAGACTTCCCGTTTTTGCTGCAGTGAGTTCAGCCCGTGCCGGCACAGCAGATCGTTTCGGTGATGGGGACTGCGGCCGCCCGGCAGGCCGCAAAGCCCCTGTCGGCACCAGCGGATCCATCGAATCACGCAGAAGCCATACGGGCCCGAGTCCCATGGCATCGAGCATTTCTATCGATTCTCGGCTGAAGGCAGGCTGCTGAAGCTCTTGCGTCATAGTGCCTCCTCAACGATTAACGCTGCCGGCGTTTTAGAGGCTCCCGGAAGTTCGCGGCGCATCAGCACGGCATCTTCCCGACCGCTCAGATGGCGGTAATAACCTCGGCGTCGGCCGACGACAACAAATCCGTTCTGCTCATAGAGACGGCGTGCCGGGATATTGCTTTCGCGCACCTCCAGATAGAGGGACGATGCACCGCGCCGCGCGAGCTCGGCTTCTAGTTCAGCAAGCAGCGCACGGCCAATGCCTTGACGCTGCATGGAGGGTGCAGTACCGATGATAAGGAGTTCACTTTCGTCGAGTACGAGACTCGCCACCGCCCATGCGGCCAAGCCCGCTTCGGACGCCGAGGCAGAAGCGGACTGAACA
>OJMH01003111.1_pt1 | contig 12783 bp, 13 predicted proteins | sample 1597111 | NCBI WGS metagenome assembly OJMH01 (sample SAMEA2452115, study PRJEB22498) | human gut metagenome | reverse complement strand
CGTCTCCTCACAGATTGTCGCCTCGCCGGAAGGAGCGGAAGCCGTAAATGCTGATCATCACGAAGCAGAGCAACGGCAGCAGGAACGAGAGGTTGACTGCCGGCATTCCGAACAGAGTGCCCCGGTCGATGATGGCGGCCTGTACCGGCGGCAGCACCGAACCGCCGAGGATCGCCATGATCAGCCCGGCAGCCCCGAATTTCGCGTCGTCGCCGAGTCCGGCCAGGGCGATTCCATAGATGGTCGGAAACATCAGCGACATACAGCCGGAGACGCCGACCAGGCAATACAGGCCGTAAATATCCTGGAAACCGATGACGCCAAGCGTCAGAATGCCGCCGGCAATGGACAGAATCAACAGCAATTTGCCGGGATTGAGATAACGCAGCAGGAATGTGCAGATGAAACGGCTGATACAGAAAATAATCATGGCGGCGATGTTGTATTGCTGCGAGAGGACTTCGGCGGCTTTTTCATCCATTCCCCGGGCCATGAACAAACGGGTGCCGTATTGGATGATGAAAGTCCAGCACATGATCTGAACGCCGACATAAAAGAATTGGGCGATGACGCCTTCCCGATAGCGCGGCAGGCTGAAAATACGCTTTAGCGTCGGCAGGAAATCGATCGAATGGGATTGATCGTGGTTGGTCGGCATCCTGGTGCAGCGGATGAGCAGGAATAAGGCGATGATGACCAGCCCGATCAATAAATAGGGCTGAATGAGCACCGATAAATCGCTCTCCTTGACCGCTTCGAACTCTTCGGCGGAGAGCAGACTGCGTTCCGCCGTGCCCAGCGGCTGCATACGCGCCTGAATGAACTGCATTGCCACGAACATGCCGAGCAGCGAGCCGATCGGGTTGAAGGATTGGGCCAGGTTCAGGCGGCGGGTGGCGGTTTCTTCGGTTCCCATCGACAGAATATAGGGATTGGAGCTGGTTTCCAGAAAGGAGAGTCCGCAGGTCAGGATGAAATAGGCCAACAGGAACGGATAATAGCTGCCGGTCAGTTTGGCCGGGAAGAACAGCAGCGCTCCGGCGGCATACAGCGCCAGGCCGAGCAGAATACCGGCTTTGTAAGAATATTTGCGGATGAACATGGCGGCGGGAAACGCCATCGCAAAATAACCGCCGTAAAACGCGACCTGCACCAAGGCGCCGTCGGTCACGCTCATTCGGAAAATTTTGGAAAATGCCTTGACCATCGGATTGGTGATGTCGTTGGCGAATCCCCACAGCGCGAAACAGGAGGTGATCAGGATGAAGGGAACGACATAACTGATTCCGTCTTTATGCAAGAGACTTTGTTTTTCCCGAGACATTATGGCCGTCCTTTCTGGTATTTTTTGGGAAAAAGCTTGAATTTGCCGGTTTTTTCCCTGGAAATAGTTTAAAGGTCTTGGGAGAGTCTGTCAACCGGATTTTCGGGAAATTCTGAAATTTTCCGATCAGGAAGAGGATTTCGCGCCAAACCCCGGTTCGGCCAGGACCGCTTCGCGATGCTCGAGAAAATACTTGGTAATCAGATAGTGTTGGGAGTCTTCATAAGCAAGGACGCGGCAGCCGGTCTCTGACCGTTCAAGAAGCGTCGCGCCGGGATAGCCAGGATGGGAGAATGGGTGGCGATAATCAGCTGGGAATCGGCTTCCACCAGTTCCCGGAAGATGACCAGCAGCGACAGCGCGGCTTCCGATTCATCGAGCAGGTACAAGCCGCGGCCGCCGAACCGATTTTTCAATAATGCGAAAAACGATTCGCCGTGCGACTGACAGTGCAGCGAATCGCCGCCATAGGCCTCGGAGGAGAAAGTCGAAAAACGCAAATTCTTGAAGCCGCCCTCCGGATTCAGCCCGAAACAGACTGCGATCGCTTCCAATAGAGTGGATTTGCCGCTGCCGTTTTCGCCGAAAAGAATAGTGAAGCGGGTGACGGACGAGCGAAGCCACCGCCGGAATTTAACGGGTAAAGCTGCCGATCGGCAATTGCCTCGCTGTGGACGAAAAGTTTCCGAATGTACAATTGTTCAGCGGTCAGCATGGTAAAAATTCCTTGTGACAAATCGGGCGCCTCATACCGGCTTGCCGGCCAGGATTTCCCGGTAATCCTGGTAGTTGGCCTGCAGCAGCGCCGGCGTATCCAGGTGATACGGACAACGTTCGGCGCAACGGCCGCAATGCAGGCAGCTTTCGATCCGTTTCATCATCGCCTGCATTGGCGCGGTGAGCTGGGCGGCTGACGGCGCCCGCCGGATCAGGAGCGACATTCTGGCACAAGTGTTGATTTCGATGCCGGCGGGGCAGGGCAGGCAGTAACCGCAGCCGCGGCAGAAATTGCCCTGCAGCATCCGGCGGTCGCGGTCGATGACCGCCTGCCGCACGGCGTCGAGCGCCGGCGGTGTCGAACGGCAGGCGAGAAACTCATTCAATTCCCGTTCCCGCTGGATTCCCCAGAGCGGCAGCACGTGGTCGAATTGCGCCAGATAAGCATAAGCCGTCATCGCATCGGTGATCAGGCCGCCGGCCAGCGCCTTCATTGCCAGAAAACCGATTTGCCGCTCCCGGCATCTGGCGGCGAGTTGGTGTTCTTCCGGCGTCGCCAGGTAGCTGAACGGAAATTGCAGCGTATCGTACAAGCCGGAGTCAACCGCTTCCCGGGCAACCGGCAGACGATGATTGGTGAGGCCGATAAAACGGATTTTGCCCTGTTGCCGGGCTTCCTGCATCGCTTCATACAGTCCGCTGCCGTCGCCGGGTTTCGGACAGAAAGCCGGATTGTGAAATTGCAGGATATCGACGTAATCGCAGTGGAGCAGCCGGAGGCTGGTATGCAGATCGTCCCAGAAGCCCGTCGCCGTGGTTGCCGGGGTCTTGGTGGCGATAAAAATTTTCTCCCGGAGATTTCGGAAAGCGCAGCCGAGTTTTTCTTCGCTGTCGGAGTAGCTTCTGGCGGTATCAAAGAATGTTATCCCGTGCTCGAAAGCCTTGCGCAGCAGATAGACGGCTTCCCGCCGGCCGACGCGTTGAACGGGCAGGGCACCGAAGCCGTTTTTATCGACGGTAATACCGGTTTTCCCGAGTGTGACTTGCAACGGTATCATGGCTGCCTCCTGAATTGTTTTTCCTTGAATATATCATCGGTTGGAGCCGAAGGCAACCGCCGCGGCGATTTCTCCGCCGGATGATTGCCGCGGCCGGCCGGAAAGAAAACTGATCGAATCCTGACGGACTGCCGGCCGGCAGTCCGTTTGAGCGACCTCATCGATTCCTTGATTGGAAAATCATAAATATATGCTACATCACTAAATCTATAACCCAGGTTGTAACATTCTACGGATCACAGCAAAGCAGAAAAACGGATTTTCGCCGCTCCAATATTTCCGCAGCACCCGGAATACGTGCCGGATGCGCCTGATCCTCCGGTTGTGGATGGAAACGGCGATGTTTAATGTCCGCATGTGCTGTGCGCATTCATTCGACAAGTTGGCCGGTGATATCCCGGCGTGTTTTGCCGGGATCGGCGATCCAGTTCATGAATTCTTCGAAGGTCGGGCGATAGGCGAGTGCTTCGCTCACTGTATCAGGGGTGGCGCGTTCGGGACTCTTCTCATAGACGGCCCATGTTTCGGAGAGCGACAGATTCTTTCCGGAGTGACAAAGCCACGTGCCTGCTGCACATGGACGGGATAACTTCCGTTGAGGTTGCTTTCAATAGCAGAATCTGTTTCCTTGCTTCTTTCAGAGCTTCTTTCTGGTTCCGGGTTTTTGAGGCTGATCGCTTTGCGGGCACCGAGGTCGAGTTTAATTTTCGCAACAGCCATATCCCTATTCTTTTTTCGGATTAGCCGGATATAGCCACCATAGACGAATCTTGACGAAAAAAAGCCAGAAACGGTACTGAACGGCACCTTTCTGGCATTTTTGAGCTTAAAAATGGCGGAGAGAGAGGGATTCGAACCCTCGGACCAGTTTCCCAGTCGCAGGTTTAGCAAACCTGTGCTTTCGGCCACTCAGCCATCTCTCCGCATACTCATTCCGAGCATGGGTTTAACATAGCTTATTTTACCTTTTCGTCAAGTCCGGATTGTACAAAAAGTGGTTTTTTTCGCGGAAAATGGACCGGTTTTGAGCGGGATGAATATGGAAAGAATAAAAACACCCTGCGGCAATTGAACGGAAGGATACCCAGCGCCTTGCCGCAGGGGAGAAAATTCGATGGAGCCCGACTCAGGAAGCGGCCCCCAGTTGAAATGCTGCTTCATTGACGGCGTGTAATTTTTCCGGCAGATACCGTTTGGCCGTTTCCCACAAGACAGCTGGTTCCAATTCAAGGTATTTACTCAGCGCGCCGAGCAACGCGATATTGATCGCTTTCTTATTTTCCAGCCTGTTCTGATCGATATCATCCGGCGTGATCAAGATTCCTCCCTGCTTGAGTTTTGCCAGGTTGACTTCGATTTGCGTGTTGTCCAGGACGATCAACATGTCGGTTTCTCCTTCCGGTATCATCGGGCTGGCCACCTTGGCGCCAAAACGCACTTCACTGGAAACCGAACCGCCACGCTGGCTCATACCGTGCACTTCGCTCTTTTTGACGTCGAAACCGGCTTCGAACAAGGCTTCCGCCAGGATATCGGTGACTTTCAGCACGCCTTGACCGCCGAGACCGGCGACCGTGATGTTTTTGACCGTATTCATCAGTTTTTTCCTTCTTGTTTCGCTTCGTATCCCTTGATTTTGACGGCAGCGAGAATACAGGGCCGCCGCGCGATGATGACACTCAGGTCATCGGAGGCCAGACGCTGCTGCAACAAAGATTTGAAGGAATCCTGATCCAGAGTCGGATCGCAGATATCGACATGATCGACGCCGATTGCCTTAACGACGTCTTCCAGAACTACCTTCGGCCCCGGCGTATGGTCCAGTTTGCGTCCGGTGGCCGGATTTTCCTGCAATCCGGTCATCGCCGTCGTCGAGTTGTCCAGAATGATGACGACATGGCCGGTAGCCGGCCGGTTGTAAACCATCTCGACGATGCCGTTGATGCCGGTATGCAGAAACGTGCTGTCGCCGATGACGCTGACTACCCGGCGGGCTTCCGCCTCCGGCAGCACTTGACGCATGCCCAGTCCGGCGGTGACGCTGGCGCCCATGCAAACACAGGTGTCCACCGCTTCGAAGGGCGGCAAGACGCCGAGCGTATAGCAGCCGATGTCGCCGGAAACGATGCACTTGAGATCCCGCAACACTTCATAAGTCCGGCGGTGCGGGCAGCCGACGCACAATTGCGGCGGTTTTCCGGCCGGCGGCGGCGGTTCCGGCGAAGTATCGCCGGCCAGGATCCGACGGATCCGCGAGACATTCAATTCGCCGAAACGGTACATTTCCGCTTTGCCTTCCGCCGGGATACCGGCCGCACGGCAGGCGTCGTACAGAATCGGATCGCCTTCTTCCAAGACGACGCAGCGTTTGACTTTGGCGGCGAACTGCCTCATCCGGTTCAATGGCAACGGATAAGTCATGCCGATTTTCAGAAAGGAAGCGTCCGGGGCGGCGTCGAGGGCGTGCTGGTAGGCGATGCCGCTGGCGATGATGCCGAGACTGGCATTGTTCATCGTCTCCTCGACGAAATCACTGCTTTCATTGAAGAGAGCCAGTTCATTGAGTTTGGCCCGCAATTTGCGATGGGCCGCCCGGGCGAAGGCCGGAATCATGACATTCTGCTTGACATCGCGTTCATAATGGGTGGGACGCGGCGCTTCGGTCGCATGGTGCCGTTCGACGATGCATTTCGAGTGACAAATTCGGGTCGTTACCCGCAGCAATACCGGCAAATGGTATTGTTCGGACATTTCAAACGCCCGGAGCGTATAGAGATAAGCCTCCTGGGAATCGGTCGGTTCGAGCATCATGACACCGGCCGCCGCCGCATAACGCCGGTTGTCCTGTTCATTCTGGCTGGACGCCATGCCGGGGTCGTCGGCCGAGACGACAACCAGACCGCCGGGAGTACCGCAGTAAGCGATCGTGAACAACGGGTCGGCGGCGACGTTGAGGCCGACGTGTTTCATCGTCACCAACGCTCTGGCATGCGCGAATGCGGCGCCGATGCCGACTTCGAGGGCGACTTTTTCATTCGGCGCCCATTCGGCCTTGCCGCCGAGTTCATTGAAGTAATCGAGAATTTCCGAAGACGGCGTACCGGGATAACCGACTCCCAGATGAACCCCGGCGTCGTAGGCGGCCATGGCGATGGCTTCATTGCCGCTGAGCAGCAGTTTATTGGCCATAACAGTTTCCTTACTTATTAACGGTTCGTTTGATCGATATTGAGAAAGCATTTTTCCAGCAATTCGGGGCGGGGCGGCCTGGTCAGCAAACTGGTGACGACCAGCGCTGCGATGGACAGCGGCAGCGAGTAGACCAGCGAGTCGACAAACGGCCACGGAAATTCACTGATCAATTCGGTTCGGCCGAACAGGGCTTGACAGATACCCATTGCCGCCGACTCCTGACGATGCAGGAAAAGCAGGCCGAAACTGCTGGCCAGACTGCCGACGATGATACTGGCCCAGACACCGGCCCGGGTTGCCCGTTTCCAGTAAATTGCCGCACAGTAGGCCGGCAGGAATGCGGCGGCGCAAATCCCGAAAAAGATGGCGGTGCCGCGTGCAACGATCCCGGCAGGCAGCAGAAAACCCAGAAAGATGCTGACCGCAATGCCGATCAGGATACCGATTTTCGTGACCAGCGTGCTGCTGGGGCGTTTGAACAACGGACAGAATACGTCGTGGCCGAACGAGGTGCCGGTGACATGATAAAGCGAACTCAGCGTCGACATTGCCGCCGACAGCAAGGTAATCGTAAAGAGATAGACGAACCATTGCGGCATCGCCCGGTTGATGAACAGCGGAATGATGGTGTCCGGATTGCCGCCGGCCGCTTCGGCAGCAATCTGTTGAAAGTCCGGATTGCGGTAAAACCAGACATTGGACAACGCACCGACCACATAAGCGCCGCCGGCGGTGACCAGAATGAAAATCGAGCCGACCAGGATGGCCTGGTTGAGTTGTTTGCCGCTCTTGACGGTCATGAAGCGTACTGCCAGTTGGGGTTGAGCCAGGGCGCCGATGCCGACGCCGAGCATCAGACTGGAGACCAGCGTCCACCACCATTGGGAATTGAAACGCGGCATCGAAGTCCAGCCGACGTGACCGAGCGGTTTGAGGCCGTCCGGCACCAGCGGGGTCAGATCGGAAAGCGCCCGGTGCGCTTCGGAGACGCCGCCGAGTTCAACATAAGTCATCGTCACCAAAAAAACCATGCCGCAGAACATGACGCTGCCCATCAGGGCGTCGATGTTCATCACTCCCTTGAGGCCGCCGACAGTAACGTAAATGGCGATGAACAAAGCAAAACCGAGCAGGGCGACCGGGTAGGCGACATGCAATGTTTCCTGTAAAAAGCGGGCGCCGCCGATCAGCACGACGCCGGAGTAAAGCGGCATGAACAGGAAAATGATCAGACCGCAGGCTATCTTCAGCCATTCGGAATCGAAACGCCGGCCGATGAATTCCGGAAAAGTGCCGGCGTCGAGCCGGTGGCCGATTCGCCGGGTGCGCCGGCCGAAGAAGAGAAAGGCGACCAGAATGCCGATGGCGATATTCATGAACGGCAGCCACAGCAAGCCCAAGCCGAACAGCGCCGCCATGCCGCCGAATCCGACGATCGCCGAAGTGCTGATAAAGGCCGCCCCATAGGACATCGCCATGACGAACGGGTTGACCGAACGGCCGGCCACCAGATAATCCTGGCTGTTCTTGGTTTGCCGGTAACCGCGGTAACTCAAGTAGGCGATTACCCCGAGGTAGACGACGATGATGCCGACCAGTGCGAAATAATTCATGGCCGCTCTTGTTCGGTGTTGTCCAGCGCGGCGGGTTCCAGTTGATCGCAATCGTCGCCGCGATTGAAATTGATTGCTCCGTAAATTACCCCGATCAGCATGGCAATCACATTGGCATAAAAAGCCAGCGCCACAACCCAGTCATCCAGTCCCAACAACATAGCGAGCAAATCCCTCCGTGAAAATTTGGCAGTTAAATCTATAAAATAGTCGGTCAAAGCAAGGTTGGCAAATCGGTTGCAAAAAAAAATCCCGTGTTTCCAGACAAGGAAACACGGGACGGCATTCCGAAAAAGGAATTATTTGCCGAGGGCAATCCCCAGCCAGTCTTGAATGACCGGCGAATATTTGATGACCACCGGAGCGAAAACGATGCTGACCATGCTCATCAATTTGATCAGGATGTTCAACGCCGGGCCGGAGGTGTCTTTGCACGGGTCGCCGACAGTGTCGCCGACCACGGCGGCGCCGTGAACCGGGTTCTTGGTGCCGTCCGGCAGCTTCTTGCCGCCGTGGGCGCCTTTTTCGATGAACTTTTTGGCGTTGTCCCAAGCGCCGCCGGCATTGTTCAGCATCGTTGCCAGCAGGAAACCGCCGGTCAGACCGCCGGCCAGCAGGCCCATGACGCCCGGCACGCCGAGAATCAGGCCGGTGACGACCGGAACGATGATCGCCAGCAGCGACGGAATCACCATCTCACGCTGGGCGCCGGCGGTGGAAATCGCCACGCAGCGGGCGTAATCCGGCGTCGCCTTGCTTTCCATGATGCCCGGGATTTCCTTGAACTGGCGACGCACTTCCTGCACCATCGAACCGGCGGCGCGGCCGACGGCCTTCATCGTCATCGCGCAGAAGACGAACGCCATCATGCAGCCGAGGAACAGGCCGCAAATCAGCAGCGGACTCATGATGTGCAGGTTGTAGGCATCGACGAATTCCAGAATCGACGCGTTGTGGGCTCTTTCGGCGGTAAAACCGAGGAAGGTGCCGTCGGCGGAAGCCTTGGCCAATTTGGATATCCACAGCTTCGCTTCCTCCAGGTAGGCGGCCAGCAACGCCATCGCGGTCAAAGCGGCCGAACCGATCGCAAATCCTTTGCCGGTGGCGGCCGTCGTGTTGCCGAGCGAGTCCAGCATGTCGGTACGTTCCCGCACCTGAGACGGCAGACCGGACATTTCGGCGTTGCCGCCGGCGTTGTCGGCGATCGGGCCGTAAGCGTCGGTTGCCAGCGTGATGCCCAGCGTCGACAGCATGCCGACTGCGGCAAAGCCGATGCCGTAGAGGCCCATCGTGAAGTTATGGAAGCCGTCGGAGAACCCGAACGCGCAGATGATGCCGATGACGATGGTGATGACCGGGATGCCGGCCGAATACATGCCGGTGGCCAGACCGTCGATGATCGTCGTGGCCGGACCCATGACCGCCTGGCCGGCGATGCCGCGGGTCGGCGCGTATTCGTCACTGGTATAATATTCGGTCGCCTGGCCGATGATCACACCGGCCGCCAGACCGGCGACGACGGAGCCGAAAATACCCCAGGAGATGTATCCGTTGCCTGCCAGGCAGGCCAGAGCGGCGAGGATCAGGATCGAGCTGCCGAGCGTGCCGGTCAGCAGGCTGTGCAGCAGATTCTTCTGCGAAGCGCCTTCCCGGCACTTGACCAGGATCATGCCGACGATCGAGAAGATCGTACCGAGACCGGCGACGACCATCGGCGCGGTCACCAGCCGGAGCGCCTGCTCGGCATCGCCGAACTGCACGCCGACGGCGGCTCCGAGGGCGGCGGTCGCCAGGATGGAACCGCAATAGGATTCGTAAAGGTCGGCTCCCATGCCGGCGACGTCGCCGACGTTGTCGCCGACGTTGTCGGCGATGGTGGCCGGATTGCGCGGGTCGTCTTCCGGAATACCGGCTTCGACCTTACCGACCAGGTCGGCGCCGACGTCGGCCGCTTTCGTATAGATGCCGCCGCCGACACGGGCGAACAGCGCCTGAGTCGAAGCACCCATGCCGAAGGTCAGCATCGTCGTGGTGATCTGGACGAGTTTTTCGGTGGCGGTGCAGCCTTCCGGCACCAGATGCAAGCCGGCGATGGTCAAACCGTTCGCCATATTTTCCGGTGTGAAGAAAACATTGTCCAGCAGCCAGTACCAGACGCAGATGTCGAGCAGCCCGAAGCCGACGACGACCAGTCCCATGACGGCGCCGGAACGGAAAGCGACCTGCAAACCGCGGTTCAAGCCCTCGCTGGCGGCCTGGGCCGTCCGGCTGGAGGCGTTGGTCGCCGTGCGCATGCCGATGTAGCCGCAGAGGCCGGAAAAGATACCGCCGGTCAGGAAGGCAACCGGAACGAACGGGTTCTGGATGCCCATGAAGGCCAGCACGGTGAAGATGACGAACAGCACGACGAAGACGGCCGAGACGACTTTGTACTGCCGGAACAGATAGGCCATCGCGCCTTCGCGGACATAACCGGCAATTTCCTGCATTTTGGCGTTGCCGGGATTGGCGGCCATCATCTTCCGGTAGAAAATGATCGCCACCAGCAGGGCGAGAATTGACGCCAGCGGCGCCACGTACCAATACATGCTGAAATCGGTGGAGGTGACTTCAGTTGCCACTTCGACGGCCTCTTCGCCGGCAACGGCGCAGGCGCCGGTCAGCAGAAAGGCAGTCAGAAGACCCAGGGAGTGCTTCATGTTTTTCAATACCTCTTTTTGCTTATTTGTTAATTTTCGGAAAAAGCCAAACACGATAAAATACTTTAAAAACTCCCAATTGCAAGATTGGTTTTGCATGATAAATTAAGAGTTCGTAAATTCGAAATGGAAAAACATGGACATTTTTATATATCAGGAGGGGATGAAATGAAAGCAATCGGAATTATTCTGATTGTCATTTTGGCCGGCTGGGCATTGTACCGCTATCTCCGACGCTCGAGCCGGGGAGACTGCTGCTGCGGTTGTCTGAAGAACTGTTCGGCTGACCGGAAGCGGCAATGCGGCGGAGAGGAGCCGAAAGATGCCGACCGCTGATTTTCAGCTCCGTGCGGCCGAATCGGATGCCGAATTGCGGCGAATTGAGGCATTGGCCAGAAGAATCTGGCCGAAAACTTATGACGGCATATTGTCGCCGGAACAGCTCGAATACATGCTTCACATGATGTACGATTTGTCGGTGTTGCGCCGGGAACTGGCCGAGGGAGTTTGTTTTCGGATTCTGTACGATGGAGAGATCCCGATCGGCTTTTTTTCCTGCGGTCCTTACCGCGAAGGAGTCGCCAAGCTGCACAAGCTCTATCTCGATTACGACTATCATCGTCTGGGGTTGGGCAGTTACATGCTGCAGGCGGCCAAACAACTGCTGCGGGAGGCCGGCTACCGGCATATGCTGCTCAATGTCAACAAAAATAATCGCAACGCCTTGCGTGCCTATGAGCGCAATGGCCTGATGCTGGAGCAAGCGGTCGTCAACGATATCGGCAACGGTTTCGTCATGGACGATTACGTCTTCGGCTGCGACTTGTAGAGAAAAAGCCACCTTGCGCCCCGCCTCTGAGGTGACCCCCAAAATTTGGACGGTTTAAGGCAGCGAGGAATGAGTTCGGTATTGCACCGGGCTCATTCCTTTTAATTTCAAAGATATCCTGTCGTTGTTGAAATAGCAAATGTATTCACTGAGCTTTTTCTCAAACTCCTCAACCGATTCAAAGTGCTCGCCGAAAAACATTTCAGTCTTGAGTCTGCCGAAGAAGTTTTCCATCACGCTGTTGTCAAGGCAATTCCCCTTTCTGGACATACTTTGTGTAATGTTATGTTCGCTCAGCATCTTCTGGAACTCCCGCATTTGATATTGCCAGCCTTGATCAGAGTGCATGATCGGAGCCGCATCAGGAGGCAATTTGGAAAATAAGCCTGCCATCATATTTTTTGTTTGAACAAAGTTTGGGTTTCTGCTGATGGAGTAGGACACCTCTTCCGAATTAAATAAATCCAAGATTGGAGACAGGTAGACCTTCTCATCACAAACGGCAAATTCCGTCACATCCGTGACCAGTTTTTCGAAGGGCTTGTGAGCTTTGAATTGCCGGTCCAGAATATTGGGAGCTACTTTCCCGACAGAGCCTTTATATGACCAGTACTTATTTCTTCTTTGCTTCCCTTGAAATCCCATTTCTCGCATCAGTTTTTGCGTTGTTTTGTGGTTGATCATGAAACCGGCTTACCGCAAAACAGCATGAATGCGACGATAGCCATATTGACTTTTGTTCGTTTCGAATATCTCTTGAATTTGCCGTCGGATTGTTCCATATTTATCTGTTTGGGAAGCATTCTTTACCTGATAATATTATTACAGGCATACCGTTCTTTATCTTGCCGATGATGGCAGCACCGAACCGTTTATCGCCGACGGCCCCACCATGCAGATCCGCCAGGTCATTTTGCCGAACGATACGATTGGAACCTCCAACGCTGTAATGAACTTTACCTGTCAACGCCCCACTCCTCCTTACGTGCACTCCTATTACAATTACAGTGTTTATACTTTGCACGGCCCGTTGCCCACCTGTCCCTGATTACGTATGACAACCGGAAAGGATTGCATATAAAAAACAACTGCCGAAATTCCATTACGGGGAAAGATGGGGAGATTCTGAAATGTCATAGTTGCAAAAGATGTCGTGTATGGCTATTGTGTTGATATGCCTCTGTTTCGCAACGGGCAGTCATGGAAAAACCGTAACGATTCCGGTCAAGGCCGTCGGCGTTGCCGATATCGGCGGACTGGGTAAAAAATCGGAGCTGGAATGGCCGATGATGTATACCGATGAAACAGGAAGACCTGTTCAGCCACCCATGCCGGTATTTGCCGAGGCAAC
>OJMH01003109.1_pt1 | contig 12792 bp, 11 predicted proteins | sample 1597111 | NCBI WGS metagenome assembly OJMH01 (sample SAMEA2452115, study PRJEB22498) | human gut metagenome | reverse complement strand
ACTCTGAGTGAATAGCTGGAAGAAAGTGGCGAGTTGCAGGCGTCAACAGCGAACCCACCGAAGGAGGCACCCAAGGAGAAGGTGGACGCGCGCAAGTTGGCGAAGCTGGCGAAAATGGAGAAGCACAAAGCGGAACTGGCGGAGAAGATTGCGCAATGTCGTGCTTTCGTTTTGTTTCGATGTAGACAATCCGGACGCCAATCCGAAGGCAACGAAGAACGCAATGAACACCTTGTTCATTGCCAATTTGAATTACTTGACCCCCGAGAGTCGTCTTCGCGATTTGTGCGAGAAGTACGGTCCGATTGAGAATCTGGTGATGGTTCATGATTTGGAAGGCAAGTCGCGTGGATATGCTTTCGTGGAGTACACACACGAAGACGATATGAAAGCTGCCTATTCTGTAGTAGCTCCTGGTGGGTAGTGAAGGATAGAGACTGCGTCAGTACCGTTTAGATGGTCGCACGTTGATTGTGGACGTGGAGCGATGCCGTACCGTGCGCAAGTGGCTGCCAGCTCGTCTCGGTGGAGGATTGGGTCGTACACGTATTGACCGTCCAAAGAAGCAGCCACATCGTCGTGGAGACGACCGCAGACGCTATGAAGAGGATCGGAGACGCTACGAGGAGGATCGGAGACGCTATGAGGAGGAGCGCAGACGTTACGATGATGACAGACGACGCTATGACGATGATCGGAGACGTCACGATGACGACCGTAGACGTGACTACGACAGGAAACGGGATCGTGACGACCGTCATCGCGATTATGATCGCCACTATGACGATCGCAGAAGAAGGTGAAACCTATGAATTGCGGTTTGTTTGTTCTACATCGTTTGCGCACTTGGATGACTCGGAAGGTTCAAAAGAAAAAGACACTCCCATGCCGGGACTCGAACCCGGGTCGGCGAGGTGAAAACCCGCTATCCTAACCGGCTAGACTACATGGGACTCATCGCTCATTCTTTCCTGTCTCCCTTCACAACCTAACTCACGGATCACTTGCATTCACATTCATGAGCAGGAATTGCGAGTACAATCAGTCATACACTCGAAAGGTACAATCCTTCTGGCGCTCACAACCTAGATTTACGATGCGTCGCAGGTGTATATCAAAACCAAGGAATTGTCTCCATTCCTAGATTTATTCAAAGTGGCAGTACGCTTGATGGAGGATATTGAGGATAGCCTGAAAGCGACACGGAGAGAATTATCATATCCGTGCTAGACGCGATGTCCGCTTCTGCGACGTTTGATGACTGTAATGTGGAGGGAGAGTTGACGCTTCATCGGTAGATTGATTTGAAAACCGTTGTGAGCAACCAGTATTCACTAAGATGCTGCATTTGTGGCGCAACGAACTATTCTACCTGGCGATTGGTCGGATCAACTCCGCAGCCAAATAGTCAGTTCCTGAAGTATATCCTGCCGTTTCTGTTCTGTGAGAAGTGTTTCCGGAAGCGTTTCTGCTACCAAGATCCGACTCCGTTTTTGTGCGGTGTGGCGGTGCTTCCCCCAGTCGACTATTCTCCGTGGGATTCCTTCGTTTGAGTAATCGTAGTGACCAATTTCAAGAGGTTGGAACTGAGTCTCACCGGAACCCGCAAAAGGAATCGCTTTCTTGTGCCGAAACCGTTCCTGCTGAAGAACCGCTCTCATCTTCTCTTTCAGCGTCGACCGAGTCATCTCTCCCAGTCAAGTCCTTCGTCGTGTCTTCTCGGTCGGGTCCCTTTAATTCATGGAGCGTTTGCTCAATTGTAATTGAGAAGGGGATTCTCCACAAGACGGTCGGCAAGGAGCGGAATGAGAAGAGAGAGAGTGTTCCCCTAGCAGATTGTATCTTTGCACACAGCACCCTGGAGAGTGACAAGAGGCGACCGTACTGCGTGAGCATCACGTCGCAGCAGTCGTCCTTCTCGCTATTGCTGTCGTTTGAGAACCGAACCCAAGAAGAGGAGTTCTTGAGCGTCCTCCAAGAGTACCACAAGTAGTGTGTAGAGTTTGTTTCAACAAACAAGCGATTCGGCGTAGGCATTTGACTTGTGTTTGGGAAGGAACACGAAGTCCTCCGGAGCAGGTCCCAAAAACATGGACGAAATCTGGATCCAGTCTTCGGGCTACACTCGGAATGGGATCACTCTCTTACCTTATGGGAGCCGAGAAGGGTTTCCAGATCGCTTCGTCCCACATAGGCGTACGGCTTCTGGTTGATTGTCTGGGGTCTGTCCAGCAAACCAACAGGAACGTATCTGCACAAAAAGGACAGCCACTCAAGCAGGAAGCGACGCGTGCGCGCCACGCCCTGCTCATCCGACCCCCAGTGATCCAAGCCATAGTTGCAGAACTTGTGGATGATCTCGAGACGCTCCTGCGCTGAAATGTCCCACACCCCTATCGTTCAGCCAAACGCAGATGCAAACGGCGCTCCTTAATCTCTGTGCAAATCCACGGCTTGATCAGCGCACCTCGACCAATCATGCATCCATCGAGAGACTGCTCGACGAGATGGTTCTGATATGTCTACACTCAAGGAGCTCCTCCGAAACGACCTGATAATCGAAGATGTCTCCGTTGCCGATCACCTGAAGGGGAGACAGCGACGGGTCTTGCGCCTCCTTGCACTGCTTAATGTACCTGCCTCTCACAGCTCCAGATCACGCCCACTCCCAGTCAGCCAGTTTCGTGTAGCGACCTTGCTTCGTTCGACCATGGATGACGACGGCGTCAATGTGGTTGCCCCGCACGCCTTCCAGAGCCTGCATGTTCAACCAGCCATTCTTCCCACCTGTAGCTGGGGAATGAGCTTGTGCGTGTTCTGCTCCTTGTCGCCCGTGCGCAATTTGACCGTCACGCTCAACGCCGAGCGGTCTAGCATGGCCTGGAGACAGCGTTTCAGCTTGTTGGGTCTCGCTAACAGAGCGGCTCCGGCTCCCATCTTTTCCAGAACATCAATGGGACAGCCCGCCGTCGCAGAGATTGCTGCCGAATTTCAAAACACGTGTTTCAGAACACTGTTCCGATGCCGCCGGGCCCGGCGTCGAGGCATACAGATGCGGCACATTGCCGCCGATCAACGCCAGATCGCCCGGCCGAAAGGCGGTGAGCGTCGAACCGATCAATACCCGCCCGGAACCGGAGACGATGAAGGTCAATTCCAGTTCGGGGTGATAGTGATAATTGCATGCCAGCACTTTGCCTTTCGAGGTTTCCAGCACGAAGCTGGAAGTGTCGGTATGCGGAACCTTTTCCAACCGCAACGGATGGTTACTTTTGCCGGATCGTATCATTTTATTGCCTTTTTACAGCAGTTTTGCCGGAAAAATCATTTTATATTATACTATAACATGCAAAAAGGTTTTTTGACAAAAATCATGACGGAGGGATTCACAGCGGCGGAATTTTTTGCTATGACGAACGCGGTGAATCTTCCCGTTGTTCGGGCGGCATTTCTGGAGGGCCTGTCGCTACCGTCGCCGGGTACGTTCTCCCATGATCTCGACTGGGGACATTGCTGCGGAATGTACTGCCGGAAACCGCTTTTTTCTGCCCGAGCCAGGAGGAGATCCGCTTTATGCTGAAAGCGCCGGATTGGCCGGCAGCATTGCCGCCCGGGATGCGCTGTCGGGCATCCCAAAACTGGCTGAACTGATTGAACCATCAAGGAGATGACAGATGAAACGTTCGGAGATCAACCGGGAGATTCGTGCCGCGGAGGCATTTTTCTCTTCACTGGGATTCCAATTGCCGAAATTTGCCTTCTGGACGCCGGAAGAGTGGGCGGGACATGGTCCGGAAATCCGTGAAATTTACGACTGCAACCTGGGGTGGGATGTCACCGATTTCGGCCGGGGTGATTTTCGCCGGGCCGGTTTGCTGCTGTTTACGATTCGGAACGGCGTGGCCGGTTCGACGCGATATCCCAAAGCTTACGCCGAAAAGATCATGATTTCGCGCTCTGAACAGAAAACCCTGATGCACTGCCACGAGAAGAAGTGCGAGGATATCATCAATCGCGGCGGCGGCAAGTTGGTCTTCGAACTCTACAACCGGAAGTCCCCCGGAGAGCGGGAACTGGCCGATACCCCGGTGGAGCTGGTCCGGGACGGCGAGCGGATCATCGTCCAACCGGGGGCAAAACTGGTGCTGTCGCCGGGGGAAAGCATCACGCTGACGCCGAATCTCTTTCATGCCTTTTATGCCGAGAAGGGGGCGGATGTCATGATCGGTGAAGTCTCTTCGGTCAATGACGACCGTGCCGACAACGTGTTTTACCAGCCGCAGCGCCGTTTCCCGCTCATCGAAGAGGATGAACCGCCGTATCGGAAAATGGTCGGTGATTATTGACGGAAGCGATTTCAACTCCGGCTGAAGAACGCAGAACGGTAATTCCGTTCATAAAATCAATAAAGTCATCCATTTCGTTTTCAGATGATCGCTTCCGGCAGCGGTGGCCGCCTTCTGGCGCGGCCGCCGGGAGATGTGCTGTTGGTTCAGCGTCGCCTATCGAAAACCGGAAGAGGCGATGCGCCGGACGATGGCGGATAAGATCCGGTTGTTCGGTTCCGTCCGGAAGGGGTGAACATAAATGCCGCATTCCGGAATGCGTTGCCGTTTCTGGCGACGTCGGAGCAACTCTGTTATGCCAGACTTTCGACTTTGCAGGAGGGCAACGGCCGCGGCCTGCGGATTGTCGAAATCTGTAACGGGAGCGGCCTGCAGTTCACCGTGACGTCCGACCGGGCGATGAATATCGTGGAATGTTCTTTCCTCGGCATTCCGTTTGCGTTCCGGAAGCCGGGCGGCCGGCCTGGCCGATTGGCACCGATTTCCCGCCCCGCTGGCCGGTTTTCAGGAACACTGTTTCCTGCACGATCTCCCGGGTGGCCGGGAGGGCATGGCGGCAATGCGGGCGGACAATCGCTATGTTCTCGGCTGACGCCGGTTTTTCCGCCGGCGGCGCAGCCGGCGGTATCCGGCGACCAGATGATAAGTCGCGTAGTATCCGGCGACGGCGAAAATGACGGCGAGGAACAGACCGCCGGCGAAAAACGGCAGCAGGATTTCCAGACCGAGCTGCCAGAAATTTTCCAATGTCGGCGTGGCGAGGAAGGCGGTGATATGCTGTTTGAACAGGGCATACGACAACGGCCGGAACAACAGATAACTGCCGAGCCAGCACTGCAGTGGATAGAGGACAAGCATCGTCGCATAATTGGTCGCCATCGTTCCGACGAAGGCCAGTACTTTGGAGGCGCGGAACACGAAGGCCAGCGGCAGCGCGACGATCGTCTGCAGGCCGACCGGCATCAAAAAGGCGACGAAGAGGCCGACGGCCATGCCGCGGGCCAGATAGGACGGCGTCCCGTTCAGGCGGACCATCCGGTAGTAATAATACCGAAGGGTCCGTCGATAATTTAGTTTGCAGCGCCGCATGGATGATTGCTCCGGACGGTCAGATCAGATAGCGCAGATACAAATAAACGGACGACACTGCCGTGCTGACCAGCATCAGCGGAAAACCGTACCGGCTGAATTCCGCAAACGAAATTTTGTAGCCGTTTTTCCGGGCCACCTGGCTGACGACGACATTGGCCGACGCGCCGATCAGCGTACCGTTGCCGCCGAGGCAGGCGCCGAGCGCCAGCGACCAGAACAGCGGCTGGCCGACTGCCCGGGAAATCTCTTCACTGCCCTCCAGACCCATCTGGCCGGCGAAGGTCGGGATGATCGAGTTGATCAGCGGGATCATCGCGATGACCAGCGGAATGTTGTCGACGACCGATGACAGCAGCGCGCTGCCCCAGAGGATGATCATCATCGTCAGCGCGAAATTGCCCTGGGTCAATTTGACCATTTCGGCGCCGAGCAGCGAAAAGGCGTGATTGAGCTCCAGGGCGCCGACCATCATGAACAGCCCGCAGAAAAAGATGATGGTGCTCCATTCGACTTTTTCCAGCATATGGGAAAAATCCACCCGGCAGACCAGCAGCATGATGCAGGCGCCGCACATCGCGGTCAGGCCCGGTTCGATGCCGATCCAGCGGCCGCAGAAAAAGGCCAGCAGCACGCCGGCAAAGACGATCAGCGAACGTTTCAGCCGTTTGACGTCGAGGATGGCCCGCCGCGGTTCGGTCAGCGACACCAAGTGGATTGCCGCCGGGTTGCTCTTCAGCTTCCGGCGCATGCCGAATACGACGAGGCCGACGGTCACCAGGGCGATGACCAGCACCACCGGCGTCAGATTGAGCAGGAAGTCGTTGAAGCTTAAATTGCAACTGGCGCCGATCAGGATGTTCGGCGGGTCGCCGATCAGCGTGGCGGTGCCGCCGATGTTGGAAAAAATCGCTTCCATGATCAGGATCGGCACCGTCGGCAGGCCGAGCAGTTGGGTGATCAGGATAGTCACCGGCGCCATCAGGATGACGGTGGTCACATTGTCCATGAAGGCGGAAATAAAGGCGGTGGCCAGCATGAATTCCACCGCGATCAGGACGCCGTTGCCTTTGGTTTGCCGGGCGATCTGCACGGCGACCCATTCGAAAACGCCGGTGGTGGCCATCAGATTGACGATGATCATCATGCCGACCAGCAGTCCCAGCACATTCAAATCGATTTTGGCCAGCATGTCCGGAAAGCCGGCGACACCGCAGATGACCATTGCCCCGGCGCCGAGGATGGCGGCGATGGCTTTGTCCACTTTTTCCGAAGCGATCAGGATATAGGTCGCCGCGAAAATGATTGCTCCAAGCGTCAATGTCAACATATGAAGTTTCCTCTTCTCATAAACTGATGATGCGTTCCAGCAGCAATGCCTGATCGATGATGCCCAGCAGTTCATCCTGACGGTCGACGACATAAATCTGGTGGTATTTCAAAACGGATATCGCGAAAACCACTTCGATCAACGTGGCGTCCGGCGGATAAAGACAGATTCTGCTGCTCATGACGTCGCCGGTTTTGGCGTCGGCTTCGACGCTGAAATATTTTTCAAACGGATCGAAAAAACGGATGAAGCCGACGCTTTTCAACTGGCTGAAAAAATCCGGAATGCCGAGCTTGAACAATTCCGTACAGGCCAGTTCGCCGACGACATGTTTGTTGTCCAGCACCGGCAGTACCTCAAGGTGCCAGTGCGCCATCAGACCGGTCACCTGCCGCAGCGGCAGATCCGGCGTCGCCCAGTGGCGGCAGGGCGCCATGATGTCGCCGGCGATTACCGCCTGCTGATAATCGATGTTCAGCCGGGACAGCCGTTCGACGATTTCCTCCGGCTGTCTGGCCCGCAGCAGCGGCTCCAGCAGGTGCGGCATTCTGGCGTAGGCGGCGAAATGAGCGATGAATTTCAAGCCGCGCATCGGCTGGTCGTCCGGAATCAGCAGCAGACAGGCGATCCGGATCGGTTTCCGATCCGGCGTTTCACATTCCAGCGGCGTCCGCAAGGTGGCGATGACGACCGCCAGCTCCTGCAGGCCGGCGATGCGGGCATGCGGCAGAATGACGCCGTTGCCGAGCGTGGTGGGAGCCTGGTGCTCCCGCTGCCGTACCGCGTCCAGCAATATGGCGGCTTTCTGGCCTTTCAATTGCGGCAATTCAATTGCTTTGTCGACCAGTTGTTTGAACAGAGCCGTCTTGTCGGCGGCCTCGATCCGCGTCAGGATATTGGCGCCGGATAATTGATTGGCATTGCTCATCGAAGAACTTCCTTATTCCTGATTTCATAAATTCAAATCTGAATTCATCAGGCACACCGGCGAAAAAACTTGCTCGCCGGTATGTCATGCGGCCCGGTTCAACTTGAACAATGGCGGCGCCCGGCCGCCCCCGGCATCCCCGACGAAATCAGGCCGCCGGACGATTGCCGGGAAATGATCGAATGCCCCGGCGGCCGGCTGAAAAATGGTTTCCGGCTGCGGAGGAAGGGCGGTGGCCGGGAACAGCCCGTGGCCGGCGGAATCGGAAAACGGCCGTCGATCGCAGATCAGGCCGTGCGGAATTTCCGGCCGGCTGTCAAACCTGACCGGCAGCCGGGAATGAGCCGGGAAGCGGCCGGACAGGTTTTCCGGAGTAGGTACGATGATCGGCAGTTGACGGTCGGTCGGAAACAGCACTGCCGCGCCGACTGCCGTCAGCAGCACAGTCAAAAAAGACGCAATGATGTACCCGACTTTTTTCATAAGACGTTTTCCCTTCCTCCAGTCGTTTAACATACCCCGGCAAATTGCTTTTTCAAGCCGGCCTTCGGTTGGGTTGGGATAAAATGGTTATGTTTTATTATATTTTATCAATATATGCAATTAATCACTTTAATAATATATAAAAATAGTTTATAAATCATTTGTTTTTGTTGTTATATGAGCTATAGTATCTTCCGGAGCGTAATTGTGGAAGGAGAAAGTCGGAAGCCTCTGCCGGGCCGGTGTCGCCGGCAGAGGCTTCGATCTTTGGGGAGGAGGCTTCCAGCGCCGGGCGGTGCATGTGAAATTTCAATCTGCCGCGGCATCGGAACGCAGCAGGGACGGCTGGACCCAATAGGCCCAATCGGCGCTGTTGTTGCCATATTTTTCGACGAGGAAGTCGATTTTCACTTTTTTCCCGGCGTAGGCGGTCATATCCAGCAAATGACTGGTCGGCGGACCCGGTTGCTGGACCGCGTCGAAGATTACTTCGCCGTCGACGGCAATCCGGAAACGGACGCCATCGCTGTCGGCATGGCCGAGCATCGTTTCAAAGCCGAGCTGTAAATTGCGTCCCGCCGCCTCCGGCAGCGTCACGGCAAAACCGACCCGGCCCCAACCGTCGGCCGGCGGGTGCTGAAAAAGCACTCTGGTCAGCCAGCCGGCGGCCCGGACGATATCACGCTCTTCCAGCGCCAGGTTGTTCTCCTCCTCCGCCTCCGGCAAATGGGCCAGAAAATCGAAACAGAGATCTTCCGCCGGCACATCGAAAATCGACTGGCAGCGTTCCGCCGCTTCCGGCGTTTCCTCGAAGGACGCGATGCCGATCACCGGCAGGGCGAAAGCGAAAGCCGCTTCTTCCCGCGGCGTGCCGGCGGCGGCGAAGACATCGTACATCAACCGTTTTTTACTCAGGTCGGAATTCCAGACGCCCAGCTTCAAGCCGCCTTCATCGGGATGATCGGCATGCCGGTGCAGGATGAAGGCGCTGATCCGGGGCGAGAGCGCTTTTACTTTGCGGTAAGCATAGGCGTAGGCGGCCGCCTGCAGTTGTTCGGCCTCCGGCGTTTCGGCTTCGAGGTTGAACCCCTGTTCAGTCAAGGCGATGTCGCGGCATTGGCCGCGATAAAGAAAAGGCTCCCGACTCATGATTTCCACCAGTTGGCCGAGGTTGCGGAAGGTGATGCGTGGCGTATCGGCGGTGTTCCGGGCGCTGCGGTCGAGCCAGAAGCGCGGATTGAACAGGTTCTCCGGATAGGGATGAAAGGCCAGATTCCAGAGAAAATCACCTTCCGTCCGGACGATCTGGTTGAACGCTTCGAGCAATGCCCGGCCGGGGACCGCCTGCAGCGAACTCTTCAGCCCCAGCGACCAGTGATGTTCGAGCGAGATGTAAATCCGCAAATCCGGATTGTAGGCACGGCTCGCCAAATAAGCCAGGCGCACCGCGTGAGCGTAATCGCGCGCCACCTCTTGGTACGGCGTTTTTCCCATGTTGTACCAGACGGCGTGCTGCTGGACTTCGTTGCCGACGATCAGCGCGCAGATCTGGCCGTATTCGGCGTCCGGACGGGTATAGCGTTCGGCCAGAAAAGCCGTTGCCGCGGTGAAATATTTGATCCCTTCCGGAGTGGCGGTGTTGAAAGCGGCCAGCATCATCGGCGGTTCGGCGGTCGTTTTCGGGTGGCGCAGCGGCAGATTGGCGGGCGAATCGCTGTATTCATTGAAAAAGACGACGAAAACCGCAATGCCGTTTTCATAAAACTGCCGGAACCGCGCATCGAAATATTCGACCAAAGAAGCCCGGAAAGGAATTTTTTCGCCGTTGTATTCGAATTCGATGATCCGCTCTTCCGGTCCGGCGTCCAGTGCCAGCAGGCGGTTCAGTGGAATGTTTTCGTGGACGTACCGGGCTCCCAGCTTCACCGCGTCGTCGATGTCGACGACGCAACTGATTCCCTTGATTTCGGCCGGCCGCAGCAGGGGACCCCGATACCGGGCGGCGGCCGGCTCGACGGCGGCGACGCAGGCGCCGTCGGCCAGCGCGACATCGTTCCCGGTCAGCGTGAAATTGTCGTAGAGCAAATCCGTACCCGACTGAAAGCGGTCGATCCGGATGGCTTTGCCGGGACGGCCTTCGAACAACGCCGGCAGCGGATAGGATTGTCCTTGCCGGAAGGAATCGCAGAGCGGCGCCGCGACCAGTTTCAGTTCCCGGTCCTGCCATTCCGCCGGAACCGGGATGGTGATGGAAGCGGCATCGGCAGTGATATTGTCCAGTGCTGCCGCCGAGCCGGCCAGCGGCAGCAGACAACTCAACCAAAGCAGCAGTGCCGGCCAATTTTTCTTTCGCATCTTTGCGCCCTTTCGGTTTTCGATGAATTTCAATTGATCCGTTTCCGGATTTTTTGTCGGTTCGGCCGGCGACGGCAAAACCGGTTTCTACGCGCCGTTTCCGAAATGCTCCCTGACATTTAGCGTGACTGGGCGCTGGTATAGTCGATTATGTGAGGCTTGGGGCAACTTTCCAAGCTCCCAAAGTGTTCTCTCTTTTTGACTGAATGAGCTATGTCTGAAAGCGAAATAGTATACTTCGGCTGAAAACGAATTTGTTCCGTCCGTCAGTCGTCCAGCATTTTAAAGATGTCGGCGAACGCCTGAGTCAATTGATCGTTGTTCAACGTTTTGATAAAGTCGTCCGCCGTGCCGCATTCGACGATCGCCTCCGGCAGTCGGGCCAGAAAGCGCGACGGCAATTGACGCGTTTCGCGGCCGCGCTGCATCCGGCGGCCGGCCCAACTGATGATCAGTTTGACCCGGGCCCGGGTGATCGCCACGTAGAACAGCCGCAACTCCTCATCGACCGTATTTTCCCAGAGCGCCCGCTCGTGCGGAAAGATGTTTTCCTCCGCGCCGATGATGAACACATAGCGGAATTCCAGTCCCTTGGCCGCGTGGACCGTCGACAGACAGATGCCGTCGCCATCCTTGCTCTCGTCCGCCGTCCGGTCGTTCTCCTCCAGCAAAGCAAAACTCTCCAGAAACTCGCCGAGCGACAGCGGCCCCTCCGCCTTCTGTTCGAACTGGGCGACGGCGCTGATGAATTCGTCGACATTTTCCCGCCGCTTCAAAGCATCGTCGATATCCTTGTAAACCTTTTGCAGCCCATCCAGATAGCCGACTTCCTTCAGAAAATTGTACGCCTTGTCAGCCAGTCCGCCCGGTTCGGCAAAAATTTCCCGGTTACGGCGGAATTGACCGGCCAAATCCCGCGCCGCCGCGGCGCCTTTGGCGGAAACCGCTTCGAACAGCTCCGGCGCTTCCAGCAATTCCAGCATCGGCTGATGGGTCCGCTGCTTCAGTTCCTTCAATTTTTCCACCGCTTTGTCCGCCAGTCCGCGCGGCGGCACCCCGAGGATACGCAGCAGGCTCTGGTCCTCCTGCGGATTGACCAGCAATTTCAGGTAGGCGGCGGCATCCTTGATCTCCCGCCGCTTGAAAAATTCCTGCCCGCCGACCAGGCGGTAAGGTAAACCGCTGCCGCGCAGGCTCTGTTCCAACTGCCGCGACAGATGATTGGAACGGTAGAGCACCGCGAAATCGCCGTACCGCAATCCCGGTGTCGCCGCCATCTCCTGCGCAATATAGCCGGCGATGAAATCGGCTTCCGCTTCGCCGTCTTCCAGGCTGACCAGCGTGATATTTTCGCCGTCGCCGGAGGCCGACCAGAGGTTTTTCGCATAACGGTTGCTGTTGCCGGCAATCACCGCGTTGGCCGCCTGCAGAATTTTGTCGGTAGACCGATAGTTCTGCTCCAGCTTGATCTGCGTCGTCCCTTTGAACAGCTTCGGAAAATCGAGGATGTTTTCAATATTGGCGCCGCGCCAACCGTAAATACTCTGGTCATCGTCGCCGACTACGCACAGATTGCAGCGGTCCGCCGCCAACATTTTGACAATTGTGAACTGGGCGTCGTTGGTGTCCTGGTATTCGTCGATCAACAGATAGCGGTAACGGTCCTGATATTTTTTCAAAATTTCCGGGAAACGCCGGAAAATCTCGAAAACCAGCAGCAGCAGGTCATCGAAATCGACCATGTTCTGCAATTCCAGCAAATTCTGATATTCGCCGTAGAGCTGGGATTGCAGCACTTCGTAATCATTTTCGGCATTGCGCTTGGCCTCCTTCGGAAAGAACAGGGCGTTTTTCTGCCGGCTGATGTAGGCGGCGGTATCCGGCAGCGAAATGTCGCCTTTGGCCACCCCGAGCGAGGCCGCCGCCTGTTTCAAAATCCCCTGCTGGTCGGCTTCATCGGCAATTGTAAAGCTGGACATATAATGCAGATGGGTGATCTCCCGCCGCAAAACCCGGACGCAAAAGGAGTGAAAGGTCCCCAACGTCACCTTCTTCGCCGCTTCCGGCGAAACCAGCGCCGCCAGCCGCTCCCGCATTTCCCGTGCCGCCTTGTTGGTAAAGGTCAGCCCCAGAATCTGCTCCGGCGGAATCCCCTCCGCCAGCATGTAAGCGATCCGGTAGGTGATGACCCGGGTTTTGCCGGTACCGGCGCCGGCCAGCACCAGCACCGGACCGTCGATCGTCCGGACCGCCTGCCGCTG
>OJMH01003097.1_pt1 | contig 12825 bp, 16 predicted proteins | sample 1597111 | NCBI WGS metagenome assembly OJMH01 (sample SAMEA2452115, study PRJEB22498) | human gut metagenome | reverse complement strand
TAGCTATTTCTCCGCGTCGTCGCCGCGTATCTTCTTCACTATCCAGCCGATGAACCGGAACGGCAGGCATATTATCCATACGATTCCTTTCAGCAGCAGCTTGATCAGCGGCCACAGTATAGGCAAAAGTATAAGCAGTAATATCACGCCAACTACTATTAAAACGATGATCAGCCACAGCGGAAGCCCGGCGTCATGCTCCGGTTCCCAGTTCGGCGGAGGTGTAACGTCCGAGAAAATATCTATCGGGTCGGACACGGCCGGAATAACGTAGTATTCGCCCTTGCGTTCGTACGTCAGCGAGATTATATCGAAATCCAGATATGCAGGCACCTGCGCCACGTATCCGATGCCTGTCGCCGCAGCGTTATAATAATTCCCGAACATATCCTGCGCGCGCGTCCACAGCTTTACGTTCACCGAGGTATATTTCGTAAGGTCGTATCGAAGGAGATATACGGTTTTATCCGTTTCCGCGGATTCCTCGTAGAACTCGCGAAAGGCCGCATAATCGTACTTGTCTATGTACAGATTTTCACATGTGGCTTCCGCGTCTATCTCTCCGCTTCCGGTCTTAATGAAATCACCGCTTTTTACTTCGTGTATCGCCTCTATGCCGTCATAAGTCGTCGTTACATAATTGCAGAACAGTTCGTCCCACCAGCTCGAACCTAACACGCGGCTTGTAAGGGAATACTCGTCGTCCGCCGTTACTTCCACGACGGTTTTTTCGCTGTCTATACTCTCGAATAATGCCGGGTCATACTTGCCGAGAAACTTATCTTCGCAGTCTTCGGAACGCTGTAAGATAAATTCTTCCAAGTCTTCCGCCGACACGATATAATCGTCGGCTGACTGACCGCCTGTCACATAGAAGATGTAATTCAGTATATTTATGCCACCCAGCCACGGTTCGCCAAGCCTTTCCGTACGAAAGTCGTTATAATACATGGGATAGACCACGTTCTGTCTGCCGAAGCCGTAACTACCGCCGCCGACGCCGAGATACCGTATCAGATCATCGTACATCGCTTTATTGTCCGTCACGAGGATCTTATCCGTAAGCGCTTTGTACCACTCGGCTTTAACCGAATACAAGCGTTCGTATCCGTTCTTTATCTCGTTCGGAACGGCAAAATATACGCTGGACAGCTGATCCTGCGTATACATATCTTCGCCGTCGTCGCCCTCCGGACGGTAAAACGTGCCGTGCACTTCCAGCTCGACGGTTTCAAGATCCGTCTGTTCGCAATCCAGCGTGCTTTCCGCTGTTTCGTCCGTGCCGTAGCCCTTGGCATAACCGGTATAATGCCACGTTCCGCCGACTGCGTAGTCATGCGCTGTTCCGGTACCGAGAGTGCGTAACTGTATCCCCGCAATGTCGTAACGACGCTCGCCGTATGCCGAGTTATATTCTTTGACAACGGGAAGCAGTTGCGAAACATTCGTTACTTTGAACTTATAGAACAGATTATTATAATCCCCGGTAGTTTTGCCGAGGTATGTAAACGACATATTCGCGTATTCGTCGGGCTCGCCCTCGGCATTATAATGCGTGGCCATATTGACAGTATTTACGCCTGCTTGCGGACTGAATGCCGTCTGCGCGGGATTATACACATAGATATACAGCCCGTAGTTGCTTTGACGGAAAACATTATCCGAATAACAATACTCTATGACTTCGAAAATTTGCGGCGTACCGTTTTCGTCTTTGGGATAACTCGCAAAATTAACGTCGGCGAGGTCGTCCTCTATTTTTGTGCTGTCAAAATTGTTTTCGCTTACGACAACGGCAACGGCCGTCGGGACAGCATTAAACTGCCCGACGGCTATTGCCGCAAGGAGGAATACGGAGAGTATGAATATGCATATCTTATATGTCCTTGTCATAAGTCACCTCGTCAAAAGACTATATGATCCGTCGAAAGTTCGAAGCCTTGCGGAGGATCACCTTCGGAGATCTTGAATTCGTTGAGCGTGAATCCCAGCGATATGCTCGTTCCGCCCGACGCTATGACCATTACGAACAGATTGTCAGTATTTTCCGGAGCTTGCGGAACGAAGATATCATACCCCGGCAGAACTTCGGAAATAATGCCGGATATATCCGTATAAGTTACGGTAAACGTATTATCTGTTTCCGCGGATATACCGAAACTATTCGTAACGTCATAGCCGTTCATGTCAGACCAAGTATACAGTTCCTTGCCGACATAGAAAGAAAAATCGTTACTATCCGTGGCATTGACGTAAACGGCTACGGTATATTCGCTGTCGAACGGGGAAGTGACGTTAAACTCGCTGCCGCTTTGCATAATAAGGCCGTCGGCGTCGTATGTGTAGGCTTTGCCGTTTACCGTCACGCCGAATGTTTTCAGCGAAGATCGAAACCCGTTCGTCAGTATACCGACGGCCGCAAGAATAAGCATAGCAAGCACAACAAGAAACACAACACCGACGGCTATACCATTACCGCGTTTAGCCATAAGTCACCTCGTCAAAAAATAATGCTCGGCGTGTTAACGGCAACGTTGTACGAGAACGCCGGAACCCACGACGACGGGTATTCGAGATTTATGGTGTAAGACCCGGAAATGTCTGAGTCGGTGCTAACAAGCCCTACCTGGAGCTTGAATACGGTGCCGCTCAATTCGTACGCGGTAAACATACTCGTCATTGCGTCCACCGTTCCGTTCTCCCACTGCGTTTTCATGTCAGACGACGTGATTATGCCTACGCCGTAACAGATGTCGCTGAGATTGGGCGGAGTGGAATTGCCTTCATACTTCTGCGAATAATCGTCATACGACGACCATGCGTCGATCAGCTGCGAGCTGCCTGCGGTGGACGATACCGAACCGGTGCCGTATACGCCCGTTACGGTAAAAGTGCAGCCGCCGCTCTTCATGGCGTTTGCAAAACTATTTGCGGAAGTGAATTCGTCGAGCGAGTACGTACCGCCGTCGGTAATGCTTACGCCGTTAAGCTGCATGCCGGTCAGACGCTTTTTGTAGTCCAGATTGCATACCGCGGAAGAAACGTTCTTGCCGGAAATGGACGCGGTGCAGGTGAGCTTTATCTGCGTACCGAACGGCTGAACGGCGCTTACGGTCACAGACGTACCGGTAGCCGCGGAAAGCGACACGTAATCCGAAGCATTGCCGGAACCCGACCACGACAGCGCCCAGGAGTATGTCACGCCGTCTTCTGCGTTGGTGACGGACACGGTCTGACCTGCGGAACGCGCTTCGCCGGTAGCTGCGTCCATAACGGTAGCGGGAGCCATAAGCAGGGAAATACCGTCGCTTTCCGCAATGCTAGCAACAAGGCTGTCCTGCACGGGATCGGTCTGTTCTTCCTCTTCCGTCTCTTCCTGCTGCCCCTGTCCGAACCACGTCGTTACGTCCCAGTTGGTGAAACCGCTCGACATTGCCGCAAGTGCGCCTACAAGCATGGCAATAACTAGAATGACAACCACAGCGGTAAGAATACCGCTTTTCTTTTTGTACGTCATGTTATACTACCTCCGCTATAGTCATGAGCGTTGCGCTCTTTACGGTTTCGTCCGCACTGTCAACGTAATCGTTGAAGATAAGCAGGTGAGAACCCTCTTGCTCTTTGTAGCCGGAATCTTCATCGAAGTCGATGACGGTGTCCGTTTTAAGCGTGAACGTATATTCGCAATCTTCGTTCGTATATGTACCTGCCGTTTCCGATTCGGAGAACGTAACGGTCTCCGTGGTGCCGTCGGTGTACGAAAGTTTTACATCGAACGTGTAATCTTTGTCATCGTCCAACTCGCCGTCAAACGCCGCGGCATAAACGGACGCTTTGGGCGAATCTTCCGCCGTATCTTCGTACAGCTTGAATTCGTAATGCTTGTCCAGCCAGCCGTAAGGGTTGGGGTCAGTGAAGCCGCGGGTGAGCGCGGCAATCACGGCGACGGTAAGCAGGGCGATGCATACGAAAACAATAACCCACTTGACCGTGTCGCTTCTCTTGTGCTTTTTAAGCTCGTTGTTCATTTTCTTTTACCTCGCAATTTTAATATTTGCGCGGTAGCATAAGACATTACCCCTTGTTTTTACCTGCGATAACTTTCATGTTTCGCAAAATTCAGTGCCGATTTTCTAGTAGGGAAGTTATAATATCCCTGCGCCCATGTACCGTCGCCGCGCTGATTATAACCTTTCGCAACGATATAATCTTTCGCGCGCTTCGCCACAATGGTAGTCCTGCCATAACGGTCTGTCAGACAATTTGTTATCTGAAAGCCCTGTCTGGTCTTACCGTAACGTGATTTTGCCATTTTTTACCTCGTGAATTTTTCTTGACAGAAGATATTCATTGTGATAGAATATCCGTACGAAGAGGGTAGCGCTGCCGGATACTCCGGAACTGTGTCGCAGAGATCTGTATGGATAACCCTCTTCTTTTTCTATTGCTTCTTTTTCGGTTTTTGCGTTTGCAAAGTCCGTATAAGTTCCGCGTCCGCCCGGGTGCGGAACTTATATTTTTTTGACGGCTTTTCAAACTTATCTTCATTCGCCATTAAGAATTTCGGACGCACATAACATTTATCTTCGCTGCCGTCTATATTCTTTTCGAGTGGAATGTTTTCTTTGCCGTCTGTCGTTGCGCTATGAGTAAAAGCGAAGTATTTACGCTTTTGACCGCTTTTCGCAAATATGTATGCCGGGTGTCCTTTGGTGGACTTCGTCGGCTTACGTTTGGAAAACTCATGCGCTCTGTTCCATTTGCCTTTATTCCGTTTTCTGCTCGCTGTTTCTCACCTCCGTTAAAATATATCGTTAATGCGCCGCGCTTCGGTATCCGACAGAACCATTTTTGTCTGCGTTACCGTTGCTTTTGGCGTGACTGCCGGTTGTTCGGGCGGGGCGGGGAAGTCTGCATTTTCGCAGAATTTCCCGAAAACTTTGCCGAAATCCGTGCGCGGCGGCCGCTCTTTCGCTTTTTCTGCAAGTTCGTTTTTGAAAATCTGCCCGAGACCTTTCGGCTTACCCTTATCGTGCAGCTCGTTATATACCGTTATATCTTCCGGGGTTACTTGCACATATCCGGATATTCGGCGGTAAAGCTGAACAAGCGTATCGCAGTTGTTCCCGTATTTATATTCCGGATACCAATACACGAGCGGGACGGAAGACGTAATGACTATCATTTCGCCGTTAAAGACCTTGTTTGAAAAACGGCTTTTAACAGATGATGAAGTATTGTTGTCCAAGATTTTCAATAAATCTTCGAACTCGAAACTTTTATCTCGTAAATCGTCAAGAATAATAGCCTTTTGCCCGAGATAATCCTGAAACGGGTCGTTCGACGACGAACTGATACAAAAGTCATAGTTAAGGCTGTTGAGCAGTTTCTTCGCGTAATACGTTTTGCCCGCGCCGCCTTTCCCGGTAATGAACACTACCTGCAATTTCCGATCGGTTTGCAACGTCAGCATCTGACACTGCAATTCCCATAGCTTTTTGAGTTTTGTAAAAGCCGTTGCCTTCTCCGAAAGCGGCATGGTGTCGATGTATGCAAGCATTTGCGCATACGAATAATGCTTGAAATCTCCGAGTATCTTTGCGCTTTCTATTTCTGTTTCGAAGTCGAAATTCGCATGAACCTCTTCCGGAGAATATTGATGTTTGTTTTTCTGACTGTCGTTGCCGTGGGTGAGATACAGCAGCATATCCGCTTTACGGCCTTTAACCCTCTCGATAAAATTTTCGGCTATACCGAACCACCCGGCGACAATTTTACTGTCGCATGATGACGGGGAAAAATTAAGGTAAATGTGGTAATGCGGTCGAGTGTCGTCCTTGTCGTGTAATATGTATGCCCACTGCTTAATCGTCTTGTACTTCATGCAAGTTTCCTGTATATCTACTGGTAACTTGTCCTTGTCACAGACGATTTCCATTTGTCTGACGTTCATGTTGCATAAGCCCCTTTACAAATTAAAACGTTTTAGACATTTTGCCTCCGTTTTTAGACGTTTTAGACGTTTTGTCACACCGCTTGGACAAGCCCCAAGCGGTGTGCGCTAACGCAGATTATTTAAGAATCAAGGTACTTTCGGCTAACTTTGCTTGTTATTCGTGATACCTTTTAGACGTTTTAGACGTTTAGTCAAGATTTTCCGGCTTCGTTTGCGCAACGGCACATATCCACAAGATAATCGTAAGTTTCCTTAACATAGAAAGTATCTCCGTCGATAGTGTGAAGACAACAGCCGTTTTTTGTGCGGGCAATAAAAATAAGGCATGACAGGTTTATTAAGAACTTTTCTTCGCTTTTAATCGTAGTAAGTTCAAAAAACATAGTCACACCTCATACATATAGGTCTGCCGTGGTGAACGGAGATTCCGTCACAACGTCTATTCTTGCTATAAAAGTTTTGCCGTCGAAATCGTTTACGCCGAACGTAAGATCGCAGATTGCGCCCGGTGTCATATCCTTGAAGCGATTGAATTCTTCTTCCGAACGGCTCTTACGAATGCACGCCGTTTTGAGCAGCTCAGTATTTCGCGGATACCACAAGCCGCCGTTTTTCATTTTTGACGGCATAACTGCGAAAACCGCATAAACGCACTTTTCTTTGGACTCTTTGAGTTCGCCCTCTCTTGCATTGATAAGAATTGCTCTTTTCATTTTTAGAAACCTCCTCTTGGGAATGAAAAAACCCAACTGAAAATAAATATTTGTTACGGGCTACGCCCTAATAACCAAAGGGGGAGTGACTACAACGCCGTCACTCGCGGCCACGCCTTATGCAACCAGCGCCAAAGGAAAAATCATGCCTTTTCCTTTTTAAATAAGAATAAAACTATACGTGCGAAAAGTCAAGTAAATTTTTATAATTTCTAAGAAAAAGTTACAAAAAAGCTTAAAAAGTGGTAGACTGCAAAGAGTAGGCAGGACGTACGTCCTGCCTACTCTTTGCGAGCGGTTACCGGTACCGTGTTATTTTGTTTCATCTGTATGCCGAAAAGACAGACGGTCTGTCTGCCGTATGAGCATATATCTTTCGTTATAAATTGGCTATTTGTTTATCAAACATTTCCGCAGACGTTGCATAACCGAATATCGCCCGAGGATAATCGTTTATCCAGTTTTCGACAGTTTGTATATCTTTGTCGGAATATCGGGATATATCCGAACCTTTCGGTATTCTCCGGCGTATTTCTCGGTTTATCCGTTCATTTGTTCCTCTTTCACACGAGGTGTATGGGTGACAGTAATAGACCGATACACGCTTACCGTTGTAAATGGATTTTTCAATACCGTTGAAATCCGAAAACTCAACGCCATTGTCTACTGTTATGGTTTTGAACACCTTACGAAATATTTTACCGTATTTGCGTTCGAGAATATTAAGACAGCGCACCACGCTTTCCGGCTTCTTATTCGGCATACGGAATATTATTTCCTTGCGGGTAAGCCTTTCGGTGAGAACTAATAATACGTTTTTCGTATTTTGCTTCCCGACAACGCAATCCATTTCCCAATGACCGAACTCTTTGCGCTCCGCTATAAATGCGGGGCGTTTTTCTATGCTTGTACCGCGCGGCGGACGTTTGGCAACTGCCTTTCTGTAACGTTTCCTTTTTAAGCCTACGGGAAGGTCTTTCATTGAGATATTCAAAAATATGCCGTCGGCTATGTAGCGGTACATTGTAGTTTTGCTTATATTCGTTCGGAACATTTTCGCACGTTTGATTTCCCCGAGAACGGCAGCAGGGGAGAGCTTATCTTGCAGAACTCTTTTCTCTACGTATCTGACAAACTCGAAATCGTTGGCTATTTTTAACGGTCTGCCTTTCGCTGTCATATTAAATTCGTGTTTGCTTTGAGCGAGATCAGAACTGTATTGAACTTTATAACGGTAATACCTATCTCCCTCTGGGTCATGATCAGTATAACGGTGTTCATATACTCCGCGATGTATTTCGTTATATACTGTCGTTAAGCATACGCCGAGAATTTCGGCTATTTTCTTTTTATGTAACTTAGCTTTTAATAGACTTTCCAATTGTTGACGCTGAGTGCGTGTAAGACATTTATCCCCTTTGTGTTTCATTGTTTGTTACCCCTTTTTTCGTTAGTGTTGTTGCTTATGTTTCATATCCGAGAAACACGCTGTCAAGGTGCGCAAAAAATAATCGGCATAATGCAGTAGCTTATACGATTATTTTTTACTTTTAACCCTTGACAGCGGTTCCCGGATATGAACGTGAATAACTAAGAGTTGTAAGCTGTAGCTTACAACTCGCACATTATCTTTTTTCTTGGCGTGTACTCTGTTTCAGTGTGCGGCGAGCTTTGAGCAAACAAAAAGCGGCGGACTGCGCTAAACCGCTTGCAGCTCCGCCGCGTTTTTGTTTGTTTGCTGTTCAAATCTTTTCGCCGTTCGGAAGTACGATATTTATTTCAAGCGTACAGCCGAGTGCCTCGACGAGTTTATTATATTCAGACAATTTGAAGTCATTGCGAATAATCTTACTCGCGAGATTTCCTTGACTTTGCCCCGAACGTTCTGCAAGTCGTGTTTGCGTTGTGTGCTGCTTTATCATTGCTATTTTTAACTTTTCGGCTAAGTTAATCATTATGTCACCTCTGTAAATAGAATAGCATAATAGAATTATAAATGCAAGTATTCTAATATAATTTATTATAAAAAAATTATAAATCATAGCAAAAGGGAAGAAACGAAATAAAAATAACGAGGACAGTCTATCTAAGCTGTTCCCGTTATTCCAATATAAATTCGTTTAAGATTTGGTAATATTTGTCAAGTCTCGGTTCTATCCATATTTTCCATAGTATTCATATCATTGACGAAATAACTGTTCTGGTACTTCATTTCAGTCGATGACGCGCGCTCGGTTATGTATTCTCTGAAATCATTTATACCTTTATACGAACGCAGGGCTTTTTCCATGAAATATTCCGAATAGCAGTCCGTCGAAAAACGCTTACTGTATATCTTCTTGCTCATAAGATAGTATTTGTTTTCTGCGTATTCGCCGTCCATAGTTCCGTCCTCGATACGTACGTCCTGCGTGCGCACGCCGAATAAGTTATACGTCCGAGTATAATACGAGTGAAACTTTGCACATACCGTTTTCAGTAAGTGTAAAAGCAGGGTACTGTCTGCGCGTTTGTAACGGTATTGCACATAGTAATTCATAAATCGTCCGAATAATATATCGTGCAGTAATTCCTCAATAAAGAAAAAGGGAAGAACGAGCCGGCTTTCCGATTGACTGCGTATGTGCACTATTTCCGCGAGATCGCGTGCGTCCGCGCCCCAACTCGACGGTCTTTGCTCGTCCGTGAAAAAGCAGATAAAACAATAATTATCCACGGTCGCCCGGTGGCGTATCATTTTCAGCGAGCTGTTGAACAAGTCGTTTTTTTGATTTGTTTCTTCCGTTTTTTTCTTGACCTCTTTAAGCTCGAGATTATTGCCGCGTTCCTTGCCTATCTCGGTGCATACAATAACGCCGAACTCCAATGCGTCTTTATTCGGGTTATCTTCAACGAGCTTGCGTCCCAGCCGGAGCATATCGAAATCCAGTATATGCGCGTGCCTCGAATAGCTGTCTATTAAACGGCTGTCTCGTTTGAAGAAATCACTGTTCCATAAAGGGAAATTGCCGAGGTCGGATATGATGTCGTCCGTACGTATGGAATAGTTCGAGATAAGCAGGGAAGACTGAACGATATAAATAAAATACAGCCTTGCATAACTCTCGAGCACGCTCCATAAATCGCATACTTTCAGCTTATCGTCATACGTCATACCATAGCGCGCATAATCATAGCCGAAACATAAATTGCCGTGGCCGTAGCCGACTTTACGGCAATGCCGTTCCCAACTTTTCTTTGCCGCCTCATTTTCAGCAAGCATGGGATAAATATATCCCAGTCGTTCGAACAGTTTTCTTCGCCGACGGACGAACGCGACGCACGTTGCAAGATTATATACACGGTGTTTGCGTATTTCCTTTTTGAGTTCGTTCTCGAAGCTCTGCCAAGGGAAATAAGGGAATTTCATATCGTTTTCAAGTAATAACTCGAATGCTTTATCTCGGAACATAACGGATTGACTTAGAGCCATATCTGTTATCGCCGTCGTTTTGCCTTTGCCCATAGTGCCGCATGCCATGGTAACGATAGGGCGGGCGTTAATAAAACCGCGGTTGCGCCTTTCGAAATGATTGAGCCGCGCATAGCCTATTTTCCGTCGCAGACGGTCAAAAAGTATAAGCGCGATAATTATCCATATCCAAACAGGAATAAACGTCACGGGCGCGTACAGGTCGAGTATGAGCTTGTATATTTGAGTGTATATGGTCGTAAAATCAAAGACGGAAATAATGAAAAAGTAATACGCGAAAAACTCTATTGCAATCGTACCGAGATTGAAAGCATAAACACAAATGCACAACCACGTCAGCCAATAACGTTTATGCTGACGAACGAATGTAAAATATCCCGTAACAACATCTTTTGCCGGGATATATACTTTATTGCTTATGCGCTTGAATAACCGGAGCGGTTTGCTTTCGTACCCGTAATCGTTATTTTCATTTTTAAGAGTACGGCGAAACAGAAGAAAAAGTAAAAGCACAACGGGCAGAACAATAACGATTATGATCATAATAACGTTAAGCACGGCGGGGAACGAAGCGAAGTAAGCTGCAACGTTATCCAACGAAATAAATGTTTGCCAATAACTAACCCATTGGGCGGCGAAACCGTCAAAGGTTGCGGAAATGGCCACGTCGGGAGCCTTGCCGCTGCCGAACAATGACAGGAAGGAATAATCCGGGAACTCAGTCACCGTTGCGTGTATGGAATCGGGGAAACCGAACAAAGAGGCAAAGTACAGCGCAACGGACAGCCCGAGATCCCGAAAACTTTCGACCAAACGGCCGAGAGCATTGGGGAAACAGAACAGGGCGACAGCGGCAATCCCGATGGTGACCACTATACTGACGATATGATATACTTTCGTTCTCATACACCGCACCCGTTACAGCCGGTATACAGGAAATATCCCGCCACCACAATGACGGCTATAAATAATATGAGTTTTAATATATTCTTGAAGATTTTCATTTGAATTTACGTCTTTCGTTTGACTTTCGTAATAAAATAGGCTATATTATTTACATAATCAGGTATGGGTATAGCCCATACACCCCCGGACTTAATGAGCGCCGGGGATTTTTATTTTTTCTTTTTATTGCTTTATGCATTGCATATATGGCTTATGAACTACAAAACCGTGGAAACGATCATAATACCTATATATCCCGAACATGTAAAATATGCTGCCGAATTTGCCGCAGTGGGACGGGAGATTCGCTATATCAAAGAAAAACTCGGAAATGATTTCATTTCTGAAGATGATATAACGCCCATGACTACAGTATGCGATTGTCTGTATTGCGGCAAAGAAAGACTTCTTTTCATAACCGGAATAACCCGTTCGGCGGATAATACTCGGCGAATACTTGACGCAAAATGTGTATGCTGTACAAAAAGGGTTCTTGTATATCAGGAAATTTGTGATGAATAACACTCCAGATCGAACAGCATAAATGGCGTAAAATACGATTGCGTTCTTTGCCCTCGACTTTATCCAGATATGCTTTGAACTGTTCTATATCTTCTTCCGAAATGATCTCGGAGATCTCCATATCGCCGCTTATTTTTATATCGTGCATTACAATGTACCTCTTTTATTTGACTTTTGTCGTGGAATAAGTTATACTACTTTCAAGTAACGACGATCTCTCAACAAGATCGGGGCTGATGGCATTGCAGGTTTGGCACGTCGTTACTTTTTTTTATTCTTCTTTCCGTCTAAATACTTTTGTTTGGCTCGCTCCGCATAAATTTTAGCTTGCTCGTAGTCTTTTGGTGTCATAGACCCCGTGCGCCTTTCTGAATATTCTTTTTTCGGAGCAACTGTACCTTGCCTCCGCATATAAGAATTTTTACCGTCATTAAGCGGACTTCTTTCCAACGGATAATTCGGATGATTTTTTCCTTTTTTAGCACGCGTACTTAATCCAACGGAAACGTGTTTATTGTCTATATCTTCAACAATAACATGAGGATGACCACCATTTTTATCGTTATGTTTTTTAATTATAACAGGAATATTTTGACTTTTTGTTTTATTCTTTTTCATTTGTACCTCATAAAGAGGAATAACGCCGCCGTAACCATACGACGGCGTTATCCGTTTGCCCATATATTGACAAATCTCTTTATCCGGAATATAATATTCGTATCAAAATCCACAAAATTTTGAAATACAAATATATAAACGAAGGAGAATTATCATTATGAGCATTATTTCAGCAGGCTTAAAATACATTGCACGAACCGTGAGCGACGCCATATTGTCCCATGATATTAAAGTCGCAAAGAATAAAGCATATAATGCCACCGGAAAGGCAATGTCGAAAGCCGGCAGAAACGGTAGCTATATTAACGGGTCTGCAACTTACCGTAAAAATTACAATTCATACATTGCAAAAGCAAAAACAAGGCACAGTAATCGCGGCAAGTTTATAGACGAAGTCTAACCTATTTTTTCTTATACCGTTTTTTCGGTTTTGCTAGCGTTTTACCGTCAGTCACGACGTGAACCGTCACCGCGCTTGACGTTTTGCTTTTGCCCGAACCTTTGACCCGTTTCACTATCCACGCAATCAGTTTTATGACAATGACTACAAGCAATATAATGCCCACAATCATAAGCAGCGTCATAAGCGCGTCGGTACA
>OJMH01003089.1_pt1 | contig 12860 bp, 10 predicted proteins | sample 1597111 | NCBI WGS metagenome assembly OJMH01 (sample SAMEA2452115, study PRJEB22498) | human gut metagenome | reverse complement strand
GATGGCAAGGTGCGCGTTCCCGCGGTCCTGCGCAAGTGGTTTGACAAAGAATTTATAGGCTAAGGCCGGAGCGCTTGAAAGCTCTAAATCTTTAAGTAAAATGGCAAAGGAAAGAAAAACCGCTATAAACCCCACGAGGGCACAAGATTACCCCGAGTGGTACCAGCAGGTAGTAAAGGCCGCCGAGCTTGCGGAAAATAGCCCCGTCAGAGGCTGCATGGTGATAAAGCCCTGGGGCTACTCGCTCTGGGAAAATATCCAAAAGAAGCTCGACAAGATGTTTAAGGACACGGGCCACACCAACGCCTACTTCCCGCTCTTTATCCCCGTAAGCTACCTTGAGAAGGAAGCCGAACACGTCGAGGGCTTTGCCAAGGAATGCGCGGTTGTCACGCACTCTAGGCTCGAGCTAAAGGACGGCAAGCTCGTTCCCGCCTCGCCTCTTGAGGAGCCGCTAATCGTACGCCCGACTTCCGAGACGATTATAGGCGAGATGTACTCAAAGTGGGTGCAATCCTACCGCGACCTGCCCATATTGATAAACCAGTGGGCAAACGTCGTGCGCTGGGAAATGCGCACAAGGCTGTTCTTGCGCACTGCGGAATTTTTGTGGCAGGAGGGCCACACGGCGCACGCCACAAAGGAAGAGGCCGTGGAAGAGACAAACAAGATGCTGCGCGTCTATGAGGACTTCGCCCAAAACTACATGGCTATGCCCGTAATCTGCGGCCAAAAGACCGAGGGCGAAAAGTTCCCCGGAGCCGTCACGACCTACTGCATAGAAGCCATGATGCAAGATAGAAAGGCTCTGCAAGCGGGAACCTCGCACTTCCTGGGCCAGAACTTTGCAAAGGCAAGCAACATAAAGTACCTCTCAGAGCAGGGCGCGCAGGAGTACGCCTGGACTACGAGCTGGGGAGTTTCCACCCGCCTAATCGGAGGCCTTATAATGACGCACTCGGACGACGACGGCTTGGTGCTTCCGCCAAGGCTCGCACCGCTTCACGTTGTAATCTTGCCGGTAATAAGAAGCGACGCTGAAAAGGCGCAAGTTTTGGAATACTGCGAGAATTTGAAGCGCGAAATTTCCGCCGTAACTTACGACGGAGAGCCCGTAAGAGTAGAGCTTGACGCCCGCGATATGCGCGGCGGCGAAAAGACTTGGGGTTGGATTAAAAAGGGCGTGCCAATCCGCCTTGAAATAGGGCCGCGCGACATTGCGAGCGACTCTCTCTTCATGGGCAGGCGCGACGACGGCTCAAAGGCGTCTATCGCGAGGGGCGAATTTGTGGCAAAGCTTGCGGAAATACTAAAGAGCATTCAGGACAATCTCTTTAACCGCGCGCTGAAGTACCGCGAAGACAACACGAAAGTTATAAATTCCAAGGAGGAATTTTACGCCTACTTTACGCCGCAAAACGAAACCAAGCCCGAGATACACGGCGGCTTTGCGCTCGCGCACTACGACGGCTCTGCGGAAGTGGAGGAGATGCTGAGGCGCGACTTGAAGGTGACGGTGCGCTGCATACCGCTTGAGGGCGACAAAAGCGAGGGAACTTGCATATTTACGGGCAAGCCCAGCAAGCAGAGAGTCGTCTTTGCGAAATCCTACTAAGCTAGTGGCAAAGTTAGAAAATTTTGAAGGCGCACTTTTAAGTTGCGCCTTTTTTTTGCAATTTTTTTAATGCGCAAACGCGCGACAAAGCTAGAATTAAACACTTGGAGTAAGGAGGCAGAGCGCTGATTCAAAAAAATAAATTTTAGATGGAGTTCGCATTTAGTTTTGCAAGTTTTGCGCTTCTAATACCAGCCGCAAAAAAATCCAAGTCTTATATAGGGATTAGACCTTAAGAAGATTTGCGTAAAAAATTTTTCTGTCTTATAAACATTTTAAGAAGATAAAGTGAGTACCAAGCACAGACTCAACCTCATCGCAAAAATAGGAAAATCCATAGCCCCAAACTTGTACACCGTGAAGTTGCGCCCACTCTGCGCTAAAAAAGAATAAATACCCCGCAAAAAACTTTTGGCAAGTCTGCAAAGTTGTAGCCTATATTTATCCTACTTGGCAGACCAAAGTTCTTTTATTGTATCAACTACTCCAAGCCCCCAAGGGAATTTCTCGGAGGCCGCGCGGGCGTTTACAATCATGGGCTTCTTGCCGCCGCCCTGAACGACTATGCGTTGGCAGGGCATCTGCAAGTGGCCGTTTTTATCGGTGTTAGAAAGCCAGTTAAAGGCGTAGCGGAGGAATTCTTTGCGCTTTTCAAGCCCAATTAAATAAAACCAAGTTATATCGTCATAGCCCCAAATGTAAAAAGAATCCTTCATGTATTTGCCTGCGTGGTCGGACACTCCGAAATTGTCAAATTCTACGAGGTACGGGAGGCTGTCGCAAACCCAACCGCTCGGCGTTTTGCAGGGAAGGCTGCGCTTAAATAGCGAGTCGACGTGCCCAACTTCTAAAACGCCAACCATAGGCTTTCCCTCGACTGCCTTTATGCGAAGCGGGAATGAATTGAAATCCAATAAGCTTAGTCCGTCTTTTACCATTCCGCCATCCGGAACGTGGGCATCAAAAATCACAAAGTGGCGACGGGCGTTTTTAGCGCAATAGCTTCTAACTTTTCTCATTAGTGCGTCCCAGCACTCCCAATTTTTGTCGTTTGCGCCCATTAGCTTTACTTGCCCTAGGTGTATTGCTTCAACCCCTATATTTACATACGAGCCAACAGCGTACATAAACCAAAGCTGAGTCTCAGGGCTTGTGATGTCGGGAACGCTTCTGCCCTCGCCCCAGTGGTCGATAAACTGCCCGTCTTTAAAGAGCATTTTCTTGTAACTAAAATTTCTACTTTCGGGCTCAAACCCCAAGGCTTCAAAGGCCCACGACGGAATTTTTATATTGTCAACTTCAGTTGTAACAATTTCAAAGACGGCCGCCTGCACTACTATGTCGGGATCACTTTCGTGCATGCGCTCTATCAGGCGCTTTGCATAATTTAAAAAATTTTCGTCGTTAAAGGAACTTTCCGAGCCCCAGCGGTAAATTGCGCGGCCTATGAATTTTGCGCCGATTTCGCTTATTGTCTTTAAGTCGGCCTCCCTGTCGCCGTACTTGTCCAAAGTGCCCTTTGGCTCCGTTAGAACTTCGGTGTATGTCACGGCTCTATCGAGATAATTTTCCAGAACTTCCCTGCTTATAGAGCCGTCAAAATTATAGTTTTTCGCCGCTGCAAAAGACAGACAGCAGAAAGCTACAAAACTTAATACAAAAATTGAGCGCTTAAAAAATTTAGACATACACTTGCAGGTGAGAAGTTAAAGTAGTTAACAAAATATACTATCCTAATGTAGCTTCGATTTGTGCAAGCAACAAAGCAAGATACAAAGCAAAAGCCTGTAAGACTTGCTAAAGATTAAACCTAAACTTGTAAAGCCGAAAAAACTTGCGAGACAAAACTGCGTGCAAAATTTACTCGCTAAGCCCGCAAGGTAAATCGCAATAATCAATTAAGCTTTAAAATTTTTGATATCGATAAAAAAATAAGAATGTTAAATTTTTGCTTAAAAAAGTTTGGCAAACAAAAAAGCCCATCAAATTAGACGGGCCTAAAATAAAGATTTTTACAAAGCAAATTAAACTTGCTGCGAGAAAATACTTAACTCCTCTTTCTGAGCCTCAAGCGTAAAGCTAAAGAAAGCGATAGCGCGCCGAGTATTGCAGCGTATGTGGCGGGTTCGGGAATGGGAACATAAATATATATAAAACCATCGTCCGACAGCATATATGTAGTGTCCGAAAAAGAGAAAGAATTGTCGTCTATAAAAGTCAACACAAGCTCTCCCCCATCAATATCCGAATCAAAGTTAAATACAAAATCGCAAAGATAATTCAATTTATCGAGATCTAAACTTTCAGTATCTCCCTCTAATTTCAGTTCAAAATCGCTGTCATATAGCATGGGTGGAAGCGAAGCGCCTGCCATTTGAATTGCGGAACCGGCAGTTATAGTGCTTGAAGAGGGATCGTAAAAAGTCATGTAAAAACTGCTCAAATCGCAGTCGGCAAAATCAACGGCGCCCTCCGAAGCGCTTACAAAATCCATATTTATGCTAAGCAGGGTTTTGCCGCCAAACTCAAAGCCGTTTCCCGCGACGCTCAAAGAGTAATCGCCCGAAAGTAAATCTCTGCTAAGTTTTGAATTTGCACTTGATGAAAAGTCAAAGCCCGCCTCTTCAACCACAAAGCTAAAGTCGGATAATTCGTAGGAAAAATCCGAAGTTAAAGCGGAGTCGTCAAAGCTAAGCGAAATATCGACGCCCTGCCCCACCTGAAACGCTGCGCGCATACCGGGGTTTAGAGAGGCAAACTCAGCCTCGTAAGTTTTTGTTATTACCTCTGCGCTCGCCGCTAGGGCCAGCAGCGATAAAATAGGACTTATAAATATTCTTTTCATTGCTGTGTTGCGATGGTACTTCTTGGTGGAAGGGGTTAGCGATGCAAACAAATACATCAAGTTTTTAATATAAAAATTTTTATAAAAAAGCAAGACCAATAAGTCATAAATGTACTCAAGAATAATTCAAGTAAAAATTACTTTACTAGAGCTTAGAGAACGCTTAAAAAGATGCGTTAAGACAAAATATAGACAGCTAAAAAACTTGTTTAGATTAATAATAGCGAAATCTAAGAATTTTAATGCACCGATTTGCATCTAAAAGGTACATGAGAAAAGGAGCAATCTATACAAGACCTACGTAGATAATCAAAAATAGAACGACAACGGAATATTAACACTCAAGCCCAATGTTTTTCATTTTGCAACTTAATAGCTTATGCAATTATCATCACAAAGCCGTTTACGTACTTAATAAATAATTACAATATCACACTCAATTATTTTCAAAATCTAATTATAAAAATTTTTTATATGCCATGCATTTATAACATTAGTATATATTACTAAATCAAGCTCAGGTTAATTAAATTTTACAATCTGGCCAATATACAAAATTTCTAATGATTTTTTATCTATTATTATATAAATAAAGGGCTCATCTAAAGTAAAATAAACAGGCTCTTTTTTCTCGTTATTCTCTCCCAATGTAATAAATTCCATGCTTACAAAGGAAATTGCTCTTGCACCTTTTTCTGAAATAGAGACCTTGGTTTGTGACAAAAAGTTTTCACATTTAATCTTAGTCTTATTATCTTCTTCAAATAAATCGTAGTCATTCGTGAACTCAAATAACTTATAGATACCAAGTTCCTTAAGATGAGAAATGCAGTTAATCTCCGAACTAATATCAAATTTGGGCAATGAAACACACACTGATATTCTTGGCAAAGTCAAATCTTTCATGGCCTCGGAATAAACTTTTTCATCAAAGTCATCTAAAGTATAATTTCTCTGTGGCTTGAAGAAGAGCATTTCATAATTTTCATTTTCAAATGGCAATGAAACATATTCAAACGATACATTTCCCGAACATAACAAATCGCCAAAGGTTCCATTCATAAAATCGACCTCCGAGAATCCATGTTTATCATCTCCAAAGCGCTTTTTGCGCGTTAAGGACTCTTCGAATTTATTTTTCCATTTAGACTCAAAAGCTGAACGTAATTCTAACTTAAAAACGCCCAATGGATTCTGCATAAGAGTCTTTTGGAAGTTAAAATCATGCTTCTTTATTTTATCGTCTTTTAGTGTAAATCTATCGCTATATATAAAGTCGAAAGAATATGATAAATTTTCGTCTTTATTTGGCAACTTAACAGGATTTTTAAAGGGCGACATTTCTGACTTTAAATCTCCACTTGAATTTTCATAGATAAAATTCAAGGCCGATTTTAAGAGAAAAGGAGAGTAGGCAAAGTTGGAGTCCGGGTTTGATTTTCGCAATACTTTGAATAATCGAAAAGTGTTTTCGTCAAATCTAGTACTGTTTCCAACCGCAAGTGAAAGCATCGGTGAAACAAACAAAAATACTAGCAATAAAATCCGCATATACACCCTTTTGCTTTTATTTATTTTTAGGCCAATGTTATTTTAGAGACATTTAGAACTTAAAAAAATTTCTAACTTTTAATATGCGAACTTGAAAATAAATTGACCCAAAAGTATTGAATCTAACGGAAGGAAAAACTCACGAACTTTTATACCCGCTAAAAACAAATGAAGGACTTAAATAATATCTCAGAAATTTCAGCGCTTATTTTTAGTTGAATTTATTTTCTAATCGCGCAATTTCAAAACTTCGGAGGCCTATGCCTTTATAGTATCCAAAAATCGGACATGCAAATTGCAAAATCAATTATACGATAGTTTAATTAAAAAATTAAAGCGCATATATTTGTAAAAAGCAAAAAGTTGCAAAACATTCCCAATTTAATTTATCATCTCAATTCTCATTGGGATTTCCAATTAAGTAAACTTTATTGATAAAAATCCGCCGCAAAAGGCTGTAGTATGAGATACGAAAAAAAGATGATAATTGCCACTAAACTTACATCTTTACAAATTGAAATGAAGAATAAAAGGTCTATATAGGCGTACATTTATAAAGGATTTTTAGACCTCTTTAAAATCTGCAAAAACCGCAAGCCAGACGCAATTTTTAGACGTGCGCCTTACCCTGTGCAAAACATGCGCCCCTATCAAAATAAAGTCGCCCGCGCGCATAAGCTTAATATCTCCGCCATCTTTAAATTCAAGCTCGGCCTCGCCTTGCAATAGAAAAACAAGCTCGGCTTCATCCTGGTCATACCAAAAACCTTCGGGCGAGCGGTGGAAACTTGAAACGATGCGCTCAACCCTTACATGCTCGCCGCTTGCCAAGGTTTCAAAAAACTCCTCGCGCAAATCGAGTTTGGATATGTCGAATAAATTTTTCACGGCGCAAATTTAGCTTTCTATGCAAAGGCAATCAAGAATTTTAAAAGCAAAGGCAAAAATAAAGCTTAGTCGAATAGCGAATTTAACTAACTCAAAAATTAGCGCAAGATAGGCAAAAATTAAACGGCTGATTCATAAGCCAACTGAGTACCGCAGCACACATTATAAGACGTAGTCACATCTCAAAAAGCTGGCGCATTGCAGAAAAAGACTGGCTCGAATTTGCCTGAAGCACTCACAAATCTCTCCGAAAAATCGCAAGAATGTAAAGAATTAAAATTCCTACACCCCATCCCTCAGGCTCCAGCCAGCACCCCCAAAGGCGCAAAAAAATTGTTGTAAAAATCGTCAATTACATTTCTATCAGTAAGCTCTTATGGTTAAAATAAAAGCAGCATTGTTTGACCTCGACGGCGTCGTAGTAGATACTGAAGATTCCTACACGGAATTTTGGAATGCCCAGGGCGAAAAATACCACCCTGAAATTCCAAATTTCGCACTCGGAATAAAGGGCAGCACACTAGCGCAGGTTTTCGACAAATTTTTTAGCGGGGATCTTGAGAAATACCGGACTCAAGTCGAACTTGAGCTCGATAAATTCGAGGCTTCAATGCCATACAAGTTTATAGATGGCATTGTCGATTTTTTAAAGTTGCTCAAAAGTTCGGACATAAGAACGGCAGTCGTTACAAGCTCGACAAAAAAGAAGATGGAAAGCGTCTACAAAGTGCGCCCAGAACTCTTGGAATTTTTTGACAGAATTTTCACTAGCGACGATGTCACAAAGTCAAAGCCCGACCCGCAATGCTACAATCTTGCCGCAAAATATTTTGGAGCCGACCCCAGAAGCGGCTTTGTATTTGAAGATTCATTTTCAGGTCTAAAGGCGGCAAGAGCCTCGGGAATGAGTGTAATTGGTCTTGCAACGACAAATCCTGCGGAAAAAATAAGCCCGCTTTGCGATGTCGTAATCCCAAATTTTATAGGTGTTGGGCTTGAAATATTTGAAATCGCGCAAAAAAACAGATTTTTATAAAAAAAAAGCTTGTAAAAACAAAATAAATAGCCAGTATCGGAACTTTCTTTAAGTAAAAGGGCGGTTAGCTCAGTTGGTTAGAGCGTCTGTCTTACACACAGAATGTCACAAGTTCGAGTCTTGTACCGCCCACCATTTTAAATTTGTCATGAAACACACCATATCCGCTTTGGTCGAAAATAAATTTGGCGTCCTTGCAAGGGTTGCAGGAATGTTTAGCGGTAGAGGTTTTAATATTGAATCCCTTAATGTTGGGCCCATGCCCGGCGACAAGCTTTCAAGAGTGACAGTGACTGTAAAAGACACGAAAAACAATGTCGACCAATGTGTCAAGCAGCTGTCAAAATTTGTAAACGTTCTTGAAGTAAAGGATTTTTCAAAGACCTCCGCTTTTGTTGCAAGGGAGCTTGTGTTGGTTAGGGTAAAGGCGGACACTTCCACAAGGCAAAGTGTGGTGGAAATCGCGGATTTGTTTAGAGGCAAGGTTGTCGATGTCGAAATGGAATCTCTAATAATAGAGTGCACGGGAAATCCGAACAAGATTTTGGCCTTTTTAAATATGTTGGAGCCCTTCGGCATAATAGAGATGGCGCGGACGGGCAATGTCGCCCTAGAGCGCGGCAGACTGGGCCAGGAGAAAGCGCAATAAGCATTTTAACCATAAAAATCTAAAAGGAGCAATTAACATGCCCGCAATAAAACCAGCAAAAGTATATACGGATAAAGACGCTGACTTAAGCGTATTAAAAGACAAAACATTGGCGGTAATCGGCTACGGCTCTCAGGGTCACGCCCATGCCCTCAATTTGAAAGATAGCGGCTGCAAAGTTATCATAGGGCTCTACCCGCAGAGTAAGTCTGTAGAGGTCGCAAAGGCTCAAGGTTTTGAGGTCTACCCAACGGCAGAAGCTGTCCAAAAGGCGGACATCATAATGATTGCCGCTCCCGATATGAAGCAGGCGGATATTTACAAAAACGATATCGAGCCGAATCTCACAAAGGGCAAGACTCTAATTTTCACACACGGTTTGGCAATACACTTTGGCCTCATTAAGGCGCCTAGGGGCGTGAATGTTGTTATGGTTGCTCCGAAGGGTCCGGGTCATGAAGTGCGCAGCCAATTTAAAGAAGGCAAGGGCGTACCGGCTCTCATAGCTGTTTATCAGGGCGGCCCCGCTGCAAAGAAGATTGCCTTGGCTTGGGCTAAGGGCATAGGCGGCACACGCGCAGGTGTTATCGAAACAACATTTAAGGAAGAGACAGAGACTGACCTCTTCGGCGAACAGGCTGTTTTGTGCGGCGGCGTAAGCGCGCTTATCATGGCTGGCTTTGAGACATTGGTAGCTGCAGGTTACAAGCCTGAGATGGCTTACTTTGAATGCTGCCACGAGATGAAGCTGATTGTAGACCTCATTGTTGAAAGCGGTATCTCCGGTATGCGCTTCTCGATTTCAGAAACTGCAAAGTACGGCGACATCACCCGCGGTCCACGCGTAATCACAGACCAGACCAAGAAGGCCATGAAGCAGATTCTAAAGGAAATCCAGTCGGGCAAATTTACAAAGGAATGGGTAAAGGAATACAAGGCTGGACTTCCCAATTACAAGAGGCTTCTAAAGGAAGGCGAAGATCACCTGATTGAAAAGACTGGCGAGCGTTTGCGCAGCCTAATGCCTTGGGTTCACAAGAAGAACATCAAGGGTGCTCAGGCAGCTTACGGCAATGAGGAAAAGGGCAACGATGTTAGTGATGTTGCCAAGAAGGTTGCCAAGAAGGCTTGCGCTAAGAAATGCGCTTGCAAAAAGTCTAAGTAATTGAGTTTTATTTTTCAAGGAGCGTAGTTTGCAAGAGACTGCGCTCCTTGTTTTTATATATTAAGGAAACATTTAAATGCAAAAGCACTTCAAAGTCGCAACACGTTCAAGTCCGCTTGCAATAAGGCAGACTCAGATGGCAATAGATTACTTGTCGGCGCGCATTCCCGATGCCGAATTTGAGATTCTCGATTTTAAGACAACGGGCGACAAGAAGTTGAACTGGTCTTTGGAAAAGCACGGAGGCAAGGGTCTATTTACAAAGGAATTGGAAGATTCCCTATTAAGCGGCGAGACGGACTTTGCTGTGCACAGCGCAAAAGATCTTTCAGTTGACATTCCAGAGGGTTTGGCGCTAGCGGCATTTCTGCCGCGGGACGACCCCCGCGATACACTTATCATCAGAGATTCCGTAACTGTTCCATCGCTCATAGCGACTGCCAGCCCCAGACGCAGAAGCCAGCTAAAGAGAATGTTTCCAAATGCCGTATGGACGGAGATTAGGGGCAACGTTGAAACGCGCCTCAGAAAGATATCCGAATCAGTAGCAGATGCCAGCGTTCTCGCAGCTGCCGGATTGGATAGGTTGTGCATAGAGGCTTTCAGCGGTCTGGAATTTAAGCGACTGAAGATACAGTGTTGCGTACCTGCCGTCGGACAGGGAGCGATAGCCATAGAGTGCAGAAGGGGCGATTTAGATTTCTTTGCAAGCTTTAGCGACAAGCCAACGGAGCTTGCCGTACTGTTGGAGCGCGAGTTTCTCAAAGCTCTTGGTGGGGGTTGCCAAGTGGCCTACGGGGCTCATTTTGACGGCACACTGCTGCACTTTTACCACGAGAAGGTCGGGTATCAAAAACTTGATTTATCGCCATACAAATCTTTTGAAGAGAAGGCAAAATCCATTAGGGAGCTTGCAAGCGGGCTATTGTAGAATAAAGAGGTCGATTGTTTGCCGCAAAATTGAGTGAAAAGTCTTTATGCGATTGAAAGTGCACTTCCCGGCGCGCAAGTTTTTAAAAGTTCACTGCAAAAAGTTTTGTAAGCTAGCAATGGTGCCGCCTATGCGGATTTCCTTTGCAGAGTAAAAGGTGGCAATTGGCTGGAGCGCAATCGTTTTTAAATTTAGCTTAATCCGGAATGCGGCTGGGAGAGTCACAGCAAATAAATTCCAGATAAGGACAAAAGGCCGAGAGTGCTGAAATATAAAGGCCCTACCCGAATCTAAATAAAATTAAAGACACGATAAGATTTTAATAAAAAAATCTAGCTCCTAATTTTTTAAATAGTTAAAGGCGCCCCCACATTTGAGAATGTCTTTATATACGGAGAGACATTTCCACATCAAAAATGAAATTAAACGATTTAAAGTTAGTTTGCGCACAAAAAAATCTCGTATTTTGCTATTAACAAAAAACCAATTTTTTAAATCTCAGGCTCTCGCAAGGCGGTAAATTGGATATTTACCTTTAATTATTTAATGAGCTGTTGCATTTAGATTCGCTAAAACTCCGCAAATATCCTCACTTATAGCAAATAAAAAAAGCCCCGAGCTTATGCCCGGGGCTTTTTTATTAAGCACTCAAACGCTTATGCGTTAACGGCGATATTGATGTCGACACCTGCCGGAAGGTTGAGCTTCTTTAGCTCGTCAACCGTATTTGCAGTTGGCTCAATAATATCGATTAGACGCTTGTGGGTGCGGAGTTCAAACTGCTCCATGCTCTTTTTGTGAACGTGCGCCGAGCGGTTTACAGTGAAACGCTCAATGCGAGTCGGCAAAGGAACGGGGCCAGACACTCTCGCGCCTGTTCTCTTGGCTGTTTCTACGATATCGCCAGCACTCTGGTCAACGGTGCGGAAATCGTAGCCCTTGAGTCTGATTCTAATTTTCTGTGCCATGTGTAAATCTCCTTAGCTTCTTGCTACTTTGCGTGTCGAACCCTCGACAACCTGTTTCAAAACATTTGCGGGAACCTGTTCAAAGTGGCTGGGTTCCATAGAGTATGATGCGCGGCCGCTAGATAGCGAACGAACGTCTGTAGCGTAACCGAACATCGTCTCAAGGGGAACGTTAGCCCTTATGTTGCAGACCTTGCCCTTAGTTTCCATACCCTGAATCTGACCGCGGCGGCGATTCAAGTCGCCCATGACGTCGCCCTGGTACTCTTCAGGAGTTGTAACTTCGACCTTCATTATAGGTTCGAGAAGTATCGGCTTTGCCTTGGCCATAGCATCTTTGAATGCGAAGATACCAGCCATCTTAAACGCCATTTCAGAAGAGTCAACTTCGTGGAATGAACCAAATACCAAGTGAACCTTAACGTCAACTACGGGATATCCGGCAACAACGCCGTTTAACATAGCTTCCTTGATGCCTTCTTCCGTGGGCTTAATGTATTCCTTAGGAATTACGCCGCCGACGATTTCATTGAAGAACTCGTAGCCCTTGCCCTTTTCGTTAGGCTCAATTTTGATTTCAGCATGGCCGTACTGACCGCGACCACCGGACTGGCGAACAAACTTGCCAACGCCGTCTGCGGGAGCTGAGATTGTTTCGCGATAAGCGATCTGCGGCTTGCCAGCATTTGCGTCAACCTTAAATTCGCGGAATAGACGGTCGCGAATAATATCCAAGTGAAGCTCGCCCATGCCTGCGATTAGAGTCTGACCGGTTTCCGCGTCGCTTGAAACTACGAAAGTCGGGTCTTCTTCAGACAGGCGCTGCAATGCTATCGAAAGCTTTTCCTGGTCCGCCTTTGACTTGGGCTCTATGCTCATAGCGATAACCGGATCGGGGAATGTCGGAGGCTCCAAGCGAACTTCGTGTTCGCGATCGCAAAGAGTGTCGCCCGTAATCAAATCCTTAGAACCGATAATTGCGCATATTGAACCGGAGTAAGCTTCCTCAATATCAGTGCGCTGGTCCGCCTTCAAAACAACGAGGCGCGAGATGCGCTCTGTCTTGCGGGAACGCGGGTTATAGAAAGTCATACCCTTCTTTATGCAACCGCTGTAAACGCGTATAAATACGAGCTTTCCGATGAACGGGTCTGCCCAGAGTTTGAAAGCCAGAGCCGTCGGCGGAGCAAAGTCGTCAGCGACAATTTCTAG
>OJMH01003081.1_pt1 | contig 12890 bp, 9 predicted proteins | sample 1597111 | NCBI WGS metagenome assembly OJMH01 (sample SAMEA2452115, study PRJEB22498) | human gut metagenome | reverse complement strand
ATGGCCGGGCGTTCTGCCCGTCCATTTTCTCTTTTACGAAAGAGAAACAGAAAAAAGAAAACGAGGTGAACGAACGATGGCAATTTATCATCTGGAGGCAAAGGTGGTCAGCCGGGGCGCAGGGCGCTCCGCCGTGGCCGCCTCTGCTTACCTAAGCTGTTCCCGTCTCTACAACGATTACGATGGGATACAGCACGACTATACGAAAAAGCAGGGGCTTGTCTGGCAGGAGGTGTTTCTGCCGGAATACGCCCCGCAGGAATGGAAAGACCGGGAACAACTCTGGAACGCCGTAGAGGAAGTGGAGACTGCCAAGGACAGCCGGTTGGCGCGTGAATTCGTCGTTGCCCTGCCCATAGAGTTGAACCGTGAGGAACAGATCGAACTGCTGCAAGATTTTATCCGGGAGCAGTTCGTATCAGACGGAATGTGTGCCGATGCTGCCATTCACGACACGGATGGTCACAATCCCCACGCGCACATTCTGCTGACGGTGCGCCCGCTGGATGAACGAGGCAAGTGGCAGTACAAGACCGAGAAGGAATATCTCTGCATGAAAAACGGCGAGGAACGGGGTTTTACTGCCGCTGAGTTCCGGACAGCGCAGAATGATGGCTGGGAGAAGCAATATCCCTACAAAGTCGGCAAAAAGAAAGTGTATATGGTTCCTTCCAAGGCTGATGCACAGGGGCTTGTCCGGGCTGACAAGCATCCAAAAAGCACCCGCTACGGCAGACAGAATCCCCTCTCTGAACGCTGGAACAGCGAGGAACAGCTTGCGGCATGGCGGGCGGCATGGGCTGACGTGACCAACCGTTATCTGGAACGCGCCGGGCGGGAGGAACGCATTGACCACCGCAGCAACGCTACCAGAGGGCTGGATGAGATCCCCACCATCCATGAAGGTGTGACGGCGCAAGCGTTGGAGCGCAAGGGAATAATCTCTGACCGCTGCGAAATCAACCGGCAGATACGAGAGCAGAACAAGCTCATCCGTGCGATCCGCGACGAGATCACAAAGCTGAAAAACACGATCATGACATCCGTACCTGCCCTTGCCAAGGCTCTGGAAACAGCCCGCAAGGGCATTTTGCTGCTGCGGTATTCGTGGCTCTATCATACCGGCGCGGCAAAAACGCTGGACGCACGGATTCAGGGAATCCAGCCGTCTTATGAAAGGTTCCTTGAAGTACGCCGACTGCTGCGGGAGAAATCCAAGCAGAAAAAGGCGCTGACCGCCGAGCTGAAAACGCTCAGCCCAACGAGCTTTCTGCGCCGTGGGGAAATCAAACGGGAGCTGGCTGCTGTCACCGAGGACATGGAAGAACTGAAATCCGAGCTATCCATGCTGCTTGCAGGCTTCGGAAAGACCGACACAGAGGGCATGAAGGAGGTCAGACAGCAGCTTGACGCTATGAACGCCAGCAAAACAGGGCTTGAGACCATTGCGGCAAAAGCCGCAGACAGCATGGATGCCGAGGTTGAGAAATACCGCGTATTGCAGGAACAGGCAAAAGCCGTTGACACAGACGAGCTGCACACTGCACGCATGGAGCTGCGCGGCGAAATGACCGCAGCCGTGCGGGAGAAAATCAAGGACACCTTCGGCAAGAGCTATGACTACGACCGCTTCCGTCAGGCTGACCGGGATGTATCCGAGCTGCTGGGTGAGCCGCATCCGGATGCGCAGCGGTCTGTGCTTCACAAGCTGCACTGTGCGCAGGAACAGCCTGCCGCCGAAAAACAGTATCACACCCACAAAAAAGAACAGGAATTATGAGAAAGGAATTGCCTATGGAAAAAGTCATCAACATCGAAAAAATCAACCGCGCCGTTATGACCGGCACGCCCGAAGAAGTGATCGAGCTTTGCAAGTTCATCCACATTGAAAGCTGCTTCGATTATGCTTGCGAGCCGCCTGCTGATTTTCTGGAGCAGTGCGAAAAATACTGGTCTGGGCGTCACAGCTTCTGCGGGACAGTTGAGCGCAAGATCGGCAACACATGGTACACCGTCGAAACCGTCTGCGACGGAAATGAGCCGCTTACCCAAAAGGTAAAACGGCTCATTTTTTCTGACCGGGAGGTGGCTTGTTCATGACAGCGACACAAAACTATGGTATTATAAATATAAGCACACCGATTCTGTCGGCTGACCCGAACGTGAAGGAGGACGTTATGACGGATCAGCAAAAAATTACGATACTCTACTGCCGCCTCAGCAATGAGGATAAATTGGAAGGCGAGTCGAATTCGATACAGAATCAACGCGAGCTTTTAACCAAATACGCACAGGATCATGGCTACACAAACCTGAAAATTCTGGTGGACGACGGCTACACCGGCACGAACTTTCAGCGCCCCGGCGTACAGGAGGGCTTTGAACTGGTAAAGCAGGGATTGGTGGGCTGCTGGCTTTGCAAAGACCTATCCCGCTTTGGTCGTGATTATCTGACCGTAGGCCAGTACACCGACATCATCTTCCCCAGCTACGATGTGCGCTTCATTGCCGTCAACGACGGCGTGGACAGCCAGCGCGGGGACGGAGAGGGCTTTGCTGCGGTCCGCAACCTGTTCAACGAGTGGTATCCGCGCGATACCTCCAAGAAAGTCCGTATCAGCCTGCATCAGCGCGGCACCAGCGGCAAGCACCTCGGTAAGCCGCCCTACGGCTACCGCTGCGATCCGAACGACAAGGACAAGTGGATTCTGGACGAGGATGCCGCGCCGGTTGTCAAGCGCATCTTTGACCTTTGCATCGACGGCAAAGGTCCGGAGCAGATTTCCCGGATTCTCGAACGCGATCAGGTTCTTACGACCAAGGCTTTGTATGCCAGCCGCAAGGGAAAGCCGCTGCCAAAGAATCCGTATGGATGGAAGGATCAATCCATCGTCGGTATTTTGGAACGGCAGGAATATACCGGCTGCACCTGCAATTTCAAGACCTACTCCAAGTCCTACAAGCTGAAAAAGCGGATTCCCAATGATCCGGAGGATATGTTCATCGTACCGGATACGCAGGAAGCTATCGTTTCTCAGGCGCAATGGGACAGAGTGCAGGAGCTGCGCAAAAACAAACGCCGCCCCGCAAAAGCGGAACGGCAGGGACTGTTTTCCAGGCTGCTGTATTGCGCGGACTGCGGCGGCAAGCTCCACTTTGCCACCTGCAAGAGCTTTGAGGGCAAACAGGATCACTACGTCTGCTCCAAATACAAGAGTGGGCGCGGCGATTGCTCGGCACATTATATCCGCGAGGATGTGCTGCGGGAGTTGGTACTGGAACGGATTCAGGCGGTCAACGAGTACATCCGCGGTGACGTGGAGGGCTTTCAGGAGGAATGGCTGCACTACCGCCGCGCCGATCAGGAACGTGACATCCGGGAAGATCAGAAGCGCGTGGAGCAGGCAAGAAAACGCCTTGCCAATCTTGATGTGGTCATGTCCCGGCTCTATGAGGACTACGCTCTCGGTGAAATCAGCAAGGAAAAGTACAAGAAGATGACTTCTGATTATGAAGCGGAGCAGGAACGGTTAAAGCTCAAAATTGAAACAACGGAAGAATGGGTCGAGCAGCGGCAGACAATGGGCGACGATTTGGACGCTTTCATTGCGCTGACGAAAAAGTATGTGGATGTCACAGAGCTGACGCAGACGATTGTCAACGAGTATATCAAGAAGATCATCATCCACGCACCGGATAAGTCTGGCGGCAAGCGCAGGCAGAAGGTGGAGATCATCTTTAATTTTGTTGACGAGGTGGAGATCCCCGTGCTGGCAGAACCCATGATTGCAGAATCTACCCTTGGACGCAGAAAAACGGCGTGACCTTCACGGTCACACCGTTCTCTGCCCGAACCGCAAGACTTATAGTTCCTTACGACTGTTAAGCCTTGAGAATACAGGACTTTTTGCTGGTCCGAGTGAGAAGATTCGAACTTCCGGCCTCTTGAACCCCATTCAAGCACGCTACCAACTGCGCTACACCCGGATATCTTAATTGCTCAAATAATATAGCACACGAAAACCGAAAAAGCAAGAGGAAAAATGCACTTTTGGCCGGAAATCAAAATTTTACATGATGCTTTCAAAAAACTTTAATAATTTTAATTAAGGCACTTGACATTTTTCGGGCAATTTGTTAATTTGATTTTAATATCTGTGCTGCATACTGTGTGCGTTGTACGCGGACAGTGTCCGGCGCAGCAAAATGAATGATCAGGAGGAAAACAATATGACGTGGAAAAAACTGCAGCGGGTGCTGGCGTGCCTGTTGGCGGTTCTGCTTCTGTCGCAGGTCGGGGCGTTCCTTCCGACCGTGCGCGCAGCAGGCGGCTACGAGCTGCAAGACGGCACGGCGATCATCAAGTCCACGATGACGACCGATGAAGTGAACCATGCGCTGACGCGAGCGCTGGTCAAGGATTTTGATCAGATGAGCGAGGCAGATCAGAACGAGCTTCTGGGCAGCCTCACGTGGGAGTATGAGTGCGAGGGCAGAGACAAGACGACAGGTATTGGAAGACATTCCGACTGGGGCAAAATCGACGGCTTTGAAAGCAAAACGGAAAAAAAGTGCTGTTTGGACAAACCATCACGACCTATTATGACCACCCCGCGCTTGCCAAAAATGACGACGGCAACTATCAGGTCCGTGTTGCCGGCACGACAGCGGAAGTGACGCTCAAGAAGCTGGAAAAGATCGAGTCATCCATCGAGCTCAAACAGGGCGCCAGCGTCGCGCTGACATACAATGCGGATGGCTCTCTGAATTTTGATGCACTGCGTGCAGCCATTCTCCAGCAGGTCGTGGACGAGGGGACTACCCCGTCTCTGACGCCGGAGAATACGGAGATCAAGTATAAGTACGCTGTTTCTTGGGTCGATCTCGAAGGCGGTAAGATTGTTCCCGCCATTTCTGCGGGTGATCAGCAGATCCAGATCAGCTTCAAGGGCGACGATACTTACAAGGCGTCCTCTGAAACGACGACGGTGACCTTCACCGAGCGCGCGGATTCCCACATCGTTCTTAAGCCTGACCAGCAGGTCGCGCTGCCGTATACGGATGCCACGACCGTTGATTACGACGCGCTGCGCGCGACCATTCTCCAGCAGGTCGTGAACGAGGACACCACTCCGGCTCTGACGACGGAGAATACGGAGATCGAGTACTATGCCAAATTCGCGACCGATTCCGACAGAAGATGGGTCCCTCTGGAGGGCAAAACGATTGATATTGCCGGCAAAGAGTTTGGCTACCCCGCCATTTCTGCGGGTGACCAGCAGATCAAGATCAGCTTCAAGGGCGACGATACTTACAAGGCGTCCTCTGACACGACGACGGTGACCTTCACCGAGCGTCCGAGCGTGAAGGTGACGAAGAAAGAGAATCCGACCTTCAAGCTCGCCTTTAACGACGACGGAACGGCAATCTATGACAGAATTCAGCAGCAGGTCTTTGATGCCGTCATCGAGAGCATCGATCCGGCGCTGACGGCGAATGATGTGACCATCGAGTATTATGCAACCGCAACGAGTGGTTCCTTTGTCGGCATCGGCGAAAACTGGGCTCCGCTGGAAGGCGGCAAAGTGAGTGGCCTGACCTATCCCGCTATTTCCGAGGGCACGCAGAAAGTGCGCATCTCCTATCCCGGCAGCAGAGACTATGACTCCTTCACGATTGAGGCGGATGTCGTTGTTACCGGCCGCGAGGCTGCGCCGTTCCAACTCAAGCAGAGTGTGACCGAGGTCGGTATCGTCTACAACGCAGACCAGAGCATCAACTACGCCGAGACCGCACAGGCGTTGCGTGAGGCGCTCATCGAGAGCACCGATTCGGCCGTATCCATCAACGACCTGACAGTGGAATATAACGCCGGCACGAGAGAGCTTAAAAATTTCCAGCCGCTCGATTTTAACGGCATTGGCTTTAAGTTCGGCCTGAACGGGCAGACCATCCGCTTCACCTGGCGTGGCAACGCGGACTACATGGCCTACACGCAAGAAGTCGACGTCACGATGGTCGATAACCGTCAGCCGACCGAGGTCGTCCTCAAGCCGAGCATCTCCATCGTTTATAATATGGATGCGTCTGTCATGAAGCAGAACATCTTTGAGTACGTCATCGACTGGGACGACTCCAAGCTGCCCGAAAAGGGCACGCTGAGCGTGGACGACTTTACAATCGAGTACTACGCAACACCTACGGTCACGGTCGGCAACATTGGCGGCGACGTAGGACTCCAAAAGTGGGTTCCGATCGAAGGAGAAGATGGAATCAGTGTTGACAAACTCCAGTATTTCTACCCCCAGATGGGCGCAGGCGAGCAGAAGATCCGCGTGACCTATAAGGGCAATGCGGATTACCGTCCCAGCACGCCTATTGAGGGCAATCTGACCGTGAACAAGGCGAAAGTCTCCGTCAAGGTGCACTCGACGAGCATCTATGCCGATGAGGAGCTCAGCAAGGACTTCATCACTACCGATCCTGCCGATAATTTCGACATCTTCACGGTCTTCGGCGGCGTGACCAGCGATGTGACCGGCAGCGTGTTCGTGCAGCTGCCCGAGCGCATGACAAAGGGAACGCTCATCGATCTCATTGACAAAGCGCTCAAAAGCCTCCACCAGAAGACGCTCACGGAGATGATGCAGCAGGGCACGACGGTCGGCGAGCTGCGCAAGCTCTTGAGTGAGATCGTCGCCAAGGGCGACGAGCTGCCGCAGGATTTGAAGGATTTGCTCAAGAAGGCCGGCATTGACATCGACACGCTCGTCAAGCTCAACGAGGCGCTCAATAAGTTCCCCGGCCTGCTTGACAGTGTCCGCGTGGCCTTCGGCACGCCGGATCAGGCGGGCATCTACACCGTTTACGCGATCACGAACAACAAGAACTACGAGACCGGCTTCGGCATGGGTGCACTCGTTGTGAAAAAGCACTACTCCGGCGTGAAGCTGCAGTGGAACAAGACTATCCCGAACGGCAAGCTGACCGCTGAGCAAGCGAAGAATTTTGACTTCGGCGTGACGCTGATGTATGACGGTAATCCCGCTAAAAAGCAGACGAACGTGCACTACCTGTACTCCGGGTTCACCAGCAAGTGGAAAGTGTACTCCAGCACCACGACCCCGCCGACCGAGCCCGGCCGCTATGTTATGACGGTCGTCACGCTGGGCGGCAACTATCAGGCAGCGCCCATCACGCGCGCTTTCCAGATCACAAAGTAATTTTCCCGCGTTTGTCTCCCGGGTGATGCTGCCCGGGAGACATTTTTTGCGCCCGGAAAACCGGCCGAAGCGGAAAAATGAAAATCACCGAAAATTTTTTCAAAAATTACTTGACACCGGTCGATTCGTCTGGTATATTAAACAAGCGCTGAGGCGACGAGGCCGAGTAGTTCAGTCGGTTAGAACGCTAGCCTGTCACGCTAGAGGTCGAGGGTTCAAGTCCCTTCTCGGTCGCCACCCGCGGAGCGAAAGCTCCGCGGGATTTGTATGCTGCTATAGCTCAGCCGGTAGAGCGCATCCTTGGTAAGGATGAGGTCCCCGGTCCGAATCCGGGTAGCAGCTCCAGATAAAATCCTGTAATCGCAATGGTTACAGGATTTTTTCTTTTTCCGATCCTTTTGTGCGCCGAATGAAACCGCAGCGCCGGACGGGGCAGGCCCGTCCGGCGCTTTTTGTCATTCCGTTTTCTCCAGATAGGCCAGCGCCTGCAGGTAAGTGTCCCTTTTTGCTGGCGCAGCGCCGTCGATCCGCCGGGTGTCGAGGTTGTGCCGCAGGTCGGCGCACTTGACCTTGCGCGCGATCGGATTTTTCGCCAGCGCCTGCACGTAGTCCATATAGGGCACGCCCTCGGTGTGCGTCAGCAGCCGGAGTGCATCGAGCACAGGTGCGGGAAAGCCGGCGCGCTCCAGATCCGCGAAGGAATACATATCCCCATGATCCTCGATCACGTCGTGCAGCAGTGCCACGCACGTCGATGCTTCGTCATCCATCTGTGTGGCGAGATAAAACGGGTGAAACACGTAAGGGTAGCCGCCCTTGTCGAGATCGTCCCTGTGCGCCTGAAACAGGATGCTGCACGCTGTTTTTACGAGCTGCGAGTAGTACATATGCCCGGCCTCCGTATGACGAATATCGGCGGTGTGCGCCGTATATCTATTGTAGCAGGCGCGCGCCCGCTGCGCAACGGCACTTTGCGGCATACATACAGCAAGACCCCGCCGGACGGCGGGGTCCTGCAGATACTGTCAAAAAAGTACTACTTTTTTGACAAAGAGGTGGGCTGCCTGACCGCATCGCACTCGCTGTCCGCCGGATGCGGACAGCTCGCACGTTTGCAGGCCGAGAAGTATTTTCTTCGCCGCACATATCGCCGAAGAAAATGATTGGACTTTCTTTCGCCGCTGCGGCGGCGAAACTCTACGAGATTCTTTGACAAGCTGAGTAAGACCCCGCCGGACGGCGGGGTCTTACAATTGCGAGTGAGCCTATAAGCCGGGTTCTGTAATCGACAGCCATCTATCTAGACGCACCGTTGCCGATGCGTTCCAGCCACCTCCATGGGACGGCCGGGCAGGCCATATGTCCCTCCGCGGTGTTGCTCCGGATAGAGTTTACAGCGCCGCACTGTCTCCAGCCGGCGAGTGAGCTCTTACCTCACTTTTCCACCCTTACCGATTGCTCGGCGGTATATTTCTGTTGCACTTGTCCGAGGGTCACCCCTGGCGGGCGTTACCCGCTATCCTTGCCCTATGGAGCCCGGACTTTCCTCATGTACTTCCTTTCGGAATGCACCCGCGGTCGTTCGGCCCACTCATTTGATTATTTTACCCATTATTCACGCTTTCGTCAATAGAAAATTCTTGTCTTTAAACGTTTGCCGCCGTATAATATATTAGTTAACAGGAGGCTATAAGCATGACTTTGAATGAATATATAGACAGAATAAAACACAAGCGCATTTGCGTTATCGGTATCGGTGTGAGCAACACGCCGCTAATTAAGAAGCTTCTTGCTTCGGGCTGCGACGTGACGGCCTGCGATAAGCGCACTGCCGAGCAGCTGGGGCAGGAGCACACGGAGCTTTCAAAGCTCGGCGCAAAGTTTTGCCTCGGCGAGGATTATCTTGAGCATCTCGACTTCGACATTATCTTCCGCACTCCCGGGCTTATGCCGTTTGACGGGCATCTTCAAAAAGCCGTTGAGCGAGGAGCGGAGCTGACGTCCGAGATGGAACTCTTCATGAAGCTCTGCCCGTGCAGGATCTTTGCCGTTACAGGCAGCGACGGAAAAACAACAACGACAACAATAATATCCGAGCTGTTAAAGGCTCAGGGCTACACTGTACACCTCGGCGGCAATATAGGCAGGCCGCTGCTTTGCGATGTTGACGATATGAAAGCAAGCGACGTTGCCGTTCTCGAGCTCAGCTCTTTTCAGCTGCACAGCATGGTATGCAAGCCTGATGTTGCCGTTATTACTAACATATCTCCCAATCATCTCGATAAGCACAAGGATTATCAGGACTATATCAATGCTAAAAGCTCGATATTTGCATATCAGGACGAGCATGACCGCCTTGTTCTTAATCACGAGAACGAATTTTCCGCTTACTATGCAGGTAAGGCAAAGTCGAGCATCTCGTATTTCAGTCGTGCCGTGAAGCCGGATAACGGTGTTTACTGTACAGGCGGCTATATCTACCGCGTTCATGACGGTTTATATAATAAGATCATGGCTGCCGACGATATTAAGCTGCCCGGAACGCATAATCTTGAAAACTATATGGCGGCTTTTGCCGCGACGGACGGATATGTTGACGATGACACCTGTATATCCGTTGCAAAGAGCTTTTCCGGCGTCGAGCACCGCCTCGAGCAGGTGAGGGTACTCAACGGAGTTACATTTATAAACGACTCCATCGGAACAAGCCCCACACGCACCGCAGCCGGACTTCACGCGCTCAAGCAAAAGCCGATACTCATAGCCGGAGGATATGATAAGCACATACCCTTCGACGAGCTTGGCGACGAGATATGTCTGCATGTTAAAAAACTGTATCTAACCGGTGCTACGACCGAAAAAATCTATGCTGCAGTTACTAAGTCGAAGTATTTTGACGGAAACTTGCCGATCGAGAAAATCGATGATTTTAAAGACGCCGTTCTTGCTGCCGCCGATTCAGCACAGGACGGAGATGTAGTGCTGCTCTCGCCGGCATGCGCCGCCTTTGATAAATTCAAGAATTTTATGGAACGCGGAAAATACTTTAAACAGATAGTTATGGAGCTTTAAAATGAACGTAAACGATATAAGACCCGAAGTATACGAGCTTGCTCGTCAGGCAGAAGAGGAGATAAGACCTCAGTTTGAGCGCGTTGACCGCATCGCAATGCTCAACACCCGGAAGGTGATGACCGCATTTCAGGACAACAAGGTATCCGACTCCTGCTTTGCCGGAACAACCGGCTACGGTTATGATGATCTGGGCAGGGAAGTGCTTGATAAGGTATACGCCCAGGTGTTCTGCACGGAAGCGGCTCTTGTGCGCATTGGATTTGTAAACGGCACGCACGCCCTCTCAGCAGCTCTTTTTGGAATACTCAAGCCGGGCGATACACTGCTTTCCGTCACGGGGCTTCCGTATGATACGCTCAGAAACGCTATCGGCATTGAGGGCGATTGCCACGGCTCACTAAAATTCTACGGCATTAACTACAAGCAGGTCGATCTCAAGAACGGAGAAGCCGATCTCGATGCTATAAAAGCCGCGCTCGCCGACCGCTCGATATCGGCGGTGCTAATTCAGCGCTCAAGAGGCTATGAAAACCGCAAGGCACTCTCGGCCGAAGAAATCGGCGAGATATGCAGCGCAGTCAAGAGCGTTGCGCCGAATGTCACCGTTATGGTCGATAACTGCTACGGTGAGTTCACCGGCGAGCATGAGCCTACCGAGTACGGCGTTGACATCATGGCCGGTTCGCTTATCAAAAACCCCGGCGGCGGACTTGCGCCGACGGGCGGATATATTGTCGGCCGAAAGGACCTCGTCGAAAACGCCGCAATGCGTTTGACAACGCCCGGAATAGGTGGCGAATGCGGAGCCTCGCTCGGCAATAACAGACTTCTTTTCCAGGGCTTTTTCATGGCGCCGCATATAGTGGCGCAAGCAATTAAGACTGTTACCTTCTGCTCTGCCATGATGAAAAAGATCGGTTTTGAATCATCCCCGGCTCCCGACGAGGCAAGAAACGATATAATTCAAATGGTAACGCTCAAAAATGCCGAGAATATGAAAAAATTCTGCCACGGAGTTCAGGCAGGCGCGCCCGTAGACTCATATGTTACGCCCGAGCCGTGGCAGATGCCCGGATACAATGTGCCAGTCATAATGGCGGCAGGGGCGTTTGTTCAGGGCTCGTCCATAGAATTATCGGCAGACGGCCCCATGCGTGAGCCGTACACACTGTATGTTCAGGGCGGCATAACATATGAATCCGGCAAGCTCGGAATTATGATGGCCGTTAATGAAATGCTGAGCTGAAAAGTGCATATAATACATGGGGTGGTCTCATGTATTTTCGTCGGTATCGCAATCCGATGTACGCAAGGCAGCGCCGGCACAGGTCTGCCGGAATATTCGTTTTCGCCGTCACTGTTTTTGGCCTGTGTGCCGCTGCCAGCTGGTTCCTTGGGAAGCTCTCAACGCAGATAGCTGTGTCAGACGCAACCGATATTGTTACCAAGGCTGTCAACGATTCGATAAATGAGGTCATAGGCCAGGGTATCTACGGGTTTGACTACTTTGTAAATCTCGATAAGGACTCCGACGGCAGCGTGACCGCGATAACAAGCAACATGGCGCACATAAACACATTGTCAACGGATATACTTAACTCTGTTATCGCATCCACCGACAACGGAGTAATCAATGTTAGTATTCCGTTCGGCAATCTTACAGGTCTTAATCTCATGCTGAACAAAGGTCCCGATGTAAATGTGCAGATAATAATGCTCACCTCGTCTCGGGTCGATTTTCGCAACGAGGTCGTTTCATGCGGCATTAATCAGGCAAAATATCAGCTTGTGCTTGAAGTCACGATAGACATCGACGTGCTGATCCCGTGGGGAACAGAAAGCGCAACAACCGTCACCGAGGTCATAGTTGCAGATACCGTTATAGTCGGCAAGGTACCGAATACATATTTAAACATGGAGAACTGAGCATGGACGCAAAAAAAGAGATCGAAAAGCTCCGCGAGGAAATTGAATATCACAACAGGCTGTACTACGTTAACGATGCGCCTGTTATATCCGATTATGACTACGACATGCTCATGGTGAGGCTTACAAAGCTTGAAGAGGAGCACCCGGAGCTTATAACCCCCACATCTCCCACGCAGAGGGTGGGTGGCAAGGCTCTTTCGCAGTTTACGCCTGTGCACCATCAGGTGCCGCTCGAAAGCCTGAGCGATGTGTTCTCGTTCGATGAGCTCGCTGCTTTCGGCGAACGCATGGATCAGGCGCTCGGCAAGAACAGAGAATTTTGCGTGGAACCGAAAATTGATGGTTTGTCGATGTCACTTGAGTATGAAAACGGATATTTTGTCCGTGGTGCAACACGCGGCGACGGCATTACCGGTGAGGACGTTACGGAAAACCTCCGAACAGTGCGCAGCCTTCCGATGCATTTGGTCGATGCACCGGAGCATTTGATTGTCCGCGGCGAGGTTTATATGTCTAAAGCCGTATTCAATGAGCTTAACGCCGAAAGAGAGCTGAACGGAGAGGCACTGCTTGCAAATCCGCGCAATGCGGCTGCCGGCTCTATACGTCAGCTCGACCCGAAGGTTGCGGCGGCGCGTAAGCTCGACATTGTGTGCTTTAATA
>OJMH01003072.1_pt1 | contig 12915 bp, 30 predicted proteins | sample 1597111 | NCBI WGS metagenome assembly OJMH01 (sample SAMEA2452115, study PRJEB22498) | human gut metagenome | reverse complement strand
GGACGTGACGGCGGTGAAGACGGTGGAGACGATCGATCTGCTGGGAGATGTGGTGGACGCGCTGCGGACACGCGCAGAAGTGTATAATGCGAAGTTGCAGGAGATGTGTGTTGTTTGTTGGTTGACCACAGTGATTGTTTCATGGGAAAGCGAAAGTGAGTGCCGTGGTTTTCTAGATGATTCCTATATGGTTTTATCGGCAGGGCTCCTTTTGGATTCTTTACGGTGATTATGGGAGAAAGGGGTGGACGATCTCATTGGGTCCGGACCGGTGAGACGTTGCTGTACATGATTCCGTGGTAGATGGGTTTTCTTGTCGGTCTTGTCATTATACATCGTGTATTCGGGATGGAAGATTCTTACAGTCAGTCGCATGGACCCTGTTCCCATTGTGTCGCGCGTGAGTGTGTTTTTGTCTATTGTGGGAGGACTCGCCTATGTCTTCACGGCAACATGGGATGCGGGTATGATTCGTCGGGATGAAGAAAATAGCATTGAGAATGGACACAATCTGGAAGCGCAGAACTACTCCTACTGCTCGATTTGTCAAGTGTATCGTCCTCCCGGTGCAAACCATTGTCATCGCTGCGGTGTGTGTTTTGAGGAGTAAGTAGTGGTAGTATCGTAACACCTAGACTGGATCATCACTGCATGTTCATGGGGTGAGTGTATCATTTCATCTTAAACTACAGACAATGCATCGCGAAAAACAACAAGATTTCGTTCTGGATAGCCTGTGTTGGTATGATGGGCTCCATCGTTCTCGACCAGTGGGTCTTGTTCTACATTCCCCTCATCACCAAACTGTTCCCAAACCTCTTTTCCTTCCATGTTTGCTCATCATCACAACAAACATCAATTAAGCACTTTCTAACAAAGGTTCCTTCACGCCCATACCCTTTTCCTTCTTCCGCTTCTCCATCTTGGCATCGACCTCATTGTACAACGACCCCTTCGTCATGTTCACGCTATCAGGCAGCGCCCAGGCCATCAGAACACACGTCAACGACAACAGAGCCAACACATAAAAACTCAATCCGAAGTCCAGCGGAAAACTCCGCGGCTTCTCAATGCTCCACGAATACAGCATCGGAATCAGCGTCGGACCCTACGTGACATCGCCATCGCAATTCCACGATGAAGCGGAACAGACCCGCTAGCACCTGACTCAGACAATAAGCCTTCGCGCGGAACTCCTGGTAGCAGCAGTTGGCGATCAGCACATATTGGGCAGTTTCGTCAAGAAATGGTCCGATTGTTGTGACAGGATATTTGAAAAGAACGGATCGGAGGATGTGGAAGGCGGAAACGACGAGGAAAAGAACGGCGACGACGGTTGCGAGCGAAATATCGCGAATAAGCCACACGGCGGGCGTGATCGCTAACACAATCGTCTGAATGACTCCTAACGTGATCACAGAAACGGTTGCCTTCCATCCCTTCGAAATGATGGGGAAGAGAACGACTAGAGATGATCATGGGTGATGATGCTGTACGCGTGGCCATCTGCATCGGACAAACGAAGCTGACAATCCACGCGAGATCCTTCTTGTCGAATCCGAAACCGCCAACGAGAACGCTGCTGGAGAGCCAGATCGGTAGCAATGTGTCGTAGGTGGTCTGGCAGAGACCCTCCACGCCTATAAATCACAAAGCAAAACGAAAGGAACCGTAGAGGACGACGGAGAGGACGATCACGGGATCCTTAAACATGGCGATGTAGTTGTTCTCCTTCATCGCCAGCATCACGTGTTCCTCCGCAGTCAGACTGTCGTCGCGGTCGCGTTTGCGGAGAATTCCCGACATGGCGCGCTATATGACAATCACATCCCACGCTTACCTTCATATCCTGGTTCAGTGCCTCCTGCTTCTGACGCTCCTCCAGAGGAAGCGTTTCGTCCACCCACACCAACACCATCAGCAGACAGATGATGCACAGCAGACCGCAGCAAGCCAAGGGGACGGAAAACGGAACCTTCTTCAGATACGGAATCTTTTCGATCAGTCCGTGAAGCAGGTTCTCCGGATCAGAGAGATAGCCTCCGAAAATGGGGCCGAGCAGACTACATGGAAAAAGCACAAATCCGATACCTGGCAACCGCAAAGGACACGAAGAGAAGACCTGTGGTCAGACCAATCATGTCCGTCGAGCAGACCTCAGTCAGAATGGTCTTGCAGATTCCCAGGTATCCGTCAGTCATTCCCCAGACAAATCGAAGCGTGATTGCCACGAAGAAGTTGTTTGTCAAACCAAATGCCGTCATCACGATCGCATTTGCTGAAATGAATCCAACGCAATAATACTACCTAAAAGAACAATGATCAAAGACTTCTTGCGTCCGTACTTGTCCGCATTCCATCCCCAGTACAGACATCCGGGGATCTGACCGGCACCATACATGGAAACGATGAATCCAGCATAGTGACCAATGCGAGTAGGATCAATCTACTGTGGACGCAAGCGACTGCTACGTACATTTTCAAAATAGGTTTTAATGAGAAACGGCGAATCCGCGTACAGAAGGGAAGTTACCAGCTGCTGCACGAAGACCACGAACAGCACCACAGATACGACTCTCCAATTGATAACACCGGTAGCACCACTGTCGACTCCGCCCATGTGAGGATTATTATGAGAAAACAGAAAGTATGTGGATACGATACTTGATGGGTGAAAAATGCAAATCGAAGAAGGAAAGGGATGGGAACACAATTGCGGAACAGGAATGGGACACAAAAATCTTGCGTTCGCTATTTACCAGAATGCTCATTTGATTAAAACAAACACAGCAAACCCTATGAAAACGCCACGCTCCCATCGACATGAACAACGGCCTCTCCAACACAAACAAATACACTCGCCGTCTCCGGTTGTTCACATACGCATCGGGGTTGGTCCATGATGACTTCTTCGTAATCGTGTTGTAGTAATACGTGTTGTGGTTACCGTCCTCGTTCTGTTTCCACTCCGACTTCTTTTCCTCCAGCGGCAACTCCTCCCCTCCAATCACGGGAATGTCCTATCTTTATTGAACACCCATTCATCCTACCACCGGGAACTCCTTCACCAGTTGCACGCGCTTTCCACGGTTTGTCCACCCGTAAATGTCCTACTCTCACACCCTGAAACCAGACCCACTTCGATCGCATGCACGCCGACAGTCAACTGCGCAAACATGGCGTCCTTTGTCTTCAGCACGCGCGTCTGAAGCACGTCAGGCATTTCATCCAGGTAGGAGAGACTGTATCCGACAGAGCGGAGATCCTTATGAAACGGCTGCAGTTCCTTGATGCTAAAATGCGACGGGTGAAGGTCCTTCAACGTCTTGATTGTTGGAGGAATGAGAACGGACGAGGCGTTGAGCATCTCGTCCTTGGCAAAAAACTCCTGCAGTTTCGGAAGCAGATCCTCCACCTCCGCCATAATGCTGTTCTTGTTGTATGTCTTCAGCTAGGGATGAATCGCCAGCTTCAAAATCACCTTCCGCTTGATATTGTACTCGGACATCACGTTCTCATATTTCTCCTTCACTTTATCTCCCATTCCCTTGGGAGTCGGGTTCAGATAACTCTCCAGCGACAACTCATCGATAATCGTAGTGGTGAAAAAGTCATCCACTCGCTCCGATCTCTTTCGGTTGTTGCGATTCTACACTTATCGCAAGCAAATAAGCACATACGGGAACAGTACTATAGGAAACGGGCCGCACGAAACATACCGCTCCTAGACCACGACGGATCGTGCTCCGAAGACCCAGGACCAGTCGCTGCATAGCTTGAAAACAAAGTGACCAAAACCCCTATTCTATAAATGCACCCCATTGTTGCATCGTAAGAAACAGAACGCCTATTCAAAGCAACTAGTTAATGGTAACATATTTGGCTCCGTTCACATTCTTGACACGGGGGATCGTGAGAACGAGAAGACCATCTTCAATCTTGGCAGACATGGTGGAAGCGTCCGCATCGATGGGGAGCTGAATCATCTTCTTGAAGAGACCGTTTCTTCTCTCACGAATCAGGTAGTGGTCGTCGCTGCTGATCACCTTCTTCTTCTTCTTTCCCTCGATCATCACCTTGTCGTCCTTGGCGGTGACGGTAACACGGTCCTTGGTGACTCCCGGAATCTCAGCGATCACGACATACATATCGTTGGCCTAGAATAACAGGGATTTCGGCAACCTACCTCAATCAGATCAATAGGAAGGGAGTAGTAATCAATGTTGCTGCTCTCGCTACAATAATGAGATTTGTGAATGCACTACTAGGCGAGTCTGGAGGTAGGAACAGCGTTGAAAGCGTAATCGTCGTTGTCGAAGAACTTGTTTCCAGCAAAGTTAATGAAAGACATGATGTACTCGAATTAATGTGAGAGAGAAGCGGAGAATCCTAGAGAAGATTCACCCTGCAGACAGAAAACAGTTGAGCACATCTGATTGGATAGAGTGAATTAGTGCGTCCAATCGGAGGGAGAGGAGAGGACGAAGGAATCTCTGTTCAAAGAGGGTTCTTTCCTAGACCATCAACTGAAAACTCTTCTCGAAACAAACACACAAACCTCACATCAGTCCATGACGCTTCAAAATGGCAGTGTAACCCTTGATCGAGTTGGGGAAACTACATCTCACTCTCTTAAATCACTCCTACGCCTCTTCAAACGGAGGTTCCGTGCAAATTTCTTCAATTGGGTACTATGACTGATCCCACTCTATAACGCAAACCTTCTCATGGAGCGCGTCCAGAACCTCTTTTGTCTCGTGTTCGTAACTGAAGAACCGTCTCTTGATCACCTCCAAGTTGTCATCCGAACGACCACTATGATGAGAACCACTTACCAGTATTACGAGTCCTTTCCTCTGGCAATCAGACGCTTCTCCAAAAACTCGTAACTGCACTTGTACAGCAAGCAGCCCAACACGTTGCAGCTGTCCCCCATCACATCACACCACGTCTACGAAATAGGATTCGCTTCTCTCCTACGCGGTAGTTCGACATGTTTCGGGGGTATCCGTCCAGCAGCAACACTCCATTGTGCGTCTGCATCACCTTGTCCTTGATCAACTCCATTGTCACCTCCGTAGGAACCAGCGTTCCCTCCTAGAGTTGACTACAATAGGAATGACTACATTCATGTGCTTCTTGATCATCTCCGTGTACTTTCCAGGTGTCTTCACCGTCTGCCATGTGAAACAAGCAATATACTGTACTTCTCTCAGAATCTCCCCGACAGACACATGGCAACCACCAAATTTCGCCACCAAGTGGTCCGAATGCTTGCCCTTTCCCGATCCAGGAGCGCCCAACACAAAAATCACATTGTTACTGGAGGCGAAAGAACGCACTGCCGAAAGGGAAAGAGGACGCGTCGACAATCTCTGCGCAGCACACAGCATGGCAAATGCAAGGATTCTGATGGAGAGTGGGATCCCTCATATTTACGATTGTGAACAAACAAGGAATGAGTTGAAACGCTTCCAGTTCTCCGCAGATCGCTCTGAAAACAGTCCCAGGTTCCGGAGTTCCTTCACAGAGAATTTGGTGCTTCGATACTCCGTTTCCTGAATGCACGCCTTGATCTCTGATGATAAGTGAACCGAGACAACAATACGCGATGGCAGCCGGATCCGATTCTCTTCTGCCAGTTTTACAAATCCCTTGAAGAGTTTCTTATTATGCGCATTGCAGAACACGATCACCAATCCCTCCTCGCCATTGCGTCCCAACCGACCTGCATGATGAACAAATTCGGATACAGAAGAGGCAAAGGACCATAGTAGCATCTGAATGATCATGGAGTCACACGTCTACGCTCCTTGCCGATTTCAGTTCCAACCCACGTCCGATAATACCAGGCGTCGCAATCAACACATCGATTTCACTCTTCTGAAATGACATGATCATCTCGCCTCGCTTCGCCGATGGCGTCTCAATGGTGACGCAACTGTTCCGGAGTGAGGAGAAGGATTCGTCCAACACTGCCTTCACATCGACTGTCTCCATTCTGATCATCATGTCCTCTCTCCACAACTACCGATTCTGACACAACACAACGAGAGGCATTTCAAAAGTGTGTTTCTTCATCAATTCGACAAATCGTTTCCTCTTCTGATTCTCCTCACACCAAAGGACGGAAAAGTGCAATGTGGAGCTCAATCGCTCTTCGTGAAAGAATTGGGTCACCTTTACCAATATCCCTCACAACCACCTCCATCGGCTGACGAAGAAGACTCGCCATCTCCCGTCGCAAATTCGCTGTCGCCGTTGCTGTAACCACAATGCGCTACGTCAACAATTGGGTCTACAGGTACCTGAAAACACATCGACGTCATGTGTGTCAGCAGGGCATCAATCTGTTCTTTGAAATCGGATTTGTACAGCTGATCAGCTTCATCGATCACGATCGCTCGCACTCGAGCCATCAATGTCATCACTGATGATGCGATCGCCTCCGAACCTACTTCCCGAATCATGTGTCGCTAGATCAAGCAATCTTCCGGGAGTCGCAATGAAAACATTCGAGTTGCTTTTCACGCGAAATATCTGAATGACAAAAATGGAGGGAAAACACCTGTTTGGACCGGCTCTCTCCTCCGATGAGCAATGCTGTGCGGACGCCTATCAAGTCCTGTGTGAGTGAATGGATCGTGTTTTCGATTTGAATGGCTAGTTCGTGGTTGGGAACCAAAATGCAAGTGATGAAATCGGCAAACACGCCACGAGTGGAAAACTGTGGGATAGCGCAACGAGGATGCGTACGTAGTCCAACTGGAGGAGAATCAAAGGGAGGAGATAGGCGAGTGTTTTCCCGCTGCCAGTGTTGCTGCAGAGAAGGACATCGCGATTGCTAAGGATACACGGAATCTACGTCACAGAAGAGGAAGAAACGTACAGATTCCATTTGGATGGGCGTGGGAGATGAGACACCCATGGAGAGCAGATTACGACGAAGGGTCTCGGGAAGGGCGATATCGTTAAAAGATATCACTTGCATGAAGGGAAGAAAGAGATGCTACGGGAATGGTAGAACTCGCCCGTAACGGTGATGTTGAGTCCTCGACGAATCTCCACAATCTACATCCCAAGTGAATGAAATCGATACATCCTTGTTGGTGTAGAGTCCCGACCATGTAGCGTACTTGTAATACGCCCCAATTCGCCAGTTGTAGAAAGAAGCGTCTTTGTTGATTGCATAAGTTGATCCTACCATCACACGAAGGTGGCGCAACCGCATTCTTCGCTTCGCGGTGTCTTCGAATCGTCTCGTTCTTGCATTCGATACTGCACACGTCCTCATCCGTTTCGTCGCACACATATTCGCCATATTTACCGCAAATCTACGTTACAGAAGAGGTAACACAGAATTACAACACAAGACGGCTCTCCATCCTTTGGCTGTCGCTGGTCTTTCGAATACGCTACGATTTCTTCATCGGACATTACCGATAGGAGAGTTTGAAGTGGATGGGATAATTGCGAAATAATCGCGATCGGCGTCTCGGATTCAGTTAGGGAGGATTGATTGATATGAACGTGGTGCGTGCAGCTTGGACTGGTATTTACGATGAAGAAAAGGATGATAAGGAAATGCACATTCTCTTTAATTGTCATCAATCTTGCTCCATGTGAATGGAAAGTATGATAGCTTCCGAATCCGCACGTTTTCCAGTTACCATCACTTCACATTCAGTTCTGTCGTTGCACACGAAACGCACCTTTCACGGAACCAATTAGCACTTCCCGCCTCTTTTCTCTCCCCGCCATTTTTGAATCGCCCATTTCCGAGAGTTGGATTGCAGATACACATGCTGTACTACAAATTTTTGAAGGACAAGAAGGGTGCGCTCACGCAAGTCTGCCTGGCTGCTCAATCGCCAAACAAGGTCTCGAAGCGCGTGATACTGGATGTGTCGATTCCAGTAGGTCAACACATGATATAGATAACGGAAAGAGCTGCGCAGACACCATCGCCGACTCCACAACCGATCTTCCCCTCCAAATGTGTGCGTTGCTTCTGCTGGGTCTGTCACATATTCTGGGCAAGAAGGCACAGCTCCTCCTGAACGACTGCTATCGCATTCAAAGCGCTCTCGGCGACGTGATGTCGCTGACGTCCAACGATCTCCCGAAGGAGCTTGTGGTGGCGAGCGACCAGCAAATCACACTGAACAGCGGAATGGCGCGCGCCTCTCACGACGTGGACATTTCGTTTGATCAAGGCGAGGCGGTAGATCGGTGGATCAACGCAGTAGTGGACTGTACGAGAGCTGAGCGCGTAGAACTTTGCCGGAGACCAGCTCGTGAGCGAGTCGCTGAGCGGGAGTCTCAACGTGTCGCTGAACCAGCAGGACGAGTTGTTGGACGTGGAAACGGACATGCTCCAGCGCTACACGCAGGAGAGTATTCTGGACGAGTTGCTTCCTGCGCAGCCAGAGCAGTCGCTGATGGCACAGGAGATGGAGGTGGAAACGCGACGTGGAGGTAAGGAACGGGGTGGTTGCTTAAAAGTAGCTGCCTCTGGATTCGACTCAACAATGCTGCTTCCCGGACTCGCTCCGGAGAACGCTGTGGCTCCCATCGCTCGGCTAGAGGACAGTTGGGACGGGGCGATGGACATGGACGTGGAGCCGCTTTCCGGTGGCGAGTAGGGATGAGGGCGATCTGTTAGGTAGTTCGGTGGCAGATGCGACCATGCAGACGACGCTTCTGAAGCCACAAGAGAAGACGGTGCGTCGCGGACAGCGGAAACGACCGGCGCTGCGGCTGGACAAATGTAGTTGTGTTTCATGAGGTGAATGGTAGCGCTGGAATTGCCCATGGCAGGTGTGGTGACGACGCGTCAGAAACTGCGCGAGGCACTTCAGAATGCGCGTGCAAAGCGACAAAGATTGAACGAGCTGCGCATCGTCCTTCTGGACACGATGAACGAGGAAGGCGATCGCTACGGAGTGTGTCTGCAGAAGCTGCTGACCAGTCGTCTCCTCTCAGGACAAACCGAGACGAAATCGCGTCCTCTGGCACAAGAGGAACTGCAGAACATGGACGACGAGATGCCGGAAATGGACATTGAACCGATATCGGTGGGAGAGGACGTTCCTGCGTCCTCGGAGATGCTCCCTCCCAACGAACCGGAGGCTGTTCAACCCACTTCTGAAGCCGTGGAGCGGGAAGCCGTGGAGGAAGCTATGAACTACGACAGCTTTATGAGCGATATTCGAGAGAAGATCGATGACGCTCTGTTGAAGGATGGAAAGAAAGGTGTGTCATGGGATACGTACACTGCCTACAACACACGCCACACCGCAGCCGCCAACTTCTTCCATCTTCTGGTGGCGGCGAGCAAGGAGCAGCTGGAAGTATCGCAGAAGGAAAGCTACGGCGACATTCTGGTTTCTGTGATGTAGTTGATTGGATTTGTACTCTCGGTTGTTTGTTAGGACGGAGTCGATATATCGAGGTGATATCCGCGGGCACCGCCTGGAGTCAAAAAGACAGAATCAAGATGGAGAACGGAGACAAGATTGTGCTGGTAAGCATGGAGGGAGAGAAGCATCCCGTGGACCTTGCCATTCTGGACATGTCGGAGTACCTCAAGGGGATGAAGGAGAGCGGGTCCATCAAGAGCAACACGATTTCTCTGGAGAATATCAAGGAGGTTTCGCTGAAGCGAATCATCGATTTCTGTGAGCGTTGCGTTTTGGTGATTATCGTCGTAGGCACGTACCATCTCGACAAGCCGTTGGCGGAAATCGAACGTCCCCTGAAGAGCAGCAACATGCGCGACGTGGTATCTGAATGGGACGCCGATTTCGTGAACATCCCGACAGAGGAGCTTCTCGACCTGGTCGTGGCTGCCAACTTTTTGATTGTGCAGCCACTGCTGGATCTGACGTAGGCGTTGTGATTTGCGTACACTCTTCAGTTGTGCGAAGGTGGCGAGTATGATCAAGGGAAAGAGTCCGGAGGAGATCCGCAGTACCTTTGGCATTGCGAACGACTTCACTCCGGAGGAGGAAGCGAAGGTAGGGAAACGGATGTAGTTTCATGTAGATTCGTGAGGAAAACAAGTGGGCTGTGGAGGAATAGGTGTATAGTACGTGAAGCTGTTTGTTGTCAATCATTCGTTCTTTCATGGAAGCGATTGCATTGAATCGAACCGTTCTCCTTGACTGCGCCGTCCATGTGGTATCATCTGGGATAACCTGTGTTCTAGGTAGAGGGTTTCCAATCGCTGGAGCCGTTTGCGTTTCTCAACGTTGCCGATTATCTGTGCGCGTTGACGTCGGCACTCTATTTGCGATTCCGGTACAAGTCGTATATGCGAGGAATTCCGTTCTATTTCTGTGCATTCCTCATGTGTTTCGGTCAGTACAGTGGATTGGGATGAGGGATAGGTGGATCCACATTGACGAGTATTGCCCACGGGCTGATGATGGGATACCTGCGTCGATCAACGAGTTTCCTCTCCTATGTGTTGGGTGTGTAAAGGATTGTGGGACGATGGATGGTAGGTTGAGTGTCATGTGGCTTCCGCAGTCGCTGATTGACTCCTTGTATTCCAATTCCATCTTCAATGTCGACTTGAGTGGCTTTCTGAATTCCAGAGTGTGGTGTTTCTCATCGACGCGTTTCTGCGAGTGCATTGTGTGACGTCGTGGGGAGTCGATACGGCGGTGCGAAACAACGGAAGCGTCGTGTCTGCCTGTTTCGCTTCCATTGCCACTGGATGTGGTGGAGGCATTCTGACGGCTCTATTCTTGGATGCAACTCCGAGTGACGCGTGGATGGACAAGGTGACGCGTGTGATCGTGCCGAAGAAGAAGTGTGTGTGGCTTTCGTTCCTAAGTTGTAGAGAGATGGAGCACCTTCTGACGATGTCCCTGTGTTATCAGGCAGCGATCGGTTTCCTTCCGTTGCCCTTCATCACTCCGCTGGACCCTGTGTGTCGTTCCCTTTTGTCTTTTCCCTAGCTAATTGCGAAGTTGATCTGCTTCATCGTCTTCTTCCTCTTCGACGGAATGGAGCGGATGATGGGTGTGGTAGTGTCCTTCTGTTTGGATTACTTGAAGAGACTCTTTGTCCCGCTGCCGCTGACTGAATCCTACCAAAAGGAAAAGAGGGATTGAAACAAACAGTTCATTCAATCTTGATATGTTTCTTGTCGTTCACAAACTCTGTCTTCTTCGGAATAACCATCGTCAGCATGCCGTTGTCGTACTTGGCAACAGCGGAAGCCATGTCTGCCGCCTGGTTGAGAGGAACCTTCTTGGAGAAGTTGCCATACGCACGTTCCGAGTAGATCGTCTTCTCCTCCGCGTTCTCGGAGGCGATGCGGCTTCCAGAAATCAACAGCGTCGTTCCATCCACTTCCACCTTGAAGTCCTCCTTCTTCATTCCAGGAGCATCGAGGAACACGGTGAACTCTTTCGGAGACTCCTTCACTTCTGTGGGATAGTGCTTGGCTTCTATGGAGCGGACGAACTCCTTTCCAACCTCGCAGACGCGGTCCTTCAAGTCGATACAGGTGGTTTTGACTTCTTGGTACGCCTTGGTGGCGCCTTGGGAGAGTCCTTCCTTCACAGTCGCGCCTTCCTTCTTCTCCACGAAGTAGTCAAACACGTGAAAAAACAGTTTGAAGAGGTAGATGATCAGGACGGTGAGAGGTACTTTACAGAGGAGGGTGTTGATGATGGGGAGCGAAATGAGGATATACAGAAACGGATTCATTGGATAGGAAAAGGGAAGATTCGGAAAATACAGCATTGTGAAATAAGAAAAGAATGAAGGAAGAGAAGAGAGAGCGAGTCAGACCGCACGTTCAGTGGTTTGATGGCTCTTGATGGTCAACAAATGGAGTTTGGAAGAACCAGTTTGCCTAGACAGTTTACGAGAGTGGATGGTTGACGGGACTTTGATGATGAGAAAAAGGGGGTGTTGAACAAACAGGGAACGCAATCACAATGTTCTTCTTTCTATTCTGATACTCCGCCTTCTTATTCACAATCAGCGTGAGAACTCCATTCTCGTACTTGGCCATCATCGTCTCCATGTCAGCGGCTTCGGGAAGCGCGATCGTCTTGCTGAACGTACCAAACAGTCTGGACGAGATGCGGTTTTCCGCTCCCTCCTTCGACCGCTCACCCGAAATGGTGACTCTGTTCTCCTCGATTTCCACCTTGATATCCTCCTTCTTCATTCCAGGGAGGTCCATCTCAATGACGTAGGAATTGTCCCTCTCAAATACGTCGATGGGAAGGTTGAAGGAACGTCTCATGGAGCAGCAAGTTTCCTTGATTTGCTGCTTGACGGACTTGGCGGTCGAGCAACACTTTTCCTTCGCATGCTCCCACTTCTCACGCAGATCATTATCGCATCCAGGACAAACGGACAGGATGATCTTGGCGATGAGTGCAGAAAACAGGATGATGGGGAGGAAATGAATGAATGCTCCGACCACATCGACGATCACGGGCATCATCATAAAACCAAAAGGCAGCATAAATAGGCAATCCATTTCAAGAAATATAAAAAATAGTGAAGGAAGGGAGCGACGGAAGGAAGAAGAATCGTCTGTACGAGATGGACTTCAAGGCGAAGAATGACAACTTGACATGCTGTCTTCGCATGCTTCGAGAATGTTCCATTTGGTATTTGGAAATGGGAGTATGGGAGATGAAAGGGTGGTGGGTGGAGATGATGATGAGTCGGGAAGGGTGTGATCATGAGTGATTGGGAAGAGAAAGGGAATCAATGAGCATACCACTCCTTATACTTGATGGCTGATTTGAGAGAATGGGCGTCGATAGGTACTTGAGGATTGGAAGTGAGAACAGTCGAAGATACTACTTCTACACGACAACAGACATCCATGGTTCTATCAATCCAACAAACAATCCAACCACACACCACACCTCACTT
>OJMH01003069.1_pt1 | contig 12917 bp, 10 predicted proteins | sample 1597111 | NCBI WGS metagenome assembly OJMH01 (sample SAMEA2452115, study PRJEB22498) | human gut metagenome | reverse complement strand
TTCTGCGGTTTCGGCTGGTGGGAAGGTCTGGATCGTCCGGCGATCCGGGCGGCAAGGGCTTCTTCGGTGTAGTCCACACCCAGGGTTTTCAGACGGGTGAATCGTTCCTGATCCGGCGCTCTGGCGGAGATATATTTGCCCCGCTTGATTTCATAGCCTTCTCTCTGCAGGCGACGAAGCAGTTCTTCTAAATCGGAACAGGCTGGCAGAAGCCGGTCAATGGCAGCTTTCAACTTTGCCTTATAGCTGGTGCCGTTCTGTGCAGCCTGATGTTCAATATAGCTCTTGCCCTTGTCCTGTCCTGGGATGATGACAGACAGACCGTGTTCCTTGCAAAGCCGGTCCGAAGTGCGGCGGATATAGTGATAACTCCGCTTGTTGGAATGATAGTGCTTGTGATCCGCAAAGCTGACCGTATTGAAAATCAGATGGTTATGAACATGATTTTTGTCTATGTGGGTGGTAAGTACAAATTCATACTTGCCGCCCAGAATTTCTTTTGCAAGCTCCATGCCGATTTCATGGGCCTGTTCCGGCGTGACCTCTCCAGGCTGAAAGGCTTGGATCAGGTGACGGCCCAGGTTCGTTCCCTTGTCGATGGCATGGCGGCGGGTCCAGGCAAATTCGATATCCGCAGTTTCGGCGGCGCAACCATAGGAGGAAACAAGCAACTTTCCGTCCGTCTTTTCCGGGTTGCAGATATAGTCAATGGCCGCTTTCAGCGTTGACTTGATAGGATGTGTCTTTGTAACTGCCATATCTCATCCAGCCTTTCCCGTATCTCGTCCATGTCGGCCTGATACGCAGGACCTCCGGCGTTGATCCGCTTGGCAATCTGGTTGATATTCCGACCAATGGCGGAAAGCTCTTTGGTAAATGCCTTGATATCTGCGGTGTCCGTATAGATGATATATCCGTCAATCGCCATCTTGCGGAGGTAAGCGCCATATCTGCGTGTGGGGAGTTGGCTCATTTTTTCGTCTATGAGCCGTTTTTCGTCCTCCGTGACATAGAATTTTATTTGAATATTTCGCTTTCGGTTTGCCATGCGCCGCCTCCGTTCCTCATAAGGGTTTGGGACTATCCCAACAAGCAATTTTGAATTTTCGGGTAAGGGACCTGAAAATCTCAAAATTCGCAAGCGGGTACTCGCTTGCTGTGCTTGCTATCGAAACCCTACCTTCTATTTCTCCCTCTACTAATACTACAATTTGAAGGTGGGAAAATGGCTGTATCCATAAAGAAAAACAAAAAAACCACGACTGAACCTCTGTTATGGAGTGTTCTGCCGTGGCTTTTTCTTGTTCCGTAGTATTTCAACTTTTCTCTAAAGTTTTCGCTCGTCTGTATTCCAGTGGGGACAGACCAAATTGCTTTTTGAATACCGAAGCAAATTTGCTCTGGTTTATATATCCAACCTGCTCCGCTGCCTCTGCTACAGACAGCTTTGTGGTAGAAAGTAATTCTGCGGCTTTTTTCATACGGGTTTCACGCAGATACACGGAGATGTTCTGTCCAAAAACTCCCCGGAAATAGTTTTTCAGGCTGGTTTCACTGATGGAAAACTGTGCAGCCAGTTCCCACGCAGGATGGTGCTGGCGCAGATCAGAAGTGATGATTTTTTCCACACGCTTTGCAATATCTACCTGTGTTTCTGTGAAGAATGTACAGGCTTGAGAAGGCGGTATTTCTTTCAGATTCTGGAGCAGCGAAAAAAGCACCAGGGTATAGATTTTCATTTGCATAATGGAAAGCGGCACAGAGATATCCAACAAGGACCACAGTTTTTTTAGTATTTCTTCTATTTCGGGAGAAATGGCCGAGATATAAGTGCTTCCAGCCGGGCAGTAAAGCTCTCTGATTTTGTGGAAATCAATATCAAATTCCGTTTGTATCCAGGTACTTTGCTCTGCTGCGGCATCCATATCAATAAAAAACTCCATACCTTCATAAATTCGGCGGGGATAAACATATTGCTGTCTGGCAAAGCGTTCTGTCAGAGATATTTCACCGTCTTTCACATACACAAAGTTTCCGTTATTCAGAATGAGCTCACACCGCCCGGTTACGCAGTAATTTAAGAGCAGCGGGCCTGTTTCTATGGAGCCATTATCACGAAAGTCCGGAGCTGCCCATGTGGGTGAATTTATAAAAATATAGGCTAAGGTGAGTCCGGGAAACAATGGGAAAAAGGTCATAGAGCCTTTTCCATCTTTCTCTTTTAAGATGAGCTCGGCGCTATATTCACTGCGTTTTATGGATATACCGGGGACTTCAATGCTTTTCTTAATGATTTCATCTATCTTCATTTCATAACTCCTACTATTCGGTTTTTTGGCGGGTCTGCTTGAATTGGTAATTCTATTATAAAAGCAGGAACCCAGCCGGTCAACCTTAAAACTCGTTGCTGTTTGGAGCTAAAAAGACGATTGGTTGTAGAGAACTGTGTCGTACTATGGTATCTTATAGAGAGGTTAGTAAATGCTAACCAGCAAATGAATGGAGGTATTCGTTATGAATAACAAGTTACAAACAAAAGACCTGATTAACCTCGGTCTGTTCACGGTTCTTTACTTTGTCATCGGGTGCTGTGTTGCTATTCCCATTGGATTTGTTCCGATCTTTCTTCCTGTCCTCGGAAGTCTGTGGTCGCTGATTACCGGCATCCCTTTCATGCTGTTCCTCACCAGGGTTAAGAAATTCGGCATGGTTACAATCATGGGCGTTTTGAGCGGCCTGCTGATGGGGCTTACCGGCATGGGTTTCTGGGGTGTGCCTATGGGGCTGATTTTCGGCTTGCTTGGAGACCTGATTTTGAAATCCGGCGATTATAAAAGTGCAAAGAAAAGTATTCTTGGTTATGCAGTATTCAGTCTGTGGATGGTCGGTACATACATCCCCATGTATTTTATGGTCGAGGACTCCTGGGCCAGCTTTGCCGCCAGTTTCGGTGAGGAATACGCCGATCGGGTAATGGCGGTCATGCCGATGTGGAGCATTATCCTTGTGGTTGCCGGGATTTTTGTCTTTGCCATTTTGGGCGGTCTGCTTGGAAAAGCACTCCTGAAAAAACACTTTGCGAAAGCGGGAATTGCATGATGGAGGGGGTATCCTTCTCTGCCACAACGGACAATCGCAGAGGGATTCGGCTTGATCCGCGCACGAAGTTGATTTTGCTGCTGACGGTTACTACATTGATGTTCAGCACCAGCAACGAAGGGATTATGAATTTTATAAAACCTGTGTTAAGCCTGATCCCCTTTGTGCTGATCCTGTCGGAACGCCGCTTCAAAACGGCAGGCAAGTATCTGTTTTTATATCTTGCCTGTTTTGTATTGGAACGCATAGCTCTGACGACATTAAGTGGTCTGTTGTCCTTTGTGGTTTTGGCAATTACATCCATTATGACGCGGTTTGCCCCAGGCATTATGACGGGGGCCTATCTGCTTTCTTCAACCTCAGTCAGTGAGTTTATCGGTTCTATGGAACGTATGCACCTGACAGAAAAAATTATAATTCCTATGTCTGTTATTTTTCGTTTCTTCCCCACAATCAGCGAAGAATACCAGGCAATCCGGGACGCAATGAAAATGAGAGGCATACGATTTGGTGGGAAAAACCCATTTTTAATGGTGGAATACCGTCTTGTACCGCTGATGGTGTCCGTTGTAAAAATTGGGGATGAACTTTCCGCCGCTGCACTGACGCGGGGGCTTGGCGCTCCGGTCAAACGGACCAACGTATGTCAGATTGGTTTTCATATTCAGGACATGATTGCTGTTCTGCTCTGTGCTTTATGTTTTGCGCTGTTTTTGATGGGACAGTATTTTGTTTTTTAAGGGGGTGAGCTTATGATAAAGATTGACCATATTTCATTTTCCTATGGAGAAGAAAACGAAAATACCGGGGGCGTCCGGGATATTGATCTAAATATAGAAGATGGTCAGTTTGTTGTCCTCTGCGGTGAAAGCGGGTGTGGAAAGACCACGATTACCCGCCTGATTAACGGATTGATCCCTCATTATTATGAGGGACAGATGGCGGGAGAAGTATGGGTAAATGGGGAAAAGGTTTCCGAGCAGCCTCTTTACGATACAGCCGCAGTTGTAGGCAGTGTGTTTCAAAACCCCCGGTCCCAGTTTTTCAATGTGGATACAACCAGTGAAATTACATTTGGCTGCGAAAATCTTGGACAGCCAGAAAAAGACATCCGAGAACGGTTTGCAAAAACGGTTCGGGATTTCCGGCTGGAGAAGCTGATGGATCGTAATATCTTTCACTTATCCGGTGGAGAGAAACAAAAAATTGCCTGTGCCGGAGTATCCATTATGGAACCGGATGTTCTCGTTATGGACGAACCCTCGTCCAATTTGGATGCAGCGTCCATCCTTGATTTGAGAAAGATTCTTGCGTTCTGGAAGTCGCAGGGGAAAACAATTATTGTATCGGAACACCGGCTTTATTATCTCCGTGGTCTGGCGGATCGGTTTATTTACCTGGCAGAGGGGCAGGTGAGCCGTGATTATTCTGCGGCAGAATTTGAGCAGCTCACGGAGCAGCAGCGATCTAATATGGGACTGCGCACATTTGCTTTAGAGCGTCTCCTGCCTCCGGTTCTACCGCAGCAGGAAAAGACTGCCCTTGCGCTCCATAATTTCCGCTTTGCCTATAAAAACGAACCGGAAACCTTACATATCATGGATTGTGAAATTCCCACAAACCGAATTGTTGGGATTATTGGGAATAACGGTGCCGGTAAATCCACGTTCTCTCGCTGTTTCTGCGGCTTGGAGAAGCGCTGTGGGGAGATTGTCTGGAACGGAAGAAAATACCGTCCGAAAGACCGGCTGAGTACCTGCTATATGGTCATGCAGGAGGTAAATCATCAGCTTTTTACCGAGTCGGTTCTTGATGAAGTGCTGATTAGTATGGAGGAAGAAAATCAGGAGCGGGCAGAGGAAATCCTGAACCGGTTAGATTTGCTGGCTTTTAAGGACAGGCATCCCATGTCCCTGTCCGGTGGTCAGAAACAAAGGGTGGCGATTGCTTCGGCAATCGCTTCAAAACGCTCGATCCTGTTTTTTGATGAACCGACCAGCGGCCTTGATTACAGGCATATGAAAGAGGTCGCAAATGTGCTGCGGCAGGTCAGGGATGCCGGAATCACTGTGTATGTTATTACCCATGACCTGGAACTGATTTTAGATTGCTGTACGGACATCATTCATCTTGAAGATGGTTCTGTCATCGACCAGTACGGAATGGATGAAGATGGTCTCAAAAAAATAAGAGAATACTTCATAAAGGGGGTATCTGTAAAATGAACGAAGAAAAGAAAGAGTCGCCCATAGGCGTCTTATGGGGATGGGGCAAGCCCTATCACGGGAAATTCATCGGCAGTATTATCCTTGCGGTATTAGGCGTGGCCTGCCAGATGGTGCCCTATTTCTGCGTGGCGCATATTGTCACACTGATGCTGTCGGGAGAGCAGGATTTTTCCAGTTATATGACGGCCTGTATCGTTGCATTGTGCGGTTATTTGGGAAAGGTTGTTTTCGCAAATCTTTCAACAGTCATTTCCCACACGGCGACCTATTACACGCTGCGCGATCTGCGAGAGAATATCACCGCAAAGCTGGCCCGCGTCCCGATGGGGACGATTTTAGATACTCCGTCCGGCCAGTACAAAACGACGATTGTTGACCGGGTTGAAGGCATGGAATCGACCTTCGCACACCTGCTCCCGGAAATGACCGCAAATGTGCTGGTGCCTTTGGTGATTGTCGTATATCTGTTTGTTATGGACTGGCGCATGGCGCTCCTGTCCCTTGTTACGCTGGTGGTGGGCCTTGCTGTCATGTCCGCCGGTATGAAGAATTATCCCGTCAAATGGGAGGGCGCGGTTAAAGCGGGAAAGCAGATGGCAAACGCCATTGTAGAATACATCGGCGGGATTGAGGTGGTAAAAGCGTTCAGCCAGTCCGCCGGTTCCTACAAAAAATATTCTGACGCGGTGAATTATAACGCCAACTATTATGTGGACTGGATGCGTGAAAACCAGAAAACCATGAGCGCCTACAACGCCATCCTGCCCTCAGTGCTAATCTGCGTGCTGCCCTGCGGCTTCGCGTTCTGGCTCTCCGGCAGTCTGGAGCTTTCCACCTTCCTGTCCATTGTGATTTTCTCGCTGGGGCTGATCGGGCCGATTATTGCGGCCTTTACCTTTACGGACGATTTGGCTGTACTGGGGACAAATGTGGAAGAAATCAGCCAGCTTCTGAACGCCGAAGAACTGAACCATAAAGAAGCGCCGATCAAGCTGGAAGATACCGGCATTTCTCTTAGGTCTGTGTCGTTTTCCTATGACGGGACAACAGAGGTTTTGCATGATGTGAATCTCGCCATCCACCCCGGAACCATGACCGCCCTTGTAGGGCCGTCCGGCTCCGGCAAGTCTACGGTGGCGAAGCTGATTGCCGGGTATTGGGATGTTACATCCGGCAGCATTACCCTCGGCGGCCATGAGCTGAAGGATATGCCGCTGTCTGAAATTGCAGACCAGATTTCCTATGTATCTCAGGACAACTACCTGTTTAACCGCAGTATCCGGGAGAATATCCGCATGGGAAGACCCAGTGCCACGGACGCAGAGGTGGAGCAGGCGGCCAAACAAAGCGGCTGCGACGCCTTTATCCGCAAGCTGGATAATGGCTATGATACGGTTGTCGGCAGCGCCGGTTCCCATCTTTCCGGCGGTGAACGCCAGCGGATTGCCATCGCCCGCGCCATGCTGAAAAATGCGCCGGTTGTCATTTTGGACGAGGCAACTGCCTATATCGACCCAGAGAATGAGGCGCTGGTGCAGCAAGCCATTTCCACTTTAACTGTCGGCAAGACCCTGATTGTGATCGCACACCGGCTGTCTACCATTGTTGGCGCAGATAACATCGTTGTGGTGAAGGATGGAACCATCCACGCACAGGGTACGCATGAGAAGCTGCTGGAAACCTGCCCCCTCTACCGGGATATGTGGCAGGCGCACATCGGCGCGAAAGACCAGATGTAAGGGGGTGTTGTCAGATGTATGGAACATTGAAAAAAATCTTTGCTTTTGCAGGCAGCAAAAAGGAGCTTCTAAAAAAATCCCTGTTATTCTCATTCCTGTCCGGGCTGTTTTCAGCCATGCAGTTTGCCGCCCTCTTTGTAGTGATTGGCGCGTTAGTATCTGACAACCGGGACGGAAAGTTTATCTGGCTTTCGCTGGGGATTATGACCGTTTCCCTCATTGGGCGTATCATCATGACCTATTTCTCCACGATGGAGCAGACAGAAACCGGCTATTGCATGGTGGCGGAAAAGCGTATCCATATCGGAGATCGGCTGCGCTACATCCCGATGGGCTACTTCAACAAGAATAGTATCGGGAATATTACCGCCATTGTCACAACAACTTTGGGTGATGTAGAGAACTCAGCAGCCCGTGTCCTGGTGTCAGTGCTGGGCGGTTTTTTCAACTCGGTTGCCCTCGTCATCGTCCTGTTGGTATTTGACTGGCGGATCGGTCTTGTGGCCGCTGCCGGTGTCCTGATTTACCTTGCGGCGGCGGAACTGGCGCTTCGCAAATCTGCCGCGCTCAGCGGTGTACGCCAGCACACACAGGAGTCCCTTGTGGAGTCTGTGTTGGAGTACATTCAGGGGATGGGGATTGTCAAAGCATTTGGACTGGAACGGGACAGCACGCAGTCTATCGGCAGTGCAATTAAGGCGAGCTGCCGGGATAACCTGAAATTGACAAAGGCCAGCGTTCCCTATGACGCTATCAAACAGGCTGTTGTCCGAGTGTTCAGCGTCCTGCTGCTTTTGGCCTCGGTTTGGTTCTGGCTGGACGGCTCTCTGCCGCTGGCCTATGGTCTGATTTTGGTGATTGCTTCTTTCATGGTGTTCAACGATTTGGAGAACGCCGGGAATATGGCCTCTCTGCTGCAAATGCTGGCGGCCTCGATGGATACGGCAAACTCCATTGATGACACGCCGGTGATGGACGAGAAAGGCGCTGACATTACGCCGAAGTCCAGCGAGATCGTGTTTGACAAGGTGGATTTTTCCTACGCAGACCGCAAGATATTAGATCAGGTCAGCTTTACCATTCCCGAAAAAACGACTACGGCCATTGTCGGCCCTTCCGGGGCAGGAAAGACAACGATGTGCAACCTGATTGCCCGTTTTTGGGATGTGAATGCCGGGAAGATTACCATAGGCGGTACGGATGTACGGGATTTCAAGCTGGATAGCCTGATGAAGAATATCTCGATGGTGTTCCAGAGCGTGTACCTATTTGCAGATACGATTGAGAACAATATCAAGTTTGGCTGCCCGGATGCTACCCATGAACAAGTGGTTGAAGCGGCGAAAAAGGCTTGCTGCCATAACTTTATTTCTGCCCTGCCGGATGGCTATGACACCGTGATTGGCGAGGGAGGCGGTACTTTGTCCGGCGGCGAGAAACAGCGGATTTCCATCGCCCGCGCCATGCTGAAGGACGCGCCCATCATTATCTTTGACGAGGCCACGGCCAACGTGGACCCGGAAAACGAGGATAAGCTGCAAAAGGCCATGGAGGCGCTGATGAAGGACAAGACCATTCTCATGATCGCCCACCGGCTGAAAACCGTGCGGAAGGCCGACCAGATCCTGGTGCTGGACGGCGGCCATATCGCGCAGAAGGGAACCCATGACGAGCTGGCGGGACAGGACGGCCTGTACCGGGATTTCCTCGACGCCCGCAAAGAGGCTGCCGGCTGGAAGCTGGCATAACACGATTTATATCATTACGAAAATAGCAAAAGACGGCGCTGCTCCTGAAAAGAGCGCGTCGTCTTTTATATATTCCTTTGTATCCGTGCGGGTGCAGGAATATGAGCGAGATCCCCTCTCTCAGCCTTCTGCTGCTTCCTTCAGTTTTTGAAACGATTCTTCGCTGACCCCGTGTTCCATATGACAGGCCTCCTTTGCCGCCGTTTCGGGGTCTACACCTGCAGCAATTAACTGTTGCGTGAAGAAGCGATGGCACTCATAAATTTCCGCAGCAATTCTTTCTCCGGATGGCGTCAGTGCGACGGAACCATCTTCGTCACGGCTTACATGCCCCATCTTCTCCAATTCTTTGACAGCCCGGCTCACAGAAGGTAGAGTGACGTCCATCCGCTCCGCAATGTCGCTGCAGCGAACCCTTTCATAGGCCTGCCGCAAGGTAAATATCGCCTTTAAATAGTTCTCCATAGAAGGCGTCAGTGGCATAGATCACTCCCTCCTTTTAAATATCCCGCAGCACATTGCGGTGATAGCATATCTTGCCCTGCTCCATATAAAGCACACAGTCGGCGGCTGCTGCGATCAAGTCCATGTCGTGGGTAATCAGCAACAGGCACTTCCCCGCTGCGGCAAGCTGCCGGAGCAGCTTTACCGTCAGGCGCATATTGTACCCGTCCAGGCCGCTTGTAGGCTCGTCGAACACCAGGAGATCTCGGCCGCTCTCCGCCGCAAGGGCCAACAACAGGCGCTGCTTCTGCCCGCCCGAGAGGGAGGCCGGATGGCGATCCGCAAAGGTCTCCAGTCCCATTTCGTACAGCCTTTTCAGAATGGCCTGTCTAAGCTCAGGCGAGGCTCTTTTCCCAATCAGGAATTCGTCCACCACGGTGGGGGCATAGAGCTGGTAGTCGGCATCCTGCTGCACGAAAAAGGATTTTTTGGTGCGCCGTTTTCGTTTCAGGTATTCTCCGTCGATTTGAACCGTTCCCATGGAGCGGTATAAGCCTGTGATTATCCGGCATAAAGTGGATTTTCCGGCGCCATTGGGTCCGGCGATGGCGAGGATCCTGCCGTTTTGAGATGAAAAAGTGACGTCCTCTAAAATCTGCCGCCCGTCCTTCATACAGGAAATTTTCGAAACCTGCAGGGTATCCTCCGGCTTTGAGAGAAACGCACCACCCACCTGGAAAGCGGGCGGCTGGAAGGGGCGCAGCCCCATGACCGCAAGCTGCGCTTCTGTCAGGCTGAGCGCCTCGCTGCGGCTGTAAATGGAGGAGATCTCCCCATTCTCCATAAATACCAGCCGATCAAAGGAGTCGCGGACATAGTGAAAGCGGTGCTCTGAGAGCAGGATGGTATGCCCGGCCTCTTTCAAGCGGTACAGCAGGGCGCCCAAACGAACCATGGAGTCGCTGTCCAGGTTGGCGGATGGCTCGTCCATAACAATAACTTTAGGCTCCATGGCGCAGACCGAAGCAATGGCAATCAGCTGTTTCTCCCCACTGGAAAGCGGGAAGATACGCCGATCCAACAGGCGCTGGAGGTTCATCTGGCTGCACACAGCTTTTACCCGCTGCTGCATCACAGATCGCTCCAGGGGAATATTCTCCATGCCAAGAACGATCTCATCTGTGGTATTTGTGGTAAAAAACTGGCTGCGGGGGTCCTGGAACACGCTTCCCACAATCGTACCAAGCTGGTGAATCGGCATTTTTAAGGCGTCCTGCCCATCCAGCAGGTAGCTGCCGGTAAGCTCTCCCGGGTAAAACTGCGGGCACAGTCCGTTGAGCACACGGGTCAGGGTAGTTTTTCCGCATCCGCTACGGCCGGCGAGGATCACCAGTTCGCCCTGGGCTACTTGCAAATTCACATGGCGCAGCTGGCTCTCTCCTTCCCGGCTGTTTTCATAGGAAAAGGAGACGTCGTTCAATGTAATCACAGCACACCTCCCCTCTCCAAAATCAGGACGGTACAGAAAACAGCGAGCAGTAAGGCGAGAAGCGCGGCGTCCTTCCAACAAAACCGAATGGGACGGTAGCTGACCGTCTCACCGGAAAACCGCACGCCCCGCACCGTCATAGAGGCGGAGAGTTCCTCCGCCACCTTCGTCGTGCGAAGGATAAGCGGAATCAGAATATACTCCGCCGTGGTTGGTAGGTGGGTAAGGGTGTGCAACACCCCTACCCCTATCCCACGGAACCGCTGGGAAGAACGGATGGCCCGGTATTCCCCGGCGATTGTCGGAAAGAATCGCAGCACGACCGCCGTCCCGATCCCCACGGCCTTTGGCAGATGCAGTTTTCGCAGCGCCGCCATTAAGGAACCGGTGGACTCCCCGGCCAGGCAAATGGCAAAGGAGAGGGGCACCAGTACCTTCCGGCTGACAATGCCGATGCTGGACAACATGGAACTGACCGAAAAGGCGACTCCGTTATCCATCAGCCCCACGCCCAACCAGCCAATGCCGTAAAATATGAGGTAATACAGCCCATAGGGAAGGATTTTGCCGCCATTGCCCGCCAGCAAGTGGATGAGTAAGCACGCTAGGAACAGGCACAGGCACCCGATCTCAGAACGGATCACGAGGATAGCGGCAATCCCCAGCAGGCAGAGCAGCAGCCATGTGCGGGGGTCCGGCCGAAAGCGCCCGCGTTTTTCTGCTTCCATTACGCGACTCCAGCCGGTTTAAAGTGTTTGCCCAGCATTTTCATACCCAGCGCATAGCCGGCGATGGACAAAGCAGCCGCGGCCACCAGGGCGATGGCAATATTCTGCGGCGCCAGCCAGAAGCCCTCCAGGGATGCAATGGCGGCATCCGCACTGGCTGCGTCCATACCCATGGACACATAGCTCTCCACCAGGCTGTCCCGGAACAGCAGCATCGTCAGGGTGCTGCCCATGGCGTTGAGCATCCAGGTGAGGACATGGGGCAGGGCAGGGCGGATTTTGCTCTGATATCCGCCACCCAGCATGATGAGCTCATTTACAATCGCCAAAATCATAAAGAAGATAAAAACGTATACGCTTCCGGAAAACAGGAAGTACAGCCCATAGATGGCCGGGATGATAAACTGTGTGCCTATCTTTGGGCACTTTTTGATGATCAGGACATAGATAATTCCGTTGATCAGCCCGGCAAGCCCGGGGGCGAGAAAATAGACAAGCTGGAGATTGGCCGCAAAGGGCATGGTAATCACGAGCCCAATGGCCGTCTCCACGCAGGCGAGCAGAAGTACGATGACGAATTCCTTCAGGCTTAAAAATTTAGACTGTTTCACTTTGTTTCCTCCTTAGTTGACTGAAATGTATAGGCTCCAGCTTGATTCTGTAATCCCCACAGCCGGGCATAGAGGCCATTTTCCCCGACAAGCTGGTCATGGGTCCCTTGTTCTATGATTTTTCCGTCCTCCAGGACGAGAATCTGCTCGGCGCCCCGGACGGTTTTCAGGCGGTGGGCGATCATCACAACTGTGCGCTCTTTAGCGATTTCATCCAATGCCCGCTGCACCATGGCCTCGTTGTCGGCATCCAGAGAGGCTGTTGGTTCGTCCAGCAGCAGTATGGGCACATCTTTCAAAAAGGCCCGGGCCAGAGAAATGCGCTGACTCTCTCCGCCGGATAAGGTGGCGCCGCCTTCGCCAACCATAGTGTCGTAACCCTCCGGTAAGGCGGAGATAAACTCGTGGCAGCAGGCTTTTTGGCATGCATCCACCATCCGTTCCTCGCTGATTGTCTCATTCCCGAAGCAGAGGTTTTCTCGAATCGACCCGCGGAACAGGTAGGCATTCTGCATGACCATGGAAATCTGGTCAATCAGGCTGTCCGGCTGGATTTCCCGGATGTCCCTTTTCTCCATGCGGATATGCCCCTTCTGATAATCCCAAAACCGGGCCATGAGCCGGAGCAGCGTGGATTTCCCGCTTCCGGAAGGCCCTACCAGGGCGGTGAGAGAACCGGCGGGCGTTTCAAAGGAGACGTCCCGGATTACATCCGCCCCCTCCCCATAGTGGAAGGACACGTTTTCAAATGCATACGCATCCCCATGCTGGATTTCCGCCTCTCCCGTGGGCTCCGGGGTGGTCATGACCGCATCCAGCCGCTGGCCGGAG
>OJMH01003064.1_pt1 | contig 12936 bp, 12 predicted proteins | sample 1597111 | NCBI WGS metagenome assembly OJMH01 (sample SAMEA2452115, study PRJEB22498) | human gut metagenome | reverse complement strand
AGCTCGTAAAAAATTGAGTTTTTCTCGACATCGAAGTGGAAATTTATCATGGGAGTGATGAAAAATGAAATCGGTCAAGGGAACTGAAACGGAAAAAAATTTGCTGAAGGCGTTTGCCGGTGAATCGCAGGCGCGCAACCGCTACACCTATTTCGCCAGCCGGGCGGCCAAAGACGGGTATATGCAGATTGCCGATATTTTCACCGAGACGGCCAATCAGGAAAAAGAGCACGCCGAGCGTTTCTTCAAATTCCTGGAGGGCGGCGATCTGGAAATAACCGCTTCCTATCCGGCCGGCGCGCTGCGTTCGACGCTGGAAAATTTGCAGGAAGCGGCGGCCGGCGAATACGATGAATGGCACAATCTTTATCCGGCGTTTGCCGACAAGGCCCGCGAGGAAGGCTTTGAGGCGATCGCCTCGGTCTGGGATCATGTCTGTGTCGCCGAGCGGCAGCATGAACGGCGTTATCGCGCACTGTTGGCGAATATCGAAAACGACACCGTGTTCAGGAAGCCGGAAAAGGTGGTATGGCGCTGCCGCAACTGCGGCTATCTGCATGAAGGCACCGAAGCGCCGGAAACCTGTCCGGCCTGCGCCCATCCGAAAGCCTATTTCGAAATCCTGGCGGAAAACTGGTAAAACGGCGTTTGCCAATTGAAAGATTCCGGCTGACTTTGCCGTCCAGGCAGGTCAGCCGTTTTTTTTCAAGTGGTGAAACGACATGCGGCTTCCGCCTGGCCGGCAACACTTGTTCCCTCTCTCCTCCGTGCATTCAGAACGCGGAGGTGACGGCCGGTTGAGCGTGCGGCAGCCGCCGTTCCAATTGCTGCAGGAAGTCGGCGATGTCGCGCCATTCCGGCCGGTCGTCCGGATTTTTGGCCAGCATGCTGGCGATAAAATCGGAAAGCTGCGGGTCGAAACAGCCGCGCTCCTTCAGCGGTTCCGGAACCGTGAAGCGATGCTGGTCGAGCACCCATTGCTGGTCATCGCTTGGGAAGGGGGCTTCACCGGCAAACAATTCATACAGCGTGGCGCCGAAACTGTAGATATCGCTTTTATAGCCCATATGTTCAAAATCGAAATTAATCACTTCCGGCGGCGCATACAGCGGCGTGGCCATCACCTCATCCTGATAAGGCTCGTTGGCGAATTTGGCCAGCCCCAGGTCGGCCAGTTTGGGACATTTGTCGCTCTGGCGGATGATGATATTGCCGGGTTTGATGTCGCCATGGGTCATGCCGTATTTTTCCCAGGCGTAGGCCAGCGCATCGGAAATGCGGGCGCCGATTTTCAGCGCTTCGGCATAAGTCAGGGCGCCGAATGCCAGCAGCCAATCGTCAAGCGATTTACCGGCGACCAGTTCCATCGCAAAAAAGCCGTAGCCGTGTTCGGTGACGCCGGCGGCCCAGGCCTGGACGATATTCGGGTGGCTCAATTTGGCGGTCACCTTGCTCTCCCGGAAAAATGCCTGCCGGGTTGCCGGCTCCTCGAAACGTTCCGGCGGCAGGATTTTCAACGCCACCTCACGGTTCAAAATTTGCTGACGGGCCAGGTAAACCACGCCGTTGTTGCCGCGGCCGAGCTCGGCCAGCACGGTGAATTCGCCGATCCGGCCGCCGGAAAATTCTCCGGCCAGTTCCTCGCCGCAGTGCGGACAGCGCCCGGTGGAGAATTCCGGTGAGGTGCTGTCGGACTGCCGGCGGCAAAAGCTGCAACGATAAAGCATGCGTCTCCTGAAAGTGAATGTTCTTTTCCGGTTTTTTCGTTCCGGCGGGAACGCCGGGAACGGCTAGATACTTTACAGCCGAAGTGCCGCAAAAGCAAGGTCATTCTTTTTACGGAAATCCGTCGAAAACGCTTGTTAAGTGGACAAGGAACGATATATTATACGACTTGTTCACAATACACAAAACATCTGGATGAATGAAAGATATGGCTCAGAAGGAATTGGAGTGCCGCCGGCAGGTGTTGGCCGAGTGCCGCCAGGTGGTGGTCAAAGTCGGGACCCGGTTGTTGACTGACCAGAGCCGGATTCCGAAATTGATTGCCGGGATTGCGGCGCTGCGGGAAAAAGGGTATCAGGTACTGCTGGTTAGCTCCGGTGCGGTCGGGATCGGCATGCAGCAACTGGGGCTGGCGAAGCGGCCGCTGAAATTGTCGGAAGTGCAGGCGCTGGCGGCGATCGGGCAGGAGAAATTGATGTCGCTGTACGATCAGGCTTGTCAGCCGTTCGGATTCAAGTCGGCGCAACTGCTGTTGACCGCGGCCGATTTGCGTGCCCGTGAACGGCATTTGAACGTACTGAACTGCATCAAGGCATTGTGGGCGCATCGGGTATTGCCGATCGTCAATGAGAACGACTCGGTGTCGGTCGACGAATTGCGGTTCGGCGACAATGACATTCTGGCCGGGATGCTTTCGACGATGACTGGTTCGCAGTTGACGATCATCCTGACGACCGAAGTGGGGCTGCGGCAGCGGAATGCCGACGGGGCGCTGGGGGAACGCATTTCGCTGGTCGGCAGGATCGACGATACGATGCGGGCTTCGGCGACCGGTACCGACAATGCCACGTTTTCGATCGGCGGCATGACCTCCAAGCTGCGGGCGGCGGCGATGGTGACGGCGGCCGGCGACTATCTCTGGATTGCCGACGGCCGCAGGGACGACATGCTGCAGCGGATGATTGCCGGCGAGGATGTCGGCACTTTGTTCGTGCCGCGCCATTCCAAATTGCAGGCCCGCAAACGGTTCATCCGCTTTTTTGCCAAATGCGCCGGCGCGGTGACCGTCGACGACGGGGCGGCGGCGGCGGTCGTCGACCGGGGCCGCAGCCTGTTGCCGTCCGGGGTGGTGTCGGTCAGCGGTAAATTCCGGCGCGGCGACACCGTGGAAGTGCTCGACCGGCAAGGCCGGGTGCTCGGCCGGGGATTGGTGAATTTCGCCAGCGAGGAGTGTGCCTTGATCATCGGCAAACACGGTGTGGAAATCCCGAAAATCCTGCAGCGCGATGCCGATGAGGAACTGATCCACCGCGACAATCTGTCGATCGCGGAAAATTGAACGGAAAATTGGAATGACCCGTCCTTTGCAGATTTATATCAAGACTTACGGCTGCCAGATGAACGAACGCGATTCGGAGGCTTTGGCCGGCAAACTCATGCGGTTGGGCCACGCGATGGTCGAACGGGAAGAGGAGGCCGACGTGCTGATTTTCAACACCTGCAGCGTCCGCGACCAGGCGGAACGCAAGGCGGTCGGCAAGATCAGTTATCTGAAAAAGCTGAAGCGGCGCAAACCGGAACTGCTGATCGGCGTAATCGGCTGCATGGCCCAGAACCGGGGCGAATCGCTGTTCCGGGAGTTGCCGCATCTGGATTTTGTGGTCGGAACCGGCCAGTTGCATCAGTTGCCGGAGATCATCGCTTCGCTGCGGGAGGATCGGCGGCAAATCGCCCGGCTGGCGACCGGCAGCGAAGTGTTGACGGAAATGGGCGTCCATCAGCCGGAAGCGAAGTTGAGCGATTTTATCGCGATTACCCGTGGTTGCAACCGGTTCTGCGCCTATTGCATCGTGCCGTATGTGCGCGGCCGGGAGATCAGCCGGGAGATCGGCGATGTGGTGGCGGAAGCGCGGGAACTGGTCGCCAACGGCACCCGGGAAATTATGCTGCTTGGACAGAATGTCGCCGCGTTCGGCTGGAACGGCAATGTCAATCCGCCGCCGGACGATGTTTCGCCGTTTGCCGATCTGCTGAAGGAACTGCAACAAATCGAGGGGCTGTACCGAATTCGTTTCACATCTCCTTATCCGTCTTATTTCAACGCGAAGCTGATTGCGGTGATGGCGGAGTGTTCCAAAGTATGCCACAGCGTGCATCTGCCGCTGCAGTCCGGTTCCGCCCGGGTCCTGAAAGCGATGAACCGGCAATATACGCCGGAACAGTATCTGCAAATCGTCGGGGCGTTGCGGCAGGCGATGCCGGATATCGCTTTTTCGACCGATGTCATCGTCGGATTTCCGACCGAGAGTGCGGCTGAATTCGAGGAAACTTACCAGTTGATGGAACGGGTTGGTTTCGACAATGCGTTCATCTTCAAGTATTCGCCGCGTGCCGGTACCAGAAGCGCCGAAATGCCCGACGATGTGCCGCAGGCGGTCAAGGAAGCGCGGAACCAGCGGTTGCTGCAACTGCTGTCCGCAAGCGCCTGGCGCAACAATCGCCAATTGGTCGGCACCTGCCAGGAAGTGCTGGTCGAGGGGCCGAGCCATCGCAACCCGGCCCGCTGGACCGGGAAAACCGCCACCGCCAAAAGTGTGATGTTCGCGCCGCAGCCGTCGGTGCGTCGCGGTGATCTCCATCGGGTGACGATCGCCAGAGTGACCGATATGACACTGTTTGCCGACGATATTCCGGATTTGCCGTCCGAGTGAATCGCGACCGGCCGGTGAAGTGCAGAAAGCAGCTTGAACAATGGCGCGAATATGGTGAATTTTGCCGGTTGTCGGCGGTTTTTTTGCAAATGGGGCGTCCGGGAAGGAAGCATGAGCATACCGCACCGGCCCGTCTCTTCGTCCAAGCTGGCGGGAGTTGAGGCGCTGCGCCTTCTTGGCGTCAGGCCTGGCCGACCGCCTGTTTCAGCAGGTGCAGCGCTTCCCGGTCCAGTTGCGCCATTTCGTCGATATGCTCGGCGATCTTTCGGCGGTTGTCCGGATCGATGAACTTTTCCGCCAAAATCTCCATCGGTGCGCCGTAATCGCCCAGGACATTCCAGATTTTCCAGCAGGTATTGTGAATGATCATGAATTTGTCGCCGGCCCGCTCCGCCGCTGGCGCATCCGGCGGCAAATCTGGCTTGCCGCCGAGATAGAAACAGGTATAAGCCCGCGCTTCCGCCAGGTTACCGACCAGGATATGATGCAGGAAATGACGCCGGCGGATTTCTTCCGGCGGCACGGCATCGGCCAGCACATAGGTTTTCCAGGCTTCATAAGCGGCCTGGCCGGCCAGATAATTCTCCACGCTGGTTTTGGTCATGATCCGAATGCCATGTTCGAGGCATTGCTGCATCCGTTCGGAACTACGCAGGTCGACCGGCGCGCCTTTTTCTTTCAGAAAGACGAATTTCCATACCTTCGACCAGTCGCGCAACAGCAGCATGCCGTTGTCATGCTGTTCACAGGGAAATTCTTTCTGGAAAAAGTCCCAGCCCAGCAGTTCTCCGCCATCCTTCCGGTAACCGCAGACAATGCCGCACTCCGGCGGCTCGACCAGCCCGAAGGCGAGCACCGGAAAACCGGTGTCGATCGATTCGACCAGGCGTTGTTTGATGAGTGCGGCGGTTTCGGCGTTGTTTTCGATGATGTCGGCACGGCAGCCGATTCCGGCGAAGCCGCGCTCGATGGTCTGATCATGGGAATCGTTGACCTGGCTCAGATCGGTACAGGAAGGACAGCCGCCGGGATACCACAGCAATCCGAATCCCATGCCGGTCCAGGCCAGCAAATCGAAATAAAGTTGCCGCTGCCGCCAGCCGTCTTCGGTGATCCGAATCCCGATATCCCGGCCGATGCTGCCGGCCAAACTGGTCAGGCAGGACGGCAGGCAGAGATCCTCCGGCGAATTTTTATCGTTTTCATGGAAATGGACCCGTTCGACATTGGTCAGTATTCGTTCGCCCATCATGTTTTCCTTTCGGTTTGGCGCAGTTGGGGTATCTGTTGCCCGCCGGCAGGGAAAGGTTACGCTTCCAGATAAACCAAATGGGAGCAATTGTCGCAACTGGCCATGGCGCCGCGCTTGGCCAGCGTCAGGGTCTGCGGCGTGATGCGCAAATGACAATTGGTACAATTTTCATTGACGATTTTGACCAGCGGCGCACCGGCTTTGCCGCGCAGCAACGCTTCGTAGCGCCGCAACAGTTCGCTTTCCACCTGGGTGGCGCACTTGCTCCGCTCCTGCTCCAGTTCGCCGAGCATTTCATCGATTTCCTTGACCAGTCCCTGGAGCTCTTTGATTTCATTGCGGATGTTGACGGTCTGGGCGTCCGTTTCGGCGGAGATTTCCTTGAGCCGCAGTTTCTGGGCATCCTGCTTGTCCATCAGCAGGATGATGTCGCTTTCCAGCTCTTCGATTTTGGCCTTGTTGTTGGCGATTTCCGTCAAGGCCGCCTGGTATTCGTCGTTTTTGCGAATCATCGTCGAACGTTGCTGCTTCTGGGCAATGGCGTCGTAAAGCTTGACGATCTGAGCTTCATTTTCCTTGATGGCCACTTCCGTCTGGTGAGCGGCGATTTTGGCTTCCCGCAACTCGCTCTGGGCTTCGTCCAGCTCCTTGGTCAGTCTGGCTTCCTCCTGTGGAATCATCTTCTTGCGGATATTCAGATTGCGGATTTGCATGTCCACTTCCTGGAGCGCCAACAGCGTCTCGATCCATCTTGTCATCTCGCTTCCTCCTGTCCCGTCTTCTTGTGTGGTTGATGAATATGGCGATCGTTCACTTTCATTGCCCTCGGGAAAACGCATCATCCGTCTTGAGGCCGGCAGCGCCAAGACTTTCACGCAGGCAATCGATTCCGCCTTTCCCCGGGGAAAAAGCAGTCAAACGACTATTCAAATAATTCCGGTTGATCACTCATTTTCCGCTGTCCCGCCGGCAGCGGCAATTTCAATTTCCGCCAGGCTTTCGGCGTCGCGATCCGTCCTTTCGGCGTTCGGACCAGATAGCCTTCCTGGATCAAAAACGGCTCATATACCTCTTCGATCGTGCCGTCCTCCTCACCGACTGAAACGGAGATATTTTTCAAACCCACCGGACCGCCGTTGAAATTGTAAATGATGGTTTCCAGCAGCCGGTTGTCCATCTCGTCGAGGCCGTTGCTGTCGATGTTGAGCATCGTCAGCGCCGCCGCCGCCACTTCGCCGGTGATGACCGAATCGGCCCGCACCTGGGCATAATCGCGCGCCCAGGCCAGCAATTTGTTGGCAATCCGCGGCGTTCCCCGGCAGCGGCCGGCGATTTCACTCGCGCCCTCGTCGTCAATGGCGATGCCCAGGATGGCGGCGGAACGTTTGACGATGATTTCCAGACTGTCGGCGTCGTAATAGTCCAGCCGGCAGCACAGGCCGAAACGGGAACGCAGCGGCGCCGACAGCATGCCCTGGCGGGTGGTCGCTCCCAGCAGCGTGAAATGCGGCACCGTCAACCGGACCGAGCGGGCGCCCGGTCCCTGTTCCAGCATGATGTCGATGAAAAAATCCTCCATCGCGCTGTAGAGATACTCCTCCACCGTCGTATTGAGCCGATGGATTTCATCGATGAACAAAATGTCGCCATCCTGCAGTGAAGTGAGCAGCCCGGCCAGATCGCCCGGCTTTTCGATGACCGGCCCGCTGGAAGATTTGATGTTGGCGCCTTTTTCGGCCGCGATGATGTAAGCGAGCGTCGTCTTGCCGAGGCCGGGCGGGCCGCTCAGCAGAATATGATCCATCGCTTCCTGCCGTTCTTTGGCGGCGCAGACAAAGAGTTCGAGGCGCTCCTTGACCTTGGCCTGTCCGGGAAATTCCCGGAAAGAGAGCGGACGCAATTTGTTCTCTTTGGGCAGGTCGCGTTTATTCAGTGTCGACGTAACAAAGCGTTCGGTCATATGAATTGAAAAAATCCGCTTTCGTTTGCTTTTTTTTCGTAAATAATGGTATAAATTCTTATTTTTCATTATACATTATAAAGAAGCAAATTCCAAGTCAGAATTGATAAAAATAAGCAGAAAGGCGGCAATTGATGGAGAACTGTGCGAAAATGAAACTGGCAGCCGACACCATCCGGGTGTTGGCCGCAGATGCGATTCAGAAAGCGAAATCGGGACATCCCGGCATGCCGATGGGTTGCGCCGATTTCGCTTTTACGTTGTTTTACAAATATTTGCGTCATAATCCGAAGAATCCGAAGTGGCTCGGCCGCGACCGTTTCGTGCTGTCGGCCGGCCACGGCTCGATGCTGGAATATGCGCTGCTGCATCTGTTCGAATACGGCTTGTCGATGGATGAATTGAAAGCCTTCCGGCAGTGGGGCAGCAGGACGCCGGGCCATCCGGAATACAATCATACCGCCGGGGTGGATATTACCACCGGGCCGCTCGGCAGCGGTTTCGCGTCGGCGGTCGGCATGGCCATCGCCGGAAAGCATCTGGCGGCGGTCGGCGGCCTGGAGCAGAGCGGACTGCTGAACTATCGGATTTTCGTCATCGCCGGAGACGGTTGCATGATGGAAGGGGTTTCGTCAGAAGCGGCGTCGCTGGCCGGTCACCTGAAACTGGACAATCTGATCTGCTTTTATGACGACAACGCCATCTCCATCGAAGGGTCCACCAATCTGGCATTTTCCGAAGATGTCGGCAAACGCTTTGAAGCGTTCCGGTGGCGGGTGCTCAAGCTGGACAACGCCAATGACGTGGCCGCCTGCGACCGGACGCTGGCGGCGGCGGTCCAGTCCGACGGCCGGCCGACCTTGATCATCGGCAAGACGCAGATCGCTTTCGGCGCGCCGGACAAGCAGGGCAAAGCCTCGGCCCACGGCGAACCGCTCGGCGAGGCGGAGGTCTTGGCGACCAAACGGGCGTTGGGTTTGCCGGAAGAGGCGTTCCATGTCGCGCCGGAAGTCTACGCGATGTGTCATGCCCGGGTGGAAGCGCTGGAACAGGCGGCGGCGGCCTGGGACCGCGAATTTCAGGCGTTTTTGACCGCCGATGCCGGGCGGGCGGCGCTGTTGAGCAAATTGATCAACCGGGAGGTGCCGGAAAATATTTTGGCGGAACTGCTGGAGGCGGTGCAGGATGACAAGCCGCTGGCCAGCCGGGTCTCCAGCGGCATGATGCTGCAGAAAGCGGCGTCGCTGGTGCCGTCCTTGCTCGGCGGCGCTGCCGACCTGGCTCCGTCGACGAAGACGAACATCAAGGCGGGTGGGGATTTTTCCGCTGCCGACCGCTGTGGCCGCAACCTCCATTTTGGTGTCCGGGAGATGGCGATGGGCATGGTCGGCAACGGTATGGCGTTGACGGAATGCTGCATTCCGTACACTTCGACTTTTTTCGTGTTCAGCGATTATATGAAGCCGGCGCTGCGGCTGGCGGCCATCCAGCAGTTGCATGAGCTTTATTTCTTCACCCATGACTCGTTTTACGTCGGGGAGGACGGCCCGACCCACGAGCCGGTCGAACAGTTGGCGATGCTGCGCAGCATGCCGGGCATGACGGTGATCCGGCCGGCGGAAGTGCATGAGGTTGCCCATGCCTGGGCGGCGGCCCTGCGGGCGTCCGGACCGGTGGTGCTGGTGCTGACCCGGCAGGATTTGGAACCGTTTTCCCCGGAACTGGCGGCCAGGGTCGATGTGGCGCGCGGCGCTTACGTGCTGAGCGATGACGAAAATTTCAGCGCGATTCTGATTGCCAGCGGTTCGGAGGTGAATCTGGCTTTGCAGACCGCGGCTTTGATGCGTCGGCAGGGCTGTAAAGTGCGGGTGGTTTCCATGCCGTCGCAGGAGTTGTTCCTGCAGCAGGATCCGGCGTATCGCGATGCCGTGCTGCCGCCGGATTGCCGGAAGCGGATTTCGTTGGAAGCCGGCGCGACGTTCGGCTGGGAGCGATTTGTCGGGCTTGACGGTCTGGCCATCGGTCTGGATCATTTCGGCGCCTCGGCGCCTTACAAGGTATTGATGGAAAAATTCGGCTTCACGCCGGAAGCGGTGTTGCGGAAAATTCAAACCTATTTCAATTGCGGCAGTTGCTGAAATCGGTCGGAAACGTCGTAGGACTCCGGAACTTCGCCGAAGCGCCGGAGTTTTTTTGAAGTGCTGCGGGAGAGGTATTGACCGGGCCGTCTGCTTTTCAGGATAAAGGGTGAAATCAAATGTGGATGGGAGTGTTTCTCGCGCTGGTAACCGGCGTGTTGTGGATTGTCGTCGGGATCATTTTGCGTTATGCCGGCAACCGTATCAAGATGCTGGATGCCACGCTGCTGTATTCGTTGCTGCAGTTGCCGTTTTTTCTATGGCTGTTGGACGGGGTGGCAGAATTTTCCTCCGCCAATTTCTGGCATTTGCTGGGCATGCTGCTGGCCGGCGGGGTCAACGTCTGGGCGATGCTGCTGCTGCAGAAGGCGATGGCCGACGGCAACAGCGGCGTGTCCTGGGCGATCGGCCAGTCGGCGCTGGTGTCCTCTTTCGTCACCGGCATTCTGTTTTTCGGTGAAGAATTTTCCATCATCCGTTGTTCCGGCGCCGTGCTGATCGTCTGCGGCATGGTTGTCCTGGGATTCTCGCAGCGCGACCCCCGGAGCAATGTGCGGAGCAGCCGCCGTTGGCTGTGGTATGCGTTCGCGGCATTTCTGTTGTTGTGCTTTGCCCAGGCAACCGTAGCGGCCGGCAGCAATTGGCAGTTGTCCAGCGGCATGCGGGGAGCCTTGATGACCATCGGCGCGATCGGCTTTTGCGTCGGCCGGAAATATACTTCGCCGGAGCGTGGCTTTGTTTTCAATAAAGTCATGTGGGTGACGGTCCTCGGGCTGGCGGTGGTGGGCCTGGTTTCCGAAATGACCAATTTTATCGCCCTGGACTATCTGGCGGAGGTCAATCTTTCCGGCATCGGTTACCCGCTTTGTCTCGGCAGTTGCATCGCCGGTTTTGCCTTGTACAGTGCGCTGGTGTTGCGGGAAAAAACCAATCCGGCGACCTGGTGCGGAATTTTACTGATTGTTCTGGGCATTTTTCTGATGCCGAATTACAGCAGCTTCGCTCCGGCGCCGGAAGTTTTGGCCGGCGAAATCGCCGAATAGGGGCTCGGCAATGCGATATTTACGGGCAGTCGGCAAATGGTTGGGAACGGCGCTGCTGCTGGGCTATCTCTGGTTTGCCGTCTCTTATGTCTGTGCCGCGACCACGACGCCGGCTTCGCGGGCCGTCACGATGTTGATTGTCTGTCTGATCGTCAGTCTCGGCACGGCGGCGGTATTCCAGTTCCGGGTATGCCGGCGCCGGAGCGGCAACTTGCTGGTGGTGGCCGCCGCCTGGGTGATATGCTGGCTGCTCCTCCATTTCATCGCCGACCGGAATGTCGGGCAATGGATCACCCGGCCCGATTCGGCGAACCGCAACTACCTGGAATTTCGGGGTAAACCGGCCGGCTTTCTGCCGGAGAATTCACCGGAAATAAAACAGGACAGCCGTTAAAGAACTCCGGCCGTCCTGTTGATTGCGGGCGAGGCACTTGGCAAATTTACTGCCTGGCGCGCTCCTGAATGACGTCGATGCGCTGCCAGTCGGGACGTCCTTCCTGCAGGATGTAATAACTCTCTACGGTGATGCCGGCAGCTTCGAAATAGCGGAGAACTGCATCGACATCCTGTTCCGGCAGCCATGAAGAGATCGCCACTTTGTCGATGTGGCGCGCCTTCAGGTCCCGGATCAGGTCGTCCTGTTTGTAGAACATCCCCCCGTAAAAAGTCTGGATCTGGTAACCGTCCGGACGGTCGTCGTTGACTTCGTAAGAGACGGCGGCGCCGAGCGTCTGATCGTTGTAGCCGGTACAACAGCCGGCGGACAGCAGGATCAGCGTTGAAACCAAGGCGGCAATGCAAATGGACAGAACGGTTTTCATCCTTCCTGCTCCTGTAAGTGATCGAGTGATTGTTGAACGCGTTGTTTGAAATTTTCCCAGCTCTGTTCATCCAGGATGCGGTGCGGGCAGTACTTGCCGGTCCAATCCTGATGTTTGCGCAAATCGTTGACGGTCAGATTGAATTTTTTCAACAGCCAGGCCGTCAGTTTGACGGCGTTTTCCTCGCTGGCGCGATAGAGCGGCTCCTGCGTCCCGTAACATTGGCTGCGGCAGATTTCAATGCCGATGCTGCGCAAATTGCCGTCGCCTTTCGAACCGTCGCCGGCATGCCAGGCGTGTTCGGTCAATTCCATGATTTGCACCGCCTCGTTTTCGTCGACGGCGAAATGGAAGGAAACCGATTTGTTGTCGCGCCGGTTGTTGACGCGGTCGCGCTCCTGGCGGGCGGAGAAAGGTTCCGCCGTATTGTGGATGGTGATATATTTGACCTCCGGAAACGGACCGGGCCGCTTGTAGTCGCGGTTGTATTCATTGTCGTCGATGATCGAATTGCGCACCATGACGCCGTTGTGGCAGGTGACTGCTCCGGCCTCGCTGTCGCCGCAGAGGCTGGCGCAGCCGCAGCCCCACAGGCACAAGACCGCGCCCAGGATGGCTGCCAGCGTCTTTCGCCCACTGGATTTCATAATCTTGGTTCCCTCTTTGCTTTGAAATTTGGAAAAACGTAAGGGAAAGATATCCTGAAAAATCGGACATTTCAAGTCTTGCGTTCAAAAAAACCGGAATGTCAATCGGCGGACCGGCGAAGCCGGCCGCCTTGCCGCTCATTGGCGGCGAGCACATAGATGTAATGTTTCCAACAGCGCTCGAAACGCTCCAATTTCCAGCATTGCCGGATTTCCGACGGAGTTTGTCCCCAGGGATCGTTGAGAAACAGCCGCCCGGAATTGCCGTGGCAGTGAAATCCTCTGACGACCACCAAATGACCTTCGGAACGGGTACCGTCGGCCAGCACGCCGGGGCGGATGGAGGCGATGACCGGCAAGCCGGCGAGCAGATAGTCTTGAACCGTCCGCAATGAAGCGGCGTATTCGACGTGGGCTGTCAAACCGAATTCGGCCGCCGCCGCGGTATTGAACGGCCAATTGCCGTAAAGGGATGACGACGGGTCGAAGACCTGCGCCGCCACTTGAGCGGTCGGCAGATCAACGCCGTGGCAGGCCATCGCCATCGCCAGTGAAGTCGGACTGCAGAGAAATCGGCCGATCGCCGGCACTGCCCGCTGCGAGCGGGGCGGAACCGGCAGGAGCCGTAGACCGGCGAGC
>OJMH01003062.1_pt1 | contig 12947 bp, 13 predicted proteins | sample 1597111 | NCBI WGS metagenome assembly OJMH01 (sample SAMEA2452115, study PRJEB22498) | human gut metagenome | reverse complement strand
ATAGGCAAGTGCTGCGGCATGCATGGAACCGGCGGCTTCGACGCCCGCGACAATATCGAATTCCAGATCGTATTCTTCAACACGACTTGCCATCGTTTCGACGATATCGCGCCAAGCTTCCGGGTGCGAAAAAAGTTTGCGGTTGTCGACGTACACAGGCGAAATCAGGCCAGATTTCAAGCGCATCGGCGCATCTGCCAGAAATTCCACCGCCTGCGCACGAATCAGGCGCTCAGCCATGATGTCTTCGGCAATGCTGCTGGTGTAGCTGGGCTTAAATTTCATGATGCTTTCCCCTTTTACTCAATGCCGAGAACCTTGCGGCCGTTGACAGTGGCGATATTGACAAGCTGTTCGAAATCATCGAAGCGGCAGCCAGTGGCAAGCAACTGCAGTTCATGCCACATATCGCCCGCACTCCACGGGACCATGGCGTCGCACACGTTGTCGGTACCAAGCGCCACCGTGACACCGGCGGGAACAAGTTCATCAACGGGCGTCATCGAGTTGTGCATCGGACCGATCATTTCCGTACGGGCCGTGTCAATCCAGGCCGTCGGACAGCAAACCATCATCACACCGGCTTCCTTGAGAAGCGTGTAAAGGCGCTGACGATACATGCGGGAGTGCGCACCGATCGAAATTCCGTGAATGGCGACCACACGACCGCGCATATCATGTTCGATCGCCTTGTGCGCAAGCATTTCGGTTTCGTATTCGCTGGAGAGATTGAACTGATCGACGTGCACATGCACCATCTTATTCTGCGCTTTAGCGGTCCCAAGCAGAATGTCAAAGGCTTCGGCCGCACGACCGAAGTCGCGCTCATCGCGTTTAGGCAATCCGCCGATGATGTCCACCATCTCGGCGCCGATATCAAACCACTTACGCGCTTCAGGATCAATCACACCCTTGAGAGTCTGGTTGGCAAACTTTACCGTGATCTGATCGGCGTAGTGCTCACGAGCGCGAAGGCCGGCCTTGATGGCGCGATCTTCAGTCTGCGGATCAATGTCCACGAACGTAGCACAGGCCGTGCAGCCCTGCTCGATCATCAGTTCAAAGAACATGGAAAAACGCCGATAGAAATCTTCTTCCGTCGATTCGCTCTTTAAACGATCCAGTGCATCCCACTTCTGCTGCAAAGAGTGCGTGCGGCGCATCTCGAGAATTTCGGGAGACAACGTAAACGCACGGTCTGCGTGTGCGTGCGTGTTCACCCAACCGCCGGCCTTCTTAATTGCCGGCTCGATCATATCGCGTACGGTTCGCGGCGCGTTTTCATCAAAAGACATGAAGGGTTCTCCTGGCGAAAAGGCACGAGCATCCGTTGTCTGTCACCATCGAGCTCAGACAGCGGCGCTGCGCGCCTGCAAATCTAGGTTAATTTAACTAGGTCGCGCGCTTGTGTCAACCATGTTGCTACGCGCGAATCACGAAACTGAAAATTTAGTATTGTGTCTTATTCCACAATTGTGAGTTTCACCTGCGGATCCTGCACTTTGAGGCGATCGGCAATGCACTTGCTCACCCATGCACGCTTCAGGTCGGCGTCCAAAATAAATACGCCCAAATCCTTTTGTTCAGCCATCTTCTTGACGGCTTTTTCAACGCCCATCGCAAAAAGCGCCGTGCACCAGCCGTCGGCCCGTGCGCCATCCTTGTCGACAATCGTGACGCTGGCAATGTCGGTGGCAACAGGCATCCCCGTCTCAGGACTCAAAATGTGCCCATAAGACTTGCCGTCCTTCTCAATTTTGCGCTCATACGCACCCGAGGTGATCACCGATTCGTCAAAGGCTTTGACGACGGCAAAAATTTGACCCCGTTCTTTGTCGGGGCGCTGGATGCCGACATTCCAAGGGCGTCCGGCAGGAGACTTGCCGAGCAAAGCTACATTGCCGCCCAGATCAAGAAGCACATTGGTGGCACCGGCCGCCTTTAAGTCCTGAGTAAGCGCCGTTCCGATCCAACCTTTGGCGATAGCGCCCAAATCAATGCTCTGCCCTTTGCCGATTCGCATACGACAGACATTGTTTTCCCGCTTGGTTTCGATCTTGGTGTAGTCGACCTTTTCAAGAGCCGCCTCAATGTCACGGCGCTCAGGAACCTGATTGCCGCCGAAGCCGATTTTCCACACATTGACCAAAGTGCCGATCGTGGGTTCAAACGCTCTGTCGGAAGCCTCGGCAATTGTCTTGGCTTTTTCCGTCAGCTCGGCAATGCGGCAGTCGACATCAACCCATTGACCCGAGCGTTTGTTCACCTCGTAAAGCGGCCCCTCACGGTGCACCGTAAAAAGCGTCTCATAGGCATCAATGCGATCCGACAGGAAGTCATCGAGCTTTTGCACCGCTTTGTCATCCGGAGAAATCAGACGAGCGGTGATCAGCGTTCCCATCGCCAGCCCCTGGTACTGCGTTTCGTAGAGCGTTTCGTGAGGATCGGCCGCCGAAACGGGGGCATTCAGCACACTGGACAGAGCGACAGCTAACAAGACCGCACGAGCATGCATACAAAATCGAAAAGTCGTATCAATCAAAGCGGACATCCTTCAAATCAATCAAAATTGGTTGCAAAGTATGCGCACTATATATGGAAAAGGCCCGGTGCGGGATTTCCCCACTCCGAGCCTTTTTCGCATCACGCAACCGAGCCGATTACTTGGCGGATTCGAGCGCCTTGTTCACAGCTTCGATGATGCCCTTGGAGGAATTGGACGCGCCCGTTACAGCAGCGACACCTTCCGTACCGTTCTTCTTGATGATTGCCTTGGACAACTTCTTCTGAGCGGCATTGAGCAGCATTTCGGTTTCGCCATGCTTGACAACCTTCACGGAAGTGATCTTGCCACCGGCAACAACAACTTCCACCTGGATCTTGCTGGCGTTACCGGTGCCTTCACCGGTATAGGTGCCGTCCTTGTAGGAAGCGGCCTGAGCACCTGCACACAGCAGAGCGGCAGATGCAGCAACAATCAATTGCTTGATCATTGGTTATGAACTCCTCTTGGTTCTTACAAAGTTAAAAGGTTAGTGCGCCTTGGCGTAAGCGGAAGCGCTGTTGCCAGCGATGCGGCCGAACACAATGATGTCAGCCTGAGCATTGCCGCCGAGGCGGTTGCCGCCGTGAACACCACCGGTCACTTCACCGGCTGCGAAGTAACCCGGAATCACCTTGCCGTCGACATTGATCACTTCAGCCTTCGTGTTGATCTTCACGCCGCCCATGGTGTGGTGCACTGCCGGGGTGACGAGAATAGCATAGTACGGAGCCTTGTTGAGCGGACGTTCCATCTTGGTGCGGCCGCAGCAGCTATCCTTGCCTGCAGCCTGGTCCTTAGCGTACTGAGCCATCGTTGCCTTCAGGTTAGCAGCCGGAACACCCATGTTCTTGGCCACTTCGTCGAGATCCTTGCCCTGGATGACCATACCCGGCATCTTAATGTAGCCTTCGATAGCCTTCAGAGACTTGCGAACGTCATCGTCAAAGAACATGTAGGCGTGGCCGGTGGTCTGCTTCAGGATAGCGGCCGACACGGCATCACGCGTGTTGAGTTCGTCGAAGAAGCGCTTGCCTTCCTTGTTGATCAGCACAGCACCGTTGCCACGGACGGCTTCGGTCACCATCACGCCGGTCGTTTCAACAACAGTCGGGTGGGTCTGGATCTGGTCCATGTCAACAAAGGCAGCCTTGACCTTTTCGGAGAGCAGCAGGCCGTCGCCCGTGGCACCCGGATGGTTCGTCGTGGCAAAGCCCTTCAGACGCGGAATGATCTTGGAAACCATAGCATTGTTGCCGGCAAAGCCGCCTGCTGCGTTCACAACAGCCTTGGAGTCGATTTCGTAGACCTTGCCGTCTTCGTCCTTAACCTTGACGCCGGCCACGGCGCCGTTCTTGACGATCAAGTCAACTACCTGGGAGTCCGTACGCAGATCAATCTTGCGGGCTTCAACAGCATTGAAGAGAGTCTTGACCACTTCGGGACCGACAGCAGCGCCGCCCGTCGGACGGTGGCAACGCTTGTTGGTGGCACCGCCCATGAAACCGACGTCGTTGAAGTTGCCGCCAAGCTTGATCAACCACTGCACAGCGTCGTTAGAGTTATTGCAAAGGACCTTCACGAGTTCAGGATTGTTGCGGTTGTGACCGCCCTTCATCGTGTCCTTGTACATCTGTTCGATGCTGTCCTTAATACCGAGCTTGGCCTGCTGCGGAGTTTCAGCAGCATTGATACCGCCGGTAGCGCGGATCGTGTTGCCACCGACCATCGGCATCTTTTCAATGATCACAACCTTTTTGATGCCGTTGTCGTGAGCCTGAACGGCAGCAGCCATACCGGCGCCGCCGGCACCGATCACAACAATGTCAGCCTGTTCGGCAGCGTTGGCCATGCCGAAGGCGGCAGCGACTGCGGTTGCGATAAGAATCTTTTTCATGTTTGTTGTCTCCCCAACAAAGATTGTCGATCCCAAAAGAAATCGAATTGTGGTTTTCTGAGTACGGCCGTTTCTCGATCTTTTTTTTCTGCGCGCAAACAAAACGTCGGCGCAAAAAAGGCCGTTCTCAACCCGAGCGATTATATGAATAAACACCAAAAACGCCCGTTCAAACAGTTGAATGTCCCTACCCCGACATTCTTTTATTTGATTTAATGCAAAACCGCAAATCGGCGTTTACATAAGCAAAAACCTGTCCGTTCTCCCATCGTCGAGCCACGACAAACGAGAGAACTCGGGCAGGCCTTTGTGTCAACCAATTAAGGGCGTACTCACCTAGCGTTCTTGCCCCAGCTGTCACGCAGTCCAACGGCAAGATTGAGCACCGGATGTTCGGCGCTGTGATCCTTGATATCGGTTACGAAATAACCGATGCGCTCAAACTGATAGCGTGTTTCGGGAGCAGCTGCGGCCACGTTGGGCTCAACAAAGCCCTGGCTTACGAACTTGCTGTCACGGTTCAAAACGGTAAGGAAGTCTTCCGCCGAATCGGGCTGCGGCACCGTAAAGAGGCGATCGTACATTCGGAACTGTGCGGGAACGGCCGTTTTAGCATCGAGCCAGTGAATGGCAGCTTTCGTCTTTACGGAATCAGCGCCGGCCGTACCGCTCTTGGTTTCCGGCAAGTAATCGGCGTGTACGCACACCACGTTACCCTCGGCGTCCTTTTCAAAAGACGTAGGCACAATGACATAGCTATTGCGCAGGCGCACGGGCTTGGCCGGAGATCCGTCAGCCGGAATCGTCAAACGACGATAGCCCTTCGGAGGCACTTCCGCAAAGTCTTCCTGTTCAATCCACAGCTCTCGGCTCATCGTCACCGTTCGCGTGCCCATTTCTGGCTTCTGCGGGTGATTCGGGCACACGAGCTCTTCGCTCTGTCCTTCCGGATAGTTGTCCAAAATGAGCTTTAACGGGTGCACAACGCCGGCGCGTCGTTCAGCCGTACTTTCCAGATCTTCGCGAAGCGACTGCTCAAGCACGCTGTAGTCGATCCAGCCGCCTGCCACACGGCTCACGCCGCAATTTTCAACAAACTTCTGCAACGCAGCAGCGGTGTAGCCACGGCGGCGTAACCCGACGAGCGTGGGCATGCGCGGATCGTCCCAGCCGTCGACAAGCCCCTGCTGAACCAAAGAGATAAGCTTGCGTTTGGAGAGCACCACATACGTGAGGCTCAGACGATTGAATTCGTACTGATGCGAGAGCAGGAAGAAGTTGTGACGCACCACCGACAACGCGCTTTGAAGCAGAGGCGTGAAGTTTTCGGTGTGCATTTGCAAAAGCGTAAAGAAGCTCTTGCCTTCTGTGCCTTCGAGCGTCTCGGGGCCGCCTGTTGCTGCCCAGCGACCAAAGATCTCGCGCATAGCGGCTTCAGGTTCGCTCTGTCCGAGTTTCTCGGCCGCGTTATACGCCGCACGCGCAAACGCAAGCGCACGATCATCTTTGCCCTCGGCCATGTCGGCAATGATTCTCTTAGCCTCCTCATACTGAGGCGTACGCAGCACCGGCACGATTCGTTCGAGCGCCCAGTCGTAGAACGCACGCTGATCGTCAAACTCAAGCGTACAGATTGAATGGGTGATGTTTTCGAGAGAATCTTCAATCGGATGCGCGAAGGTATACATCGGATAGATGCACCACTTATTGCCCGTGGACTGATGTTCGGCAAAACGGATGCGGTAAATCGCCGGATCGCGCAGATTGATGTTGGGCGAAGCCATGTCAATCTTGGCACGCAGCACCATGGAGCCTTCCGGGTGCTTGCCGTCGCGCATTTCGCGGAAAATGCGCAGGTTTTCTTCAGGGCTGCGGTCTCGATAGGGCGAGTTCTTGCCCGGCTCGAAAAGCGTACCGCGATTGGCGCGCATTTCGTCGGCACTCTGTTCGTCAACGTAAGCGTAGCCGGTCTTGATCAGGTGCTCGGCAAAGGCGTACATCCAATCAAAATAATCGGACGCGTGATAAAGGTTATCTTCCGTGCCCTGCTTCCAGTCAAAGCCCATCCAACGGACGCTTTCCTTGATCGCGTCAACGTACTCCTGGTCTTCTTTCACCGGATTGGTGTCGTCAAAGCGCATGTGGCAGACACCTTTGTAATCGGCCGCCAGTCCAAAATTCAAGCAGATGCTCTTGGCGTGACCGATATGCAGATAGCCGTTGGGTTCGGGCGGAAAACGCGTGCGAATACGCGCCCAATCGGGCTCACCTTTTTGCAGTTGTTCGGAATAGGGAGCCGGATGACCGCACCAGTAGCGCGGCAGGTTGTTGCCCTGCTCCAGATCGTTTTCAATGATCTGGCGGATGAAGTTGGTCGGACGTGTGGCGCCCGCTTCGATGTCGGCAGTTTCTTTATCAGTCATCTCAAAGAATCCAAGCCTTGCGCGCCCAAGGAGTTGGGCCTATCTGACAAGCGCAGGCGTAAAAAGTGAATTTTAGCGTCAAAAGGGCAAGTAACCGTTGACCCAGGCGACGTACAGAGCCGTGCCCGCAAAGATCGAAACCAGAGGATTTTTCAGGAACCACTGCAGCACAAAGGCAAAAGCGATGCTCACCACTTCGGGAGTGGGAGCAGCATCACGCGCCACGGCCGCGTCGGTTGCGGCGTGCACGGTCAAGAGCACCATAATGGCAAGAGGCAAAAAGTCGCCCAGATCTCTTACCCAGCGCTGTTTTTGCAGCCATTTGCTTGCGGCAAAGGGAAGCGCGCGTTCGGCAAAGGTCACCGCCGCCATAGCGATGAACACAAGCATCAAGTATCCGAAATCCATCGCTTAGGCCTCCTTGTTCAAAACGCAGTTACCGGAATCGCGCTTGCGACGGGATGCACCCCAGACAAGTCCCGCGGCCGCACACAAAGCGATCGAGACAGCAAGGGCGTTATCGGGCATCAGCACTCGTGCGGCAGCGTAACCGAAAAGCGCCACCCAAAGCGAAAGCGCCGTCTTACGGTTGCGCCACTGTTCTGCCGTCAACATGGCAAAAAGGCTCGTGAGTACGAAGTCAAGACCGGTGAGTCCGATCGTTACGCTCGAACCCGCCAACGCGCCGATGAAACCACCGAGGATCCACCACAAGTGATTAAAAAAGCACACGAAAAGCATACGCGCCAAAGGCGTACCGACTGGCATGATCGACAACAGGGAGTAAGTCTCGTCGGTGAGCGTATAGGCTATGTACCAGCGCGCCCACCCCTTGGAAGGCACCTTTTGCAGCAAAGAGACGCCATAAAAGATATGACGCAAATTGATCACGAGCGTGGCAAAAGCGATCGCCGGCACCGAAGCGCCGGCAGCCACCATCGGCACCATCATGTATTGCGACGCACCGCCGTAAACGATAATCGAACAGATCGGCGCCATCCAGGCGGCGGCGCCGGCTTGGGCGAACAAAAAACCGAAGACAAAGCCCAACGGCAGATACCCCATCATCACGGGAATGGAGTCGCGAAAAGCCGTCAGCGCCGAATCTCGGAGACCGGGGTTGAATTTCATTTTTTCAAAAAACAAACGGACAGGCCGACAACAGCCGACCTGCCGCTTTTTCGGATTCGTTACTTAAGTTTTCTTCTCTTTGTGTTACTGCGGAGCAATCCAGTGACCGGATTTGCCGCCGGACTTTTCAAGCAGCTTGACGCCACCGATTTCCATGAAACGGTCCACGGCCTTGCACATGTCGTAAATGGTCAAAAGCCCCACCTGCACGGCGGTCAACGCCTCCATTTCCACGCCCGTCTGTCCTCGCGTTTCACATGTTGCGACACAGCGCACGGCGCTGTGCGCCTCGTCAAGCTCAAAATCAACAGCCACACGCGTGAGCGCAATCGGATGACACAACGGAATCAGGTCTGCCGTCCTTTTGCTCGCCATTATGGCCGCCACGCGAGCAATGCCAATCACGTCGCCCTTCTTGGCCGTTCCCTGCGCAATCATGGCAAACGTTTCGGGCTTCATGCGGATGAACCCCTGAGCACGCGCCACGCGGTGCGTCTGATCTTTGGCACCGACGTCAACCATGTGGGCGTTGCCGGCCTGGTCAAAATGAGTGAGTTCTGTCATTTTCAGTAGCAAAAGATTGCGTTTTGAGTCATCCGAGGAAACCACGCCTCGGCCGCAGGCCGCTATGATACACAACCGAAGTTCTCGGCTCCGACTCAAATTTCGTTTCGCCGACGCTTTGCCGCCGTCCGATTTATAGGTTTTCAATTCCGTGCGCTTTTTCAAAACGCTTACCGTCCTTGCCGTCAGTTGCTCTCTTGCCCTTCCTCCGGCAGGTGCCTACGCGCAGCTTGCGGGCGGCGTGGGCGAATTCAACCTTCCGAGCCTGGGTAATGTGGCAGGCGCCGACCTGACTGTTTTGGAGGAACGCAGTCTGGGCGAACAGCTCATGCGCCGCGTACGGGCAGACAAATCCTACCTGCCGGATCCTGAGCTCACAGATTTTGTCAATCGGTTGGGATATCGACTCGTTGCGGCCGCTGATCCTTCGCCTTACGATTTCTTTTTCTTTCCGATTCGAGATAAATCGCTCAACGCTTTTGCGCTGCCGGGCGGCTTCATTGCTGTCCATACGGGACTCATTGTCGCTTCGCAAACCGAAAGTGAATTGGCCGGCGTCATCGGACACGAAATCGGACACGTCACGCAACGCCACATCGCCCGCATGATCGAGTCAAGCAAGGGGTCGCTTGCGATGACCATCGGCTCGATTCTGTTGGCGCTTCTTGCTGCTCGCGCAGGCGGCAGCTCCGGCGGCGACGCAGCCATGGGCGTAATGCTTGGCACACAAGCGGCCATGTTGAGTAAGCAACTGAGTTACTCGCGCGACGCCGAACGCGAAGCCGATCGCTTCGGACTTTCGACGCTCCAAAATGCCGGGTTCGATCCTTTGGGCATGGAAGCGTTCTTTGAACGATTGCAGCAAAACAATCGCTGGTACGAAAACGCCAGCACAGCGTACATCTCAACCCACCCGATGACGTCCGAACGTATGAGCGACATGCAAAATCGCACGCGCCATATGTCTCCGGTCACGCATCGCGACAGCATGGACTTCTTCCTGGTAAAGGCGCGCGCCCGCGTGCTGCAGGAGACGACCTACGACGGCTGGCTAAAAGTTTCCAAGAGCTTTGAAAACGAACTCAAGCGTCATCCCGCAGGCTACAGCTTGGTGGCAACTCAATACGGTTTGTCGGTTGCCTACGCCAAGATGAATCAAAAGGACAAGGCACTGACGGCTATTCGCGCCGCCAAAGCCGCGAGCAAGGAAAACAGCGTCATTCTGGACAAACACCTGGCTGAACTCACCTATCAGGTCGCCAAAACGCAGGCTCAAAAAGATCAGGCGCTGGCTTTAGCCAAAAGCACCTGTAATCAGTACCCCTACTCGGGACTGGCTGCCTCCAACTACGTCGAGTTGCTCTTCCAAAGCGGCAAGCACCAGGAGCTTGTTGACTATTTGCGCAACCAATCGGCTCTTTCACGCAGCAACCCCGATTACCACATGTATTTGGCGCGCAGCTACGAGGCGCTCGGTAAGAAATCAATGGCTTTTGCCGCCACAGCCGACATGTACGCGCTTCTGGACAACCCGCGTGCGGCCGTCTATCAGTTTGAGCTCGCTCAAAAAGCCAACGACGGAGACTTCTACATCATGAGCGAAATTGATGCCAAACTGCGCGAACAACGCCAAAAAGTACTCGACCAGAAAAAGGACTGAACCTCGTTTTCAGTGAGAAAGTCGTCTTTTTTCCGTATCCAAAACAGAGAGTTCGTGTGCGAAAATACGCCCAACGATTCGCCTGCGCGCAAGACAGAGTTTTGCGCGCCGGTTTTTTGCGCGCGTCAAGCCGACGCCTCCCATGCTCAACGAATATTTGATGAATTAACGACAACCATGGCTATTGAAGATTATCTGAACGTTGCCGAACCCACCGACCAGGTCATTGAAACCGATGCCGTCATCGTCGGCGCCGGCCCCGTGGGTCTTTTTCAGGTTTTCGAGCTCGGCCTTCTCGAAATCAAGGCACACGTCGTCGACTCTTTGAAAAACGTCGGCGGCCAGTGCATGGAGCTTTATCCCACCAAGCCTATCTACGACATTCCGGCCGTGCCCGTGTATTCGTCTTACGAACTCACGGAAAATCTTTTGAAGCAAATCCACCCCTTCAACCCCACTTTCCACCTCGGTCAAGAAGTCACCGTGGTGAAAAAACGCGAAGACGGTCTCTTTGACGTCGAAACCGACAAAGGCACCAAGTTCCTGTGCAAGGTTGTGATCATCGCCGCGGGCGTGAAGCACAAGGAGCTGAAAACGAAGCACGACCGTACCGACCTCGTCGGCAAGGGCGTGTACACTACCGCGTGCGTGACCCCGAGCTTTTCGCCGGCAAGAACGTCGTGATCTGCGGCGGCGGCGACTCGGCTCTGGACTGGACACTCAACCTTGTGGGCAAAGCCGAAAGCGTCGTGCTGTTGCACCGCCGTGACGGCTTCCGTGCTGCCGCCTCGTCGGTTGCCCGCATGCGCGAGTTGTGCGAAAACTGGGAAATGCAGTTCGAAGTCGGTCAAGTGACGGGTTTTGAAGAAAAAGACGGCAAGATGACCGAAATCCGCGTCACGGGCGGTGACGGTGTCGTTCGCCGCATGCCGCTTGATCATTTGCTCGTGTTCTTCGGTCTTCAGCCCAAGATCGGTCCGATCGCCGAATGGGGACTGGAACTCGAACGCAAGCAAATTGTGGTGGATACGGAAAAGTTCGAAAGCTCCATCCCGGGCATCTTCGCTGTGGGTGACATCAACACCTACCCGGGCAAGAAGAAACTCATTCTTTCCGGCTTCCATGAATGTGCTCTGGCAGCCTTCGGCGCCTCCAAGTACGTCTTCCCGGAAAAGAAGGTTTTCTTGCAGTACACCACGACGAGTCCAAAGCTGCACAAGGTGCTCGGCGTTGAAACGCCCACCTTCGACGATTGATTCGTCTGACACTCCATAAGAAGATCATGCACCGGCCGCAGTTCATCTTCGGCCGGTGTTTTTGTGTTCGATGCAACTTGCTACACTCTTGAACGAACCATTTTTTGAGTCATTCATCAATGCAAAAGTTTGAGCGCGTTGCCGTCATTGCCAAGCCTCAGGGCGCCATCTCCCGCTACGTCCGGGAACTAACGGATCTCATCACCCGTACGGGGTGCACGCCTTATCTGGACGAAAACGCCGCCGCTCACATGCCGAGCGACTGTCCGTTTGAGTCAGGCCCGGCCGAAGAAATTGCCCGCGTCTGCGATGTGGCCGTTGCCATCGGTGGTGACGGCACCATGCTCGGTGCAGCACGCGCCATGGCTGCCTACAAAGTTCCCGTCATCGGTATCAACGCCGGACGATTGGGCTTTATCACCGACATTGTGCTCGAAGATATGAATCGACTGCTTCCTGCCATGCTGCTCGGGCAGTACGTCGCCGACGAACGCAGTATGCTCGAAGGCAGCGTCTGGCGCGAAGATAATCTGCTTTTTGAAGGACTCGCAGTCAACGATATCGGCATCAGCCACGGTCGCGCTCTGGGCATGGTTGAGTACACCGTCTATGTTGACGGCCTTCAGATGGCAGTGCAGCGCGCTGACGGCGTTTTAGTGAGCACCTCGACCGGATCAACCGCCTACGCGATGGCCGCAGGCGGCCCCATCATGCACCCGTCCGTCTCGAGCATGCTCCTGGTCCCGATTGCGCCGCACACTCTCTCCAACCGCCCGATCGTACTGGGCTCACACACCAAAATCGACATTGAGGTAAACGAAACCCGCAGCGCAGTTGCGAGTTTCGACGCTCAGGTTCTCATTGACGTGCAAGCAGGAGACGTTTTGCGCGTCAAGGTGAGCAAAGAACGTTTTACCATGCTTCATCCGGTTGGTTACAACCACTTCGATTTGCTACGCCGCAAGCTCAAGTGGAACTATCTGCCGCAATCCGAACATCCGATTCACACACCCTTGCAGGATCAGACCACGCCGGTTCAGATTCCTCATCCGACAACCTCAGAAAAATTGTCAGACTAACATTTCAGCCCATTTGACCCCATCGACAAACGTCCGGACTTGTCCTTTGCTTTCGAGAGTTAAGAATGCTTCAGTTGTTGTCCCTTAAAGATTTTGTGATCGTCCCCTCGCTTGTTGTGGAAGCCTCCTCAGGGCTAACGTGTCTGACCGGTGAAACCGGTGCGGGCAAGTCCATTCTGATTGACGCGCTGGAACTTGTTTTGGGTGCCCGCAGCGACACGGGACTCATTCGCGAAGGTGCACAGCGCACCGAAGTCTGCGCCGAATTCGATGTCACGCCGCGCGTGAAAAAGTGGCTCTCCTCGGCAGGTCTCGACGAAACCGACATCGTGATTCTGCGTCGCCGTTTGAATAGCCGAGTACCATAAGTGCAGATACTGCCTCGGCATAGGTAT
>OJMH01003061.1_pt1 | contig 12949 bp, 10 predicted proteins | sample 1597111 | NCBI WGS metagenome assembly OJMH01 (sample SAMEA2452115, study PRJEB22498) | human gut metagenome | reverse complement strand
AAGGTGAGGTGCTGTCGCCCGAAAAAATTCGGGCGACTACCGGAGGGATTGCCTCCCGTTGCACCGAATACTGCCATTCCCTCAATCATCTCAAAAGTACAACCATCCCTTGCTCCGCACCACATTCTTTCATCCCTTGTCAAAGGCGAGCTGTTTTCCGACAAATAGCACTATCGGTAGCTTGTAATTATATATAAATGCTTAAATATATATCAAAATGCTTATCTACAAACAATTAGTATACCTCGAATGTTACATAACAACTTTACGCATTCAATTGCATTCTAACTATCACGTTACACTACCACACCATATTTTAACATTTTCTCATTTAGCTATCTGTTTAATAATCATTATTATACATCGTATTTTAAACACATTTGCTTTAATAAATCTCTCTAATATATTTTACAACACCCAAAATTACCCTTATCAAAAATGTTGCTATTTTTGCACTTTTGTTGTATAATGATAAAAAGACCGATTTAAAGATTAAGGAGGAATATTATGGCAAAAAATGCTCCGAAAACCACTGCAAACACCGAAAATAACGTTTACAATCAGCATAAAACTACAACCTGTCGCATCACTGATGAAGATGAAAAAAATGAAAATACCGAACCCGAAAAACTGCTCTATGTACAGCAGGCTCAGGAATTTTACCACGAGCCTATCGAAAATGAAAACTCGGTATTCGCTCTTATTGCATCAGGTGATATTAACCAGTTATTAGAAGCTAAGTTAAAATATGACGCTGATATTGAAAGTGGAAAAGGTCAGCTTTCGGACGATCCACTCCGCAATCAGATTTATCACCTTGTAGTCTGCGCCGCCGTAGTCGCCCGTACCTGTATAGCCGCAGGTATGTCTGAGGAAACCGCATATACTCTCAGCGACATATACATAAGGCGAGCGGATATATGCACATCGATTGAACAGGTTATAGATCTTAATAACGAAATGGTAATGGATTATGCCGTCCGTATGCAACGGCTAAGACGTGCGAAACGGCTCTCAGTGCCGGTTCGCACCGCTATAAAGATGATTTCCGAGAACACAGGAAAGCGCCTTACCGTACAGCAGATAGCCGATGAAGCAGGCTATGACCGCTCCCATCTGCACCGCCTTTTCAAAGCTGAGATCGGTATGGGCATCCACGAGTACATCAATGCCTCCCGTATAAATGCCGCAAAAGGTATGCTTAAGGATGGCACTCACACCATAGCTGACATCGCATCATTACTGGGTTTCTCGTCACAGAGCCATTTCTGCCGTGCGTTCAGCGAGGCGGTCGGCGTTACCCCGAAGGAATACAAGAACGGTAAGCTTCCTTGACATGATTTACAAATATTCCGGCTTTATGCAGACAAAATTTCAACACATTTTCCTTTTTCTATTGAATTTTACTTGTGGATTTGTTATAATTAGCTTATGCGGATTAAATTCCGCCATAATCAAGATTAAATTTAGCTAAAATGAAAGGATTTTTTCAATGAAAAGAACGCTTGCGGCAATTTTAGCCGTGTCAATGATACTGTCAGTGACAGCCTGCAATGACAGCACCGCATCAGGAAACGGGGATAATTCCGGCAATACTACCTCGTCTGCAACCGACGACGGAAATACAGAGCAGAAGCTCCGCTCAAATCCCATTGCTGTCGACGCTGACGGCAACATAGATATGGATGTTGCGTTAAAGTACGAAACCGATGTTGACGCACTTATCAAGAAGCTCGAAGCAAAGACACCGGACGGCTCTAAGCCTGTATCCGAGAACACAAACGAGGAAACACTGGAGCTTTTCAACTACCTTAAGAGCGTCTACGGAAAGCAGATTATCGCAGGTCAGCAGTATTCCGACGCAAGCCAGTTCGAGAATATAATGTACTACAATACAACAGGCGATATGCCTGCTATCATGGGCTTTGACTTCCTTTACGCTCAGGGTACGGACACGCCCGATTACACACAGATTGAAGAAGCGATAAAGTGGCACAACGAGCAGAACGGCATAGTTGCTTTCTGCTGGCACTGGAAGGTTCCCGTTGATATGAGCGACAAAAGCGTCAAAGGCACAGCATTCTACAGCGATGAGATACGGGACTTCAGCCTTGAAAAAGCCGTAACTCCCGGCACCGATGAATATAAGGTAATAATCAAGGATATTGATACTATTGCACTTTATTTACAGCGCCTTGAAACAGCCGGCGTTCCTGTTATATGGCGACCTCTGCACGAGGCAAGCGGCGCTTGGTTCTGGTGGGGTGTTAAGGACAGGGATACCTATGATAAACAGCTTTATCAGAAGCTATGGTACATATTATATGACCGCCTTGAGAATTACCACAAGCTGACAAATCTTATCTGGGTATGGAACGGTCAGTCGAAAAAAGCAACGGTCAACGCTAACACATATGATATAGGCGGTATGGACGTATACCCGTCCTCAGAAGATCACTCGGCGCAGATTGCTTCATACAACACGCTTTCCAAGTACACCGATGACATAGGAAAAATGTCCGCTCTGTCTGAGGTAGGATACATACCTGACCCCGAAGAAGTGTTCAAGGCTGACAGCAAAGTAAAATGGCTTTATTACGCTCCGTGGTGCAAGGAATTCGTATGCGCCTCAAACGGCTCGGGAGCTGTTATAACACAGCTTGGCGGCACTCCGTCGGTAAATACGGAACGTATGTCTGAGGAATTCCTCAAGAGCGTATATTCAAGCGAAAAGGTTATCACACTGAGCGAATTACCCGATTTTAAGGGTACGACAAAGAAAATACCCGAATTTATCAAAAGCTGGAAGTTCAACAATCCGAAACTGACGATCGAAAATGATAAGCTGACAGCTTACGAGCAGTAAAAGACGAGGTACTTAAATGACAACTGAGCTGACAACAAAAAACGCCAAAGCCGTAATAGCCTCGGAGGGCGCAGAGCTTAAGTCGCTTGTAATAGGCGGCAGAGAGATAATGTGGTGCGGCGACCCTGCTTTCTGGGGAAAGACTTCACCCGTGCTTTTTCCTGCGATAGGAAATGTAAAAAACAACAAGACCATAATTGACGGGAAGGAAATCTCTCTTACAAAGCATGGATTCGCCCGTGACAATACATTTACAACAGTAAGAAAAAACAGCAACTCGCTCATTCTGCAGTACAAGTACGCACCCGTAAAAAACGGCTATCCTTATAGCGTTGAGCTTAGCTTACAGTACAATCTGTTTGACGACAGGATAGAAATCTGCTACAGCGTTTTCAACCCCGGGTTTCACAGCATACCGTTCTGCATCGGAGCGCATCCTGCCATAGCCTGCGATGATCTTGACAACTGCACGCTGGTATTTGAAAAGCGTGAGAAAGCGTCAACTCCGGTTATGGATCTTGATACAAGGCTGTTCAGAAGCAAGGAACGCATACAGCGTCTTGACGGCTCGTCAAAGCTGCCGCTGAGCTACGATATGTTTGATAACGATGTGGTATATTTTGATAACATAAAGTCAAGAGCCGTAAAGCTCGTTCAGGGCAAAAAGACGCTTGCCTGCATAGCATTTGAGGGCTTCGAAACGCTCGGGCTGTGGACACCTGCGGGAAAACGTGCAGGATTCATCTGCATTGAGCCGTGGTGCGGCAGTGACGATTATGATGATGACAGCGGAATTTTCAAGGAAAAGAAGGGTATACAGATACTCGAAGGCAAAAAATTCGCAAGATACAAGATGGTTATCAGCGCACAGTAAGCTGTTGCCGTAATCTCTGCGGTTAAAGTCATAATGCCACAGAACTAAGCACAGGAATATGTTGCCGTAAGCAATTATATCGGACATTTTAAGCAGTACAGAGCATATCGGAACGGATAACCGATATGCTCTGTTTTTTCTGCCTGCGAAATCCGGCTTTACGGTGCTTTTACGCACAAAAAGCCCACGCACCGAAATGCGTGGGCTTTTGCTACATATTAATGTAATTTACCGTGAACAGAAATTACTTTCTCTTCTTAGCAACTACTACAGCGCCGGCTGCGAGAAGTGCAACGCCTGCAACTGCTGCAACGCCTTCAACACCTGTGTTTGTGTTGGGCTTTGTAGAATCGCCTGTTGTGGGAGCTGTTGTATCAGCGGGAGCTGTTGTGTCAGCGGGAGCAGGTGTAGGAGCGGGCTTAATGTTTCCACCCGTGATAGCGTCGATACCTGTGATTGTGAATGTAACATTCAGGCTATCATTGAAGAAGATGTCCGAAGTATTTAAAGGAGCATCCTTCGATGTGTCACCGAACTGGTTGTAAAGCTCGATACGGAGCTTGCCGTTATTTTCGATATCACCGAAGAGGATCTTGCTTGAATCAACAGCAACTTCTGTTGTTTCGCCGTCCGTAACCACTGAGATCTTAACGTCGGTTACGTTAACGCCCTTAGACTTAGCAAATGCCATCTTTTCAGCAGGTGTCATATTCGCATCAAAGCCTTCGCTGTTTCCGCCGATGCCTAAAGTTGTAGCGAGGTCAGGGATATCAACGTTGAATACTGCAGCGCCTTCGCACGCTGCAGGAAGCAGTGTTTCTTCGTCTGTTTCTTCATCAACACCGGTACCCTTGATGTTAGAGAGAGATACTGTGTATGTACCGTCCTTAGTAACTTCTGCAGTGCCTGATGTCCACTCTGTGACTGCGCCTGAATTAGGGTCCTCAAAATGACCGCTGGCATCGGCAATAAGTGCGGGATACCAGTTGCCTGATGCGTACATAACGAATGCATCATACTGTGCTGATGCTGCAACAGCCATTGTACCTGCTACTGATGTAGCAACAATACCTGCCATAATTTTTCTTAACTTCATTTTAATGTCCTCCGTTAATTTCGTTTTGCGATTTCGCAAATATCTTTATTTGCTATCTCAATTATAAATGAAAACGATTTTATAATCAATAGGCAATGTTAACAAAGCAAATTCAATTTTTTGTTAGTTTTGCACAAACTGCACACAACATTTTCCACATATTTACCTATTGTAACATTGTTACACGGCTATTTAGCCGTAAATTTAGCCGTAAATAAAGTAAATTTAAATAAAAATCGGTTGTATGCCGTAAGGGATAATCTATTTTAAAAAGTATAAAACCGTAATTAAGAACTGAAGCAAAAGCGAAAAGCAAAAAAATTTAAAAAAGGTTTCAAAAAGGTATTGCAATTATGGCGGGAATAATGTAAAATATAATAGATAGAATATGGGGCTGAGAGATAAAAAACAAAAACGGCTTTCAGCGGCGGTATTTTTCCGCATAAACCCGATAAAATATACGGAGGTATTTTAAAATATGATCACAGCAGGCGATTTCAGAAACGGTATGACCTTTGAAGAGGACGGCAACGTAATGCAGATCATTGAGTTCCAGCACGTAAAGCCCGGTAAAGGTGCCGCTTTCGTCAGAACCAAGATCAGAAACGTAATTACCGGCTCGGTAGTTGAAAAGTCCTACAACCCCACAGCTAAGTTCCCCACAGCTTATGTTGAAAGAAAAGACATGGAGTACACCTATAATGACGGCGATCTCTATCACTTCATGGATTCAGAGACATACGAGGACGTGCCGATAAACAAGGCAGAGCTTTCGGACAACTTCAAGTTCGTAAAGGAAAATATGGTATGTAAAGTTCTTTCATATAAGGGCAAGGTTTTCGGTGTAGAGCCTCCCAACTTTGTAGAGCTTGAAATCACAGATACAGACCCCGGCTTCAGAGGCGATACAGCTACAAACGTAACTAAGCCCGCTACTCTTGAAACAGGCGCTGAAATCCGTGTTCCTCTGTTCGTTGAGATCGGAGATATAATCCGTATCGATACAAGAACAGGCGAATATATGGAGCGTGTAACAAACAAGTAATCATATAACGGTTGCTTGAAGTAATTGCAGACAGTAAAAGGAGGATTTTTACTATGACAGTTGCAGAAAAGGTATCATACATCAAGGGACTTGCAGAAGGTCTGGGTGTTGATGATTCAACTAAGGAAGGCAAAGTGCTTGCAGCTATCGTTGACGTTCTTGACGATATTGCACTGACACTGGGCGATATTGACGAAGAACTGAACGATGTTGCAGACGTTATGACCGATATGGAAGAAAGCGTTGACTGCCTTGAAGATGTCGTTTACGGTGATGAAGAAGACGATTACGATGATTGTGATTGTGACGAATGCTGCGATGAGGACGATTACGACGATGATATGTACGAAGTAACCTGCCCTAACTGCGGAAACACTATCACAGTTGATTTCGACGTTATTCAGTCGGGTGAGATTCCCTGCCCTAACTGCGGAGAAAATCTTGAATTTGATCTCAGCTGCTTAGAGGACGAGGAATGCGACTGCGGTTGCCACCACGATTAATTTAAAGCGATCTGAACCGCCGGACCGTTCCGGCGGTTTTGTTTTGTTCAAAAACGGACTGATTTACTCTTTTAAGGCAATACCGCATAATTATTGTCGTGCGATTGCTTAGTAGATTTTTCGTCAGATTGTATAAATTGAGTGCGGGCAGGCTGACGCCTGTCAAGCGAAATTTGTGCAAGATGGCGGAAAATATGCAAGCTTAGCGTGCGGCAAAGGCGACAGCCGTTAATTGTGCGGTTTTGCCTTGATATCCGCCTTGATTTTTGAATGCGATAGTGGTATACTATCAAATAACAAATAAAGCCGGATAAAGCGCAGAATAAACGGCTTTCGCCGATTGAAAGGAAACGATTTTATGAGCGAATGTACTCACGATTGCAGTTCATGTTCACAGCACTGCGGTGAAAGAACGGCACCTCAGAGCTTTCTTGAAAAGCCCCACGAGCTGTCACATATAAAGAAGGTTATAGGAATTGTCAGCGGTAAGGGCGGCGTAGGTAAGTCTATGGTCACATCTCTCCTTGCCGTAGCTATGCAGAGAAAAGGCTTCAAGACGGCAGTTCTTGACGCAGATATAACAGGTCCGTCTATCCCGAAGGCGTTCGGTCTTCACGGAAAAGCTACCGGCGACAACAACGGCATCTACCCCGTTATGACAAAGACCGGCATTGAGGTCATGTCTGTTAACCTGCTTCTGCCCGATGAAACCGACCCTGTTGTATGGAGAGGTCCTGTTATCGCAAATACCGTAAAGCAGTTCTGGACAGACGTAATCTGGAACGATGTTGATTATATGTTTGTTGATATGCCTCCCGGAACGGGCGATGTACCGCTTACCGTGTTCCAGTCACTTCCCGTTGACGGAATTATTGTTGTAACCTCTCCTCAGGAGCTGGTTTCGATGATTGTCGGCAAGGCTGTTAAAATGGCTGAAATGATGGACGTTTCCGTACTCGGTATAGTTGAAAATATGTCATATTTCGAATGTCCCGACTGCAAGTCACGTCACAGCATATTCGGTGAAAGTCATATAGACGAAGTTGCCGCAAAATACGGCATAAAGAATATAGCAAGAATGCCTATCAACCCGAAATTAGCCGCCGCCTGCGATAAGGGTCTTATCGAGCTTTATGACGGAAATTGGCTTGACGAAACAACCGATATGCTCGAAAAGCTGTAATTGATACCTCTGACCGCAGATATATTCTGCGGTTTTGAACATCCGTATTGTCAACCTTAAAATCCGCAGGGTGACATCGAAAGGTAAAAAATTATTATGAAATTGAAAGAACAAGTCCTGCTTATACTTATGAGCAGTAAAGGGAAATTCGTTTCCGGCGAAGAAATATCAAAGCAGCTTTACGTCAGCCGTAACGCTGTCTGGAAAGCCATCAACTCTTTAAGGGCAGACGGGTTTATAATTGATGCGGCGCAAAACAAGGGCTATCTGCTTTCGGGCGGCGAAACGGACGATTTCACACGCTACGGTATTTTGCGCATAAGGCAACTGCTGAAAAAATCTGCCGCCGACGCCGATATTACGATAAAGGATACTGTCACATCCACAAATACCCTGCTCCGCATATCCGCCGAAAACGGCGCACCAAGCAAAACCGTTCTTATCGCAAACGAGCAGACCGAAGGCAGAGGCAGACACGGAAAGAGCTTCTACTCGCCTGCCGACACAGGCATTTATATGTCTGTGCTTCTCCGCCCCGATTTCAAAGCCGACAAAGCGTTCTTCATTACCGCAGGTGCGGCTGTATCGGTTGTAAGAGCCATCGAAAAGGTATGCGGAATAAAAGCCGGTATCAAGTGGATAAACGATATAATGCTGAACGGCAAAAAAATCTGCGGTATCCTCACTGAAGCGGTCACCGACTTTGAAAGCGGAAGCCTGCAATATGCCGTAATGGGACTCGGTATCAATATCAGCCGTCCGAAAGGCGGTTTCCCGTCCGAAATTTCCGATATTGCCTCAAGCCTTTATTCCGAAGAAGCGGCAGGAAACGAGCTGAAATGCGCTCTTGCCGCCGAAATACTGAACAACTTCTTCGATATATGCGAACATATGTCCATAGATAAGCTGACGGAAGAGTACAAAAGCTACTCGGTCGTGCTTGGAAAGCGGATAAAGGTCATATCGTCAAATGCGGAATATTATGCTGTCGCCGTTGACATTGATAAAAATGCAAGATTGATAGTAAGAGATGAAAACGGGAATATGCACACGTTGTCATCTGCAGAAGTTTCCGTCAGAGAGGGTCAGATATAATTATGAACAAACTGCTTAATCATCTGCGTATCCGCAGTGAAAGGCTCTACATAACGCTTAAAACATTTTTCAAGTGGCTTTTGCTGTCGGGGATAACGGGCATTTGCTGTGGCGTTATCGGCTCGCTGTTCCATCTTTGCATGGAGTTTGCGACAGAATTCCGCACAGGGCATTCATTTATGGTATACTTTCTGCCCGTCGCAGGTCTTGTAATAGTTTTCCTCTACAGTATCTGCGGTCTGAAAAACGACCCAGGCACCAATATAATAATCACCTCAATCAGAACCGAGGGAAAAATACCGGTCAGAATGGCTCCTCTTATTTTTATATCCGCCTTTATCACTCATCTGTTCGGAGGTTCGGCAGGACGTGAAGGTGCGGCACTCCAGATAGGCGGAGGGCTGTCGGCGGAAATAGCGAGAATTCTCAAGATGGATGAACGCAACGGCAATCTTCTGGTAATGTGCGGAATGAGCGGACTTTTTTCGGCACTGTTCGGTACTCCTGTCACTGCAACATTCTTCGCTATGGAGGTTATCAGCGTAGGAGTGTTTTACTACTCGGCTATTGTGCCGTGCTTTTTCTCTGCGGCGGTTGCGCTTGGAATATCGCACCTGTTCGGAATAGTGCCGGTGACATATAAAGTAGTGATACCGGATATTTCCGTTACGAACATAGCGTTTGCGATGATACTCGGCGTAGGCACGGCATTGCTCAGCATTGTCTTCTGCTATTCGCTCCATAAGCTGTCAAAGCTGTTATCGGCAAAAATCAAGAACAACTATATCAGAATTTTCGTATGCGGCTGTGTAATCGTAATACTTACCGCTGTATTCGGAACGGATTATAACGGTGCGGGAATGAATATCATTGCTGACGCTATGTCCGGCACTACACGCCCCGAAGCATTCGCTCTGAAGCTGTTATTCACCGTGATAACCATTGCAGGCGGCTACAAGGGCGGAGAGATAGTTCCGTCATTTTTCATAGGCGCTACATTCGGAAATCTGTTCGGAACACTGGTCGGTCTGCCGCCTCAGTTCACTGCCGCACTCGGACTTGTTTCGCTGTTCTGCGGCGTGGTAAACTGCCCTGTAACCTCGCTTTTACTCAGCATTGAGCTTTTCGGCGGAGAGGGCATAATATTCTTTGCCGCCGCCTGCTCGGTAAGCTACATTTTATCGGGCTACTACGGACTTTACACGGGTCAGAAGATAATGTACTCAAAACTGCACAGCAAGTACATAAACAGGCATACAAAATAACAGCGGCAAGCTGAGCAACGATAAATATGTGCAGAATAAACAATTTCACGGTATGATTTTTATTGCAGTTGTGAAAACTGCCGTGGAAAATGCTTCAGTTATTTGACTTTACTCTTATAATGTGGTATGATTTAGTAATAACATACAACATAACAAATCCGGGAGGACAGGCTAATGTCAGCTAAAAAGGATATATCAAAAGAATTTGACAAAATCTCCGACGGTGCAAAGCAGGTGCAGAAAAAGCGTAAATCGCTCACAGGCAGGATATTCAAATGGATGTGTCTTGCGGTAGGCGGCTCGCTCCTTATCGTCGGCGGTGTGAATATAGGCATAAACTACAACTTTTTACAAGAGTCGCTGAAAAATCAGCTGACCGAGGTTGCGGATATGTCTTCGAATACTGTTTCCAATCAGCTTAGCTCCATCACTGCAGAGCTGCAGCAGATTGCGTATGATTCGGGATTTGACGATCTGACGGATACGGGTGCTCTTTCCACTAAGTGCCTCTCGATACTTTCAAAGAACCCTATGCTGACCGATATAAAGATCGTGAATACAGACGGCAAGTGTTTCTATTCCGAAACGCTTGATTACTCGGAAAACGAGAGCTTCAAAAAAGCTGTGGAAACCAAAAAAACAGCACAGGGAGAGCCTTATGCCGCAAAGGATCTGAAGCACGTTCTTATGGACGTTGCGATACCTATGTTCGACAGTGACAATACAACGCTCAGAAGCGTACTTATGGCGTGTGTTGATATGAACACATTCTCAGCCGTGATAGGTCAGACGAAAATAGGCGAAACAGGCTATACCATGGCGATAGACCAGACGGGTACGATAATTGCGTATCCCGATGAAACCAAGCTGACAGAGCGTATAAACTACAAGACGCTTGCTCAGGCGGACAGCTCATATCAGGGCATAGCGGACTGCATAAGCAATGCCATAAAAGGCGAAAAAGGCTTTGCGGAGGTTACGCTTGACGGCGTGGATAAATATGTAACCTATGCTCCTATTGCGAATACGGAAGGATGGAGCTGTCTTGTTGTCGCTACCCCGTCTGAATACACAGACAGCTTAAAGATGTCGCTGTATATAGGAACTGCGGTAGCCGTTATCTGCTTTGTCGTATCGGTACTGGTAATCCTCACGATAGTCAAGAAGGTAATCAAGCCCGTCAAGCTCTGCTCTGACAGGATAGTGACGCTTTCACAGGGAGATCTTCATGCCGAGCCGCTCGACTTCGGCAAAAATATCGACAATGAAATAAGTCAGCTCAGCGAAAGCACGAATCAGATAACAACACAGATAAACGCAATTATCACAGACCTTGACAATATGCTCGCCGCACTCGGAAACGGCGATCTTACATATTCTCCCGCCGATGTTTATATTGGTGATTTTGCAAAGCTGAGAGCTTCATACGAAAGAATAATGCTCTCGCTCAACAAGACGATGAGCGGTATCAGCACAGCAGGCGTTCAGGTATCGAACGGTGCGGAGCAGGTATCATCTGCCGCCGCAAATCTTTCGGAGGGTGCTACAAGGCAGGCGGCTTCTGTGGAAGAACTTTCCGCTTCGCTTGCGGAAGTATCCGAAAAGGTAAACCGCAATGCCGCAAGAGCCGGCGACGCAGCCAAGAATTCCGAACAAGCCGCAAAGCTTGTTGATTCGGGAAATGAGAAGATGAATATTCTGCTTGAGGCTATGCACAAGATAGACGATACTTCAAAGCAGATAGCAAATATCATAAAAGCCATCGACGATATTTCGTTCCAGACGAATATTCTTGCACTCAATGCCGCCGTTGAAGCGGCAAGAGCGGGAGAAGCCGGCAAGGGTTTTGCCGTAGTTGCAGACGAGGTAAGAAATCTTGCAGGCAAGGTTGCACAGGCGGCAAGCGATACCACAACGCTTATCGGAGATTCTATCAAGGCGGTAGAGGACGGTACCGCAATCGCAAACGATACGGCGCAAACGCTCGCTCTTATCGTTGAAACTACCACACAGACGGCTGATCTGATTGAGGATATTTCAACAGCCTGTGAAGAACAGGCAACGGCTATATCTCAGATAACAGCAGGTGTCGATCAGATTTCCTCCGTTGTACAGACAAACTCCGCTACAAGCGAAGAATGCGCCGCATCAGCAGAAGAATTATCTTCACAGGCGACTATCCTTGACGGTATGGTAAACAAATTCAAATTAAGCCAAAAGGCGATTGCGGAAGAACCTGTGAAAGCCGCAGGCAAGGCTGCCGAAAGCGAGAAAACAGCTTCGGCAAAATCGGAAAAATCCGATAGCCCGGAAGCTAAAAAGCCGTCCGAGCCAAAGCGTGACAAGGAAAAACCGGTAAAAAGCAAGCGGGAAATAAAGAAAACCACTGCGGAGGCTAAAGAAATAAAAGCCGAGAAGCCTGCTGTCGCAAGCAAGCCTGCCGATATAATCACAGATAAAAAGGCACCTGAAAGCAAGCCGCTTGCAAGTATGCCGATAAAGAAAAACGAAAGCAAGCCGGTTGCAAGTACGCAGATAAAGAAAACCGAAAGCAAGCCGGTTGCGAATACGCAGATAAAGAAAAGCGAAAGCAAGCCTGTTGCAAATACGCAGATAAAGAAAAACGAAAGCACAGCCGAAAACAAGAAGAAAAACAGTGAATCGGCAATAAAAGCCATATCTGCCGACTTCAAAACGGAGGCTCCTGCACAAAAGAAAACGAATGCTATAGGAATCTCGCATTTTGACACGGCTGTAAATTCGGAAAATGAGTTTACAGAGGACGCAAACGATAAATATTAAGAATTGAGGTGCCGTTTTTGCGGCACCTCGGTTGGTATAAAAAGTCTTGTATTTGATGTACTTCTGTTATAACTTTTAGTATTTGTCTATGATAGCAAGCTACCGATAGTTCTTTTTGTCAGACAGCACTTCTCGGTTTCGCTATTCGAATTAATACACTTGTCGATATGAAAGAGGGAGACAACCAAAGGGATCAGGACAAGGGACTTGACAGCCCCTC
>OJMH01003057.1_pt1 | contig 12958 bp, 10 predicted proteins | sample 1597111 | NCBI WGS metagenome assembly OJMH01 (sample SAMEA2452115, study PRJEB22498) | human gut metagenome | reverse complement strand
TGAACATGGATGTGAATTTGTGCCGGTTGCCGGACCTGACAAAATATGTCTCGAAATTCTTAGTGCCCCTTGCAGTTATTATGTGGCATCCGCACCCGGCGGACAGTGACGGCATCCGGTCAAAGCAACGGAAAGACAGTTTACCATCAAGAAAAATATGCAGCTAAGAATTGCTGGCATTTCACATCACATAAGCCACCAATTCTTCGAATACAGACCTTTTTCAAATAAAACACCGCTTTTTCGCAATCACCAATATGCATCAATAAAAAGGAGACTCACTATGAAATTTATTTCCTGGAATGTAAATGGCTTACGTGCCTGTGTCAATAAAGGATTTTTAGATTTCTTCCATGAAATCAATGCAGATGCATTCTGTATTCAGGAGACTAAACTGCAGGAAGGACAGATTGACCTTTCCCTTCCGGGCTATTACCAGTACTGGAATTATGCGAAGAAAAAAGGCTATTCCGGCACTGCCATCTTTACCAAAAAGGAACCTTTTTCTGTAAGCTATGGCATTGGCATCCCGGAGCATGATGAAGAAGGACGTGTTATCACATTAGAATATGAAAACTACTATCTCATCACCTGCTACACGCCAAACTCCCAGAGCGAACTGGCAAGGCTTTCCTACCGTATGGAATGGGAAGATGCTTTTTTACAGTATTTAAAGGGATTAGAAGAAAAGAAACCGGTTATTTTCTGCGGTGACCTGAATGTTGCCCACAAAGAAATTGATTTGAAGAATCCGAAAACCAACCGTAAAAATGCCGGATTTACAGATGAAGAACGGGAAAAATTCTCTGTTCTTTTAGAGAATGGTTTTATCGATACCTTCCGTTATTTCTACCCGGAACAGGAAGGCATCTACTCCTGGTGGTCCTACCGTTTCCACGCAAGGGAAAAGAATGCCGGATGGCGTATTGATTATTTTCTGGTTTCCCAGTCCTTAAAAGAGAAGTTAAAGGGAGCTGCCATTCATACGGAAGTTCCTGGTTCCGACCATTGTCCGGTAGAACTGGAGATAGACTGCTAAACTTATAATGGGTAAAAAGCTTTCCTTCCATCAGCTTTTTACTCATTCTTTTATTTCTACAGATACTTCTTTTCAAAGTCCTCTGCACGCATTGGCTTACCATAATAATAACCCTGAATATACTGCACCTTCATGCTGCGGAGCTTCTCCACCTGTTCCGTTTCCTCTACCCCCTCTACACAAATCCGTACTCCGATGGTCTCTGCCAGTTCTGATACCATCTTTACAAAGGCCTCTGCATACTCATCTTTTCCAATGTCAATGATAAAGCAGCGGTCTATCTTGATAATGTCAATCGGCAGCTCACGGATATGGTTCAAGGAAGAATAGCCTGTTCCAAAATCGTCCAGTGCAACCTTTACGCCAAGGCTCTTGATATCCGAAAGAATCTTCTTCATACGCTTCATATCGTTAATTGCAAGGCTCTCTGTTACTTCAAGGGTAAGGTTTGCCGGATCCATCTTTGTCTCTTCCAACACTTCCCTGACTTTTTCTTTCATATCATTCTGCAATAGCTGTACCACCGAAAGATTTACATTGACATGATACTCCGGATGTCCCATGTCATTCCAGTATTTACAACGGCGGCAGGCTTCTTTCAATACAAAGCTTCCGATTGGATTGATAAGTCCTAAATATTCTGCCAGTGGAATAAATTCAGACGGGGAAATCATCCCCATTGCCTCAGAATTCCAGCGGATAAGTGCCTCGGCTCCACTACATGGGTCTCCCGGTCTGGAAATATCCACAATCGGCTGATAATACACCTCAAATTCCTGGCAGGAATTTGTAGTGGCATAACGCATATTCTTCTCTAAATCAAGCCGCTTAAAGGATGTCGCTTCTACATTTTCATCATAGAATTCTATACGGTTTTTACCACCCTTTTTGGCTTCGTATAAAGCAATATCTGCTTTTTTGATTAATTCCTGTACATTGTCTCCGTCATCTGGGAAACATACCACCCCCATACTCATGGTACAGTAGTAATCTCCACCTTTTAAGAACCATGGCTTGGAGAAAATATTCCTAATCTCTGTTAAAATCTCATCCAGACGCTGATATTTTTCCTGATTAACAATGATGATAAATTCATCACCACCCATGCGGTAGCAGGTAGATTCCAGTCCGGTCACTCCCCGCAGGCTTCTTGAAATCGTCTGCAGCAGAATATCCCCATACTGATGTCCCAGACCATCATTAATATGCTTAAAGTCATCCAGGTCAATATAGCAGAGTGCTCCCTTGCCACCCTGTTCCCTGGCTCTCTGGATATAGATTTCCACATCATGCTCACAACGCATTCTGTTATAAAGTCCCGTCAGGAAATCATTATTCGCCTGGCGTTCAATCTTCTGCTGATAAAGCTTTTTATCCGTCACATCATAAACCGTCAGCAGCATAACCATTCTGCCATCCACCCAGTTAATCTGGGTATGATAAATGTCAAAATACCGGTTATCCTCTTTGGAATAATATTCTACAAAATTGCCGTTTCCATAACGTTTATTACCGGAACGGAAAATCTCATCCTGCTGCTTTTCAAACCGGTCATCTGCAAATAACCTGTGAAACTGCTGGTTCGTATAAAGAATCTTCTCCGAAAGCATATCCCTTACACAGATTCCACAGCCTACATTTTCAAGGATTGCCTCTAAGGATGCATAAGAACTTGCCAGCGAATTCTTTGTAATCCGCTTAATCAAAATACTCTGCACAATCTGTTTTACTTCATTTAAAAATTTAATATCGGAAACATCCCAGATACGGCGTTTCCGCAGTTCAAAGAAGCATAAATACATGGCAGCTTCCCCGTTAATCTCTACCGGCAGGCTGATTGCCGCCTGAATATTCCATTTTTCAAAAAACTGTGCAAATGCGGGCGGCAGTAAGGAATCTGCTGAAATCATATAAGGCTTGCCATTGGTAAAAGGAAATTCTGATGTGGAAATGCCCTGGCATTTTGCAATCAATGCATCCTCTTCCTCCAGACAGCATTCACTTATCATATCCGCAGTCTCGCCATCCCGGTTAATACGGAGCAATGCTGCATTACTGATTTTCAGATAATTGCATACATCTGTCAGAATTTCGTCTGCAATTTTGGAAAAGCCATTTTCACTCTCCAGCATTTTCACGATAGAAGTCATGACCTCTGTACGCTGTAATTCTGTCTTAATCTGCTCCTGGCTTTCCCTGTTTTTGGCAAATGCTTCCTGTGCCAGAAGCTCATCCAACTTTGTAGCAAAATACTGTTTGGATATATAGGTTAAAAAATCAAGTGAATTGTAATACTGCTTTGTCGTAGTCTTCTGGATATTCTCCGGAATCTCCTGTTCTGGTGCGGCTATATCAGAAAGCACACCAATGACAATCCAGATTGCTGCAATCTTACCGCCTACACGGATTGCAACACCGTTCATTTTCAAATAATCCTCTTCCAATGGTTCTTCCACTACATCTTCCATCTCAGAGGTAATCAGTCTGTTCAGCAGCACAATATGGCGTGCCATACCGACTTTTTCATGAAGATAATTCAGTTCTTCCTTGGAACCATATGCCTTGGTCACAACTCCCTGCATCTGGCTTAAGCATACACAATATAAATTATTACAGGCACAGAAACGGTCCTGTAATCCCTGAAGCACTCTTCCGTCGAGTAATTCCGCTCCAAACATTAACTCATTACTCCCCTGCATGTCCAACTTCTGCTTCATTTTTGTTACCCCTTTTTACCGACTATAAATAAATAAAAACCTTCTTTTTCCCGTATACAGAACTCGTCTAATAGACGATATTCCATATGTCTCCGCAGCTGTTTCTTTACAAAGCCGCCCTCATTGGAATATAAAATCATGTGACCACCATTTTTCAGGAATTTTCCTGCACAATCAAAGAACTGACTGTAAAAGGCATCCTGTTCTTCTCTTGTTTTCTTCCCTCTCAATGGCATATTGGAAATGATTTCATCAAAAAGGTATTTATGTGTAAAATCAAAAAAATCACGATTAATATAATTAATCTGCCTTCCTGCCGCTTTGGCATTCTCTCTTGCCTTTATCACAGCCTCTCCAAAAATATCCAGTCCGTACATATCTCCCGCCGGCACCAGAAGGTCACGTTCTATTAACATGGTACCAACTCCGCAGCACGGATCCAATACCTGTGCACCCTTTTTCAGATAAGGTTCTGCCAGCTTCATAAATAATGCTGCATTTGCCGGATGAATGGATGCTGCAACTGCTTCCTTCCGGTAAGAAAATCTCCGCATTGGAATCGTAAATAATTTACAGGATGGATATAATGTGCCATCCGTATTCTTCGTAAGCCGCAATTCTATTTCATAGCCATCTACCGTATTTAACAGCTGATGTCCGGTTAAATCTTCTAATGTTGCTGCCGCTTTCCGGATAAAGCTGCCTTTTTCTTCCGGTGCAATGCCCCTTACTTCCATGCGGAAGCGAAATGGTGGATTGCCCTCATGCAGCCTGTTTAATAACTCCATAAGATTTGATTTTGCATATGCCTCTGCTACCGCTTCCGGTTCTGCAGCAATCCGGTGTCCCCCGGACAATAGCAACAGCATCTCCCGGAAAGTACGAATCTTTATCACATCCCTGAGATGTGTTGTCTTTACTTTTACACCTGCCGGAACCAGCACCGGGCGATCTTTTTTTATCTGTTCTGCCGTAATCTCACGATATGCAGGATTGGTTGTCAGAAGCACTTCTACCTCTTCTTCATATCCAGTAAAACGATGCTTCTTATTCTGGTTCAGCCCACCTAACAATTTATCCAGAGCATGCAGTTCTTCCGTTCTGTGCTTCTTTTCATTTTCTGCCGGAACTTCTGTTAACAGTTCCTTGTAACGCTTCTTAAATGCGTCCTGATAATTCTCTATATCAAGTCCATTCATTGCAGTAAGATAAGAACTTTTCACAAAGCGGGTATTCTCCCTCTGGTATGCATCAAACAGTGCTTTTGCCGCCCCTGATTCATTTGTCTCACCCAGAATAAGTGCTGCATTTTTCCGGATTTTAGCATCTTCGGAACTCAAAAAAGCATACAAAACCGGATGCGTTGCATGGTATTCTTTCCATTCCTTCAATGCATCCTGATTTTTTATGCTTTTCTTTAATTCTATCAGATTTTCACGTATATTCGTCTCTTCGACCAGTGCCTTACAAATCTCTTCTAACATGTTTTTCCTTCTTACAACCAGTGGACTTGTCGTCTCACCACTATCAATGATTTAATATTACTTGAAATCAGAAGATTTGGCAAGACTTACTACTTGTCATTTTTTAGATTTTCCGGGTCAACGCCATTCTTTTCTATATAATCTGCCACATCCACCTTAAACTGCTTCCAGGCATCCTCATGTTCCACATAATATTTCGGACAGTTTTTTCCGGTTACGTCATAATGACGGATGACATCATCCATGGTCAGATCATATCTGCCACAAAGCCATGCCACCAGATGCACTAATGTCTGGTAGGTGGCATCGTTGAATCTTCCGGTATCGTCCGGGATACAGCATTCGATGGAAATCGTATCATTGTTCCTGTCATTGGATGCATAGGAAATCTCTTTGCATGGGATGCATTGAATCAGTTCACCATCCAGTCCGATGACAAAATGACTGCTGGCATGTGTTTCATGGCTGTCCTTTAAGCCTTCAAAATAATCACGGTTCTGCTGCGCTGTGGTTCCCGGATTTGCAGTATAATGCACCACAATGCCATTTACCTGATCAATGGCAAGTCCCGGTCTGGAATAATCATTTATCGTAAGAAGCTGCACATCATAATCCGGCGGATTCTCTACCACTTTGGTAATGGCTGCCGGTGCATCTGCTGCTGCCAAATGTTTTTCCCTTGTCCAGCGGAGCAATTTTCCACCTAATACAAATATGAAAATTACTACAAGAACAATTCCTAAAAGCAGCAGCATTCTCTGAATCCGTACCTGCTGCTGTCTTCTTCTGCGCCGGTATTCTGCTGCTGTATGTGGTTTCCCATATGTATATTTTTTTCTTCCTGTTGTTCTCTTTCCTCTTCCGGTCTGTCTCATTTATTTTTATCTGCTCCTGTATGCGTTATCTGTTATTTCATTCCTTATCATCATACACCAAATATTCCTTACATTTTATTAACAAAAACTTAATTTTCTTTTATGGTAATTTTACACAATTTTTTCATATCTTTTTTGTTGACATTTACCAAATGTAAGTATATAATACAAAACGAACAAAGAGGTTTGTTCAGATAATAAATTGCATAAGGAGGGATTTGTATGTTCTTAGAGCAGGACGCAGTGCTGGGTCTTTCCAGATTCGTAGCAAAATACGAAGCTTATGTAAGAGAGATGAAAGCACAGAAGAAAGAACCTGTTACCATGTTAGCTTATCTGGTAGAAATGGTTCAGTAGACCAGTTGACCAAACGGCGCTTCATAGCTGCCGCTTTCCGTCACTGGTCTGTTTTTTTGTTCTTTTTTTCTCACTCTTTTGGAAATAACAAAACACAAATGGAATACTGATGATTGCAGTCAGCCCATCTGACAATGCCTGTGCAATCTCCACTCCCGTCAGCCCGAGCCATTCCGGCAGAAGGAAAATCAACGGAAGAAATACAATTCCCTGACGGCACGCCGACAAAAATGCCGCCTTCCCCTGCTGCCCGATTCCCTGAAACAGCATATTACTTAAAATACCTATCGGAATCAACGGAAGAATCAGGCACTGGCTTCGAAAAGTAAAAATGCCAATTTGTGCTGCCATATCCTCTTTTAAAAAGAAGCTCATGGTCATCGGTGCAAAAAGGAATCCTGCCAGACCGATTCCTGCCGCCGCTATGGTGCTGCTCCATAAAGTAAAAATAAATGCCCGCTTTAACTTTTTTTTATTTTCAGCTCCAAACTGATACCCTGCCACCGGCTGAAAACCCTGACCATATCCGATAAAAAGGCTGAAAAATACCATAAATAACCGTCCGTCTACAGACATTGCTGCTACTGCCGCATCTCCATATCCTACCGCCTGCCGGTTTAACAATACGGCTGCCACGCTGGCAAATCCCTGCCTGCAAAGCGACGGCAGACCATTTTTTATAATGCTTCCATAGTTCTTTATTTTGAAATAATTTTTACTTTGTTTCTTTCCATTCAGTTTTAGTTTGCCATGCCAGAAACAGCCTCCCAGTACCATTGCTGCCACTGCCTGTCCGATAAATGCCGCTAATGCGGCTCCTTTTACTCCAAGATTTAAGACAAACAGAAACACCGGTGTCAGTATAATATCAAGAATTCCACCGGTTACCATTCCTGCCATGGATGCTTTCGCCCTGCCCTGCGCCCGAAGAAGCGTACCAAGTACCAGTGTCTCTATGGTAAAGGGTGCCGACAGCAATACAAAGAGGGCATATTCCCTTGCATCTGGAAGCAGCTCTGTTGTTGCACCGGAAAGCTTCAGCAAAGGTGTCAAAAAAATCAGACCTGCGCCCAGACTTATAAGTCCAAGCAGCAGCCCTGACATAATTGCCGAATTTGCAATCTGCTCTGCCTGCTCTTTTTCTTTCTTTCCAAGAAGCCTTGAAACAAGGCTTCCCGCTCCCATGCCAACAGTATAGCCCACTGCCTGTATCCATGCCACCAGTGCAAATGTAATTCCCACCGCTCCGGTTGCCCTGCTGCCAAGTCTTGTTACAAAGAAGGTATCCACGATACTGTAAGCAGAAATTACCAGCATACTAAGTACCGTAGGTGCAGCCAGTGACAAAATCACACGATGCACCGGTTCTGTTTCCATCCTCTGTTCCAGGTTCTTATTCTCCATGAGTGCCCTCACTGTCTGATGGAACATATTTATAGCCGACTCCGTGCACCGTTATGATATAACGCGGCCGTCTGGGATTCTTTTCAATTTTCTTCCGGATACTCTTAATATAGGAATCTATGGTTCTGTCATAGCCATCAAAGGCATCCTCTAACGCATAAGTAATCAACTGGTTTCTGCTATATACCCGGTGGGGAGATTTCACCATGGTATATAAAATTTTATATTCATTAGGTGTCAGATGAATCTTTTTCCTGCTTCTTCTGATACAATGATTGTCTACTTCTAAGATGCAGTCCGTTCCAATTTCAATCTGACTTCCTGCCCGCCTGTCTTCTTCGTATACAATGCGGTAGCCCTCTTCTAAAAGCTGCTGGCAGAGTTCCTGTGGCATCCTTCCTTCTGACTCCTGAATGATAATGGTTCCCTTTGTTCCCATATATCTTCAATCCTTCCTGCTACAATCTTTTCTACTAATTTATAACCTTTTCTATTGTAGTCAGTATCTCCACGGATTAAATTTTTATTCTCTTTATACAATTCTTCGGATGGAAAGAATCGTCCGGTAGCCTGCATTTGATACTTTAATTCCGGTCTTTGCTGAACTTGCATGCACAATCTGTCCGTTTCCGATATAGATTCCGATATGACCGGAATACCAGATTAAATCTCCCGGCTGTGCCTCTGCCAAAGATGCCACTGCGCTTCCGCAGGCTCCCTGCTCACCGGAGGTTCTTGGCAGATTAATTCCAAAATTCCTATATACACTCTGCACGAAGCCGGAACAATCCGCCCCATTTGTAAGACTGGTTCCACCATATACATATGGGTTTCCTACAAACTGCAATCCATAATCTGCAATCTGCCTGCCTAAACCGGCATCCGATGCAGACGCCCCTGTTCCGCTGTTTCCGGATGCAGCATTTCCAGATGCTGAAGCTTTAGATGTTACATTCCCTGCTGTTGTATGATTGGTGCTCTGCTTCGCTGCGGCCTTCTTTTGTGCTGCTGCCTGCTGCTCTGCCTCTTTTCTTCTTTCTTCCGCTTCCTGTGCCGCTCTTCTTGCTGCCTCTTCTCTTGCTAACCGTTCTGCCTCTTCCTGAATGGATTCTGCATGGGGATATTCCGTATAGGTTTCTACATAATCTACTGCTACATAGCCCTCCCCTTCCTCTGCATCAACTTTTAGCCAGCCATCCAGTGTCTCTGTTACCGTTAGTATATCGCCTTCCGGTACCAGTCCTAATACGGCAGCCTCTGTGGATGCTTCCGTACGCACTTTTAAAGTTGTTGTAGTTACCCGGGCAAGCTGTGTGCCAATTTCTTCCGCAAGTGCTCTTGCTTCTTCTCCCACACAGACATATTCTGCACTGACATATCCGCTGACTGAACCGGAAGTAATATAATACCAGCCCTCTTCTGCCGCCTCTATCACACCTACCGTATTACGGTAAAATTTTCCAAGCACTTCTCCTTCTGTAGAAGGTTCTTTTCGAATATTCACATAATTCGGTGCGATTGCAACCGCAAGTTCCGGCTCATCTGCTGCCGGCATTTCCTCTTCTGCATTTCCAAGGGAAAGTTCTGCCACACCATTTATTTCTGCTCCGCCTGCTGCTTCACCTTCTGCCAGTTCACCAGCTCCTGTCTGTATCTGCTGAATCGCATACTGTTCTGATAAAATGCGCTGCTCATTCAGTGCCCGGATTACACCTGCACCGGATGCAGCTGGTGTCTCCATGGCATTGACATTGGTCCATAATGAAGTTGTAGTTGTCAGGATTACGGCTGCAAACCATAATTTTTTTACTGTTTTGTATTTCATATCTGTCTCCTTACCTATGTAATCATCAGGTATTGTGGAAGAGATATTCTATTTATTTTTGCTAAGTTGCAAAATAGACAGGCAGTCCGGCAAATGCAAAGACCGCATCATGTCTGCAAGGGGCACTAAGAATTTCGGATTATATTCTTTTTATCCGGCAACCGACGCAAATTCACATCCATGTTCATCTGCGCCTCGCCGGTACTTCCATGTACCGGCGTTGCCTGTTTCCATACGAAATTCCAAGTGCCCCTAACAGCCATGAAAATGCCTTCGCACTTTGCCGGACTGCCTGGCTATTTATCATTTTCTAAAATAAATTCAAATAATTTTCTCTTCTCGCAATTTCCTATGTAATCATTCGCAAGTTGTTACGAACTTGTTACATCTTATTACATAGATATGGAGATAGTGTGGAGATGGAAGGATTATATGATTACATTGCTTTCACAATGTCCTTATAAGAGACTAATGTAACATTTCCCATTTCGTCTGCTCTCTCCATACATCCTTTTGTAAATCCGGTTTTTGAAAAAACAAAATAATGCATCTTTGTATAATGGAATAATCTGCTTCGATCTATCAGCGTTTCCAACACATCTAAATCAACATTTTCATTACGCCATTTACACTCTGCAAAAAAGGCTGTATTGCTGTCCTGCTCACCCATAATGTCAATTTCTGCCTGACACTTCTTCTTCGGATCATTTCCCCACCAACGACCAAGGGATGTAAATTCTACTGGCGAATTTCCTGTAAGGAGCTGTTTCCACAAATACTGTGTAGAAATATCTTCAAACACTCTTCCCATATAATCACTTAGCTGTGCTTCAATTTTCTTATAAACTAAATCGGCTGCGCCTCTTACAATAACAGAATTATTATCTAATACAAATCGATACCAAAAACAAAACATGTTATCTTCTATAGAATAAATTGACTTTTTAGAAGTCTTTTCTCCGTATGGTGTTTCCTTTTTAATAATTCCAAGATTTATTAAATTTTTCAAATATCCGGAACATACATTAGTATCTTCCCCAACCTTGGTGGAAACCTCAGACATCCGGGAATGTCCTGTTGCAATGGCAGTAATAATTGCGGTATAAATTGCTGGTTCTCTTACTTCCTGTTTTAAAAGATTCATCGGCTCTTCATATAAAAATGACATTGGATTCAAAAACGTATTCCTGATATTTTCCTCCACACTCAACTTATCATTTATCTGAAGAAGGTACTGCGGTGTTCCTCCGACAATTCCATATATAATTGCTTTCTCTTCATCCGACATGTTTTTTAAATATCTGCAGCTTTCTTCAAAGTCAAACGGCATAATCTTCATCTGTGCAGTCCTTCTGCCATATAGAGGTGCTTTATAGGCAAGCACATGGTCTTCCATATATGACATGGAGGATCCGCATAAAATAAGCATCAATTTCGATGTATCTTTATATTTATCAATCAATAACTGTAAGGTAGAAGCCAGACTTTTAGACTCTCTTGCCACATATGGATACTCATCTATCGTTAATATAACCCGTTCCTTTTCTGCCAGTTTAAATACGTATTCGAGTGCAGCCTGGTATGATGCAAAATAAGTATCTGTTTCAATCCCATTACTATACTCCAAAATACTCTTGCTTAAATTTTCTAAATTCTGCTTTTCGTTACTTTCTACTCCCATAAAATAGATGGATTGTTTATCATCAATGAAATGGTTGATAAGCGCTGTCTTTCCAACACGACGGCGTCCATATATTACAACAAATTCAAACTTATCTGAATGGTATAACTTATCCAGTGTTTTTAACTCTCTGTCTCTGCCTATAAACATATCTGTACCTCCATTTCTGTAAATTAACTATAATCCCATTTTTATTTTTAGTCAAGTACGATTGACTAAAGTATACTTGACTAAATCATATCTGGTCAAAATATTTTTCCTTTCAAAACATGTCAGCTACAGTTTTTTACTTTACAGGAAAACAATTTCCTATAAAGTAAAAAATTCCCCATCAGTCAAATACCAATGGGGAATCCTTAGAAATAGAACAATTAAATTTTCAATTTTCTTCATCACACGGAAATACAATTCCGGCATCCTCTCTTGCCCTCGTCAGTATCCGGCTGACTGCCAGACTGTGGTCGAGCATTTCATAGCAGGCTGCAGTATCTTTTGATGCAATCTCTTTTACAAAGGAAACAAACTCTGCATACATACGATGTGCATCCCCATTTCCATCATAAGATACTTCTCTTCCATCCCGGTAATGGATGGTCACTGCGCCGCAGACATTACATGGACTGTTCTGGACAATGTAACCTTCGCTTCCTTCGATGCGGTATTCCGGCTGTCCCTGACAGTCCTTGGCTCCTATTGCCACTGCCTGAAAACCCGGATAAGATAAAACCGCAACACCGCTGGTGTCAATTCCTTTTTCCATATTTGCGGTATAGTGCACAGACTGTGGCTCTCCAAACAAGCCTTCCAAATACTGGATATTATATAAATTTAAATCCATCATGGCTCCACCTGCCTGCTTTGCATCAAAAACAGGAATGGTTTCTCCCTTCCGGAAACGGTCATATTTTCTGGAATACTGGCTGAAATTGCAGACTGCCATTTTGATTTTGCCAATCGTCGGTAACTGCTCTTTGATAAACTGATAGTTCGGCTGATACCGTGTGGTAATGGCTTCAAATAAAAATACCCCCTGCTTCTTTGCCAGGGCACAAAGCTCCTCTGCCTGTCTTTCATTGGCTGTCATTGGCTTTTCTACAATAACATGTTTTCCACGAAGAACTGCTTCTTTTGCCATTTCAAAATGAAAAAGATTTGGCACAGCAATATAGACAGTATCAATTTCCGAATCCAGAAGCTTTTCATAATCACTTACAGCAAGCTGCATCTGATACTGTTCTTTTAATTTTTCTGCTTTTGCTTCACTGCGCTTTGTTCCACAAATTCCATAGCAGGAAAGCCCTTTTACCTGCTGCAATACCGGAAGTACTTCTTCTACGATAGTTCCTGTTCCTACGATTCCAAGCTTCATTTCTTTTCTTCCTTTCCACAGATATACGGGTCTCTGTAATAAGATATGACAAGCTGTATACACATCAGGCACCAGATAACCGGCTCACAGATAATTACACCAAAATATTTTAAAGTTGGAATAAATAAGATAACAAAAACAATTTTTCCAATCAGCTCTATGATGCTCGAAACCAGCGGCACAACCTTTTTTCCAAGTCCCTGCAAC
>OJMH01003049.1_pt1 | contig 12996 bp, 14 predicted proteins | sample 1597111 | NCBI WGS metagenome assembly OJMH01 (sample SAMEA2452115, study PRJEB22498) | human gut metagenome | reverse complement strand
CTCATTGATCACGGTGAACTCTGTGCGAATCACCACGTTGGAGGGCCACGCCTTCGATGAAATATCGCTGAACACAATTTGGTAAGTCTGCTTGCTGAGGCAGAAACCGTTGCTGATCTGGCGCTGGTTCCTCATGAACGGTCCCTTCTCCGCAACCACGGCGTTGTTCAGAGGATTGATCAGCTTGTAGGAACGCATCGCTCCCTCTTCACCAATCGTATCGATGTTGAAGAAGGTCAGCGTCGTTCCCGCAGGACATGCCTCCACAAGAATCGTAATCTCAAAGGAACTGGTCGTTCCCGTCAGAGACGTCGCGGTGATCGTGTACGTGGCTTCATCGCTCTCCTCCGTCGCCGCTCCCGAGATGATACCGTCCGAACCAAGATGAAGACCCGCAGGAAGAGAAGGAGAAATGTGATAGTTTGTGTAGCCATTCGTCTTAGGACGCAGAATATCGATGGGGGCCTTCACAGTCGCCTCAAGCACATTGTCGCTGTACTCCAGAGGAGAAACGGACGCCGGCACCGGCTCCATGAGCGCCAAGAAGTCACCCAGTGACATCTTGTTGGTCGAAGGAACCGTTACGTTCAACACCTCAATCTTCATACCCAGAATAGCCGTAGGGTTCGGAATGGTGAAACATTTGTGCTCGTTACGATCCGTGAACACCATGTTCTCGTGGTTAGCGACCAAACTCCAGAACGTTCCGTCCTGCGTGGAGAACACGTCGAAGTTCAAAGGATCATTTCCGGAATCAACAAGACTGCTGACAAGACAATACTTGTTGATCTGCATCTTCGTCTCGGGACTCTTTCCCCAGGTGAACTGAGCAGACATGTAGTTCGCCAGCGTCATCGTCCAAGGCTTCTGAGGATAACCATCGAACGCCGTGGACGCAGTTCCACCCGTAGACTCGCTGGAGATGCCGTTGATGTACATGATGCGCTTTGTGGAAGCAAGAAGACGCAACGAGAAATCAAAGCCAATGCTGCTCGTGCTGGTATCGTGATTGATGATAGCAATGGCAATGACATTGCTTCCCTCGTGAAGATAGTTCGCTCCCACCAGACCACGCACGGTATTTCTACGGAGCGTAATGCCTTCGGAGGAGGACACGGAGGAACCCGTCAGCTCGCCAGTGAAACCGGTACGGTACAGTTCCTGTCCGTTCACGTAGATCAACAGACCCGTACGGAAGTTCACCTTCATCTCGTACGCGCTGTATCCTTCAATCGTTTCAATCTCCACCGTCTTGCGCAAAAGAGTCACACTGCTTGACGACGTCGAAGATGCCGTGTACGGAGCCCACGCTCCAGCAAATTCCACATCCTTCCATCCCGAGGGAACCGTACCGTCGGCAAGATACGTCCAGCCCTCGGTGCTCTGGTAGTAGAGAGAACCAAGAGAGAACGGAACCGATTCGCCGTTTGCAATACCTCCAACACGACCAATGGACAACGTACTCTTGTTCTCGTCATACGTCTGCAACTCAACGTAGGAATCGTCCGACCAACCAAGACCCGTCTGGTCTAAGAAGACAATGGAATAGAGACCAGCAGGCAGGCAGTAGTAGACCGTGTACGAACTCGTCCCGCTACCCGTTTCATCGGGAGTCTCAAAGGTCTCCATCACTGTGTTTCCACGCTTGATCTGGAAAGATTCCGTTCCGCGACGCGAACCGCTGTGCTTCGTGATACGTAGACGACGATTCGCACCCGTACAGTTATCAACTGAAATCGTCACATTTCCTTGGACCTGCGAGTTCGTGCTCATGTCCGTAGCAGTAATCATGTAGGTCACAGTCTGCGTCGACGTCGATGACGACACAGTGCCCGACAGATAACCCGTGTTCGAGTTGAATGAGAGACCGCTCGGCACGTTCGGCGAAATGCTGTAGCTCTGATAGACACTAACAGCAGGCTGGTAAACTTGGATAGTCTGTCCGGGATAGAAGATGAATGAACGTCCAAAGGAGGGCTCTCTTTCAACCAACGGCATGTCGATAGCATAGAGAGAGATATCGAACAGCTCACCACTCGAACCACCTGTAGCAATGATCGTGATACGGAACTTCTTATAACCGTGACGAACGTGCGGCATCTTGAACACAAGCGCAGCCTGCAGATTCGCAGGAGTAATACTCTTACGCGAATCCAGAAGCTCCCACGAAATACCATCATTCGATCCCTCCAGCTTGAAGGTGCGAGGACGACGGTTGTTATCGTAATTTCCATAAATAATCTTGTACATATTCACGAAATCAGCTCGCTTGTAATTGAACGTATACACGGACTCAGCAGGGAAGCCATTCATGAACCATTTTGTGTTACGGCGGTCATCAAAGCAATTAGTTCCCTCCTCACCACCGTAATCATTCTGATGGGTACCAGACGTAATACCATCAAACGCACGATGAGTTCCACCATACACCAGCGAGAAGTAGGCGTTGAATTGATCTTGCGCAATTTCATGATTCTGAGGATAATGAATCTCTACAGCAAGCGTCGTTTGAGTCGTAAGAAGGTGACGAGAAGCGAACGCCCGACGATAGGCGAACTGACCATCATCACCAGAAGGAGTCGTGGTTTCCGAAACGGGAGAAGAAGGCAAGTTATTACGGTAAATCTCCTCACCGTTTACGTAGACCACGATACCATAGCGCGAATAAACAGAAAACTCAAACGAAGAATAACCCGTCAGGTCGGAAGGAAGGTTCACCGTCGTACGGTAGTAACGAGTAATCACATCACTTCCAATAACGGGGAAAGAGCTGGGGTGCGCCTCCGACCAACCACCATCATTGTACGAGGAACTCGACCAGTCCGGAGCGGGAAGATCTGTGTACTTCCACAGAGAACCCTTCTCCAGCTGTCTGCCAGGATTGAATTTCAGTACACGCTGGTTGTACTTATCCAGGACAAAGCGATTCAGTACGATTCCATCGCTGTTCTTCAGCAAAAGCTCCGAATCCTTTGCCCAAGCCGCCGCATACCTACATCAGCAATCCAATCGCAATCATACGTGTTTCCCAAAACCGCAGTATGAAGCACAGGCTTAACACAGACTTCATACGTCACGGTCGAACCATCGGCACCAACTCCATTCCTCTCCAAGATCAGGGTACCCGTCTTGTAGTCTCCCTCCCAGATTTGAATGAACTCCTCGTTTCCACCAGATCCGTACTGTCTCTGCAAGAACAGCGGCTGATAGGGACTCTCGCAAATAATGGCAGAAGCCACTACAGGTCACAACGTTCAGATCGTTCTCACTCGCTAGAACGCAGCATATGACGCTCAGACTCAGCATTTTGCTTTTTAATGCCACAATGTTGATGGATGAAACCAACGTTTTTTAGCCAATCAAATTGCTTTGTTTGTTTCTACCTAGACTTGCTTTGTTCATTTCTTTTCCAATGCAAATGGGTTGGTTGGAACGGAAAACGCTCGGAGATGGAAAAGCAGGGTTATCTGTATTCATCGTTGATCAGGTTCCATGGGGTTTTATTTTCCAAATACCATATGGAAGTTAAATCTGCTTACACAATGCGTCATCATGATGTACTCTGTAGTTTAGAGAAAACCCCATTTCCGTTGTCTTATTCCATCAACGTGCATTCCAAACGAGGAGTTCAATGAAGCCATGGTCGAGTCACAGAAGACATTTGTTTCTACTGTGTTTCCCTGTTTCCACGATCTGTAGAAACAACTGCAGTGTGATATTGTGATTGGATTTGGTGAAAGTGGATTGGAATTCAAAAATGGAAGTACATGTGCTTATGGATTTGCCAATGGATCTGGATGATGTTGATCTGGGAATAGGATTGATATGGATGTTGTTCTTTGATTGAATATCGTCATTATTTCCTTCATTCTCAGTTTTTCCGAATCACTCCCTCTCCCTCTCCGAATTACGTTCCTCCCTTCTTCCGCTCTGTCATGGGGAAGGAGCAGCCTCTTTTGTTCCCGATCAGTGGGAATTCTCTTAGTCCTTCTCCTGAAAAGAACGCTCCGCAAAAGAAGAGCCGAAAGGTACTGCTTTCTTCCGTTTGATTCTTTATAGCGCGTCCATTCATCCTCGACCCACACAGCCAGTCATTCTACACAGCAGTCGTCTTGTGAGAAGAAACGAAAGTCGTTTTGCATATTCAATTGTGATCGATAGAGTCTCTCCCGCGAAGGTCATTCTTCGCTTTCAACCCTACTCGGAGAGTTCGGGAGTAATCATGGATCAAAATGGTTACAAGCGTCAATTCGAGGTTGGGGAAGGGTGATGGATATGATGGGTAGCTTGTCGTGTCCAGAACGCAGCCACTCTCACACGTATTCGGTCACCTTCTAAAGAAGTGGTCCGCCGTGGTCAGCCACTCCAACGAGCTCAGTCTCTATCCCGCGCGTGACCATCCTCTCGCCATCTATGAGCACATGTGTCGCAGTCTATCTGTTCGCGACCTCTACACGGAAGAGAGGGAGATCATTCCCATTCAGTACGAGTGGGAGAGCTACGAGCTGAGCGCGGAGTTGGTGGCGAGTGAGGTGGACTCTCCCGACTTCCTAGACACCTCGTTCATGAACAGTCTGGAGTTGGAGTATCCGCTGGAATTAGCGTCTTCCCTGGACAGTGAATATCACTTTGGATCGATTGTTTGAGAGAAAACACGAAACATCTTTGCTAAATAATCGTTCAACTCGCCACTCGCCGCCAGCACCAGTCCCAGGAAGGGAGGCGACGGCTTCAACGGTCTGCTAAGGAATTCAGGATGGTACTGCGTCGCAGCGAAGAAAGGATGGTCCTCGCGGTCCATCTCCAGCACCTCCATGCGCTCGCCCGACGTGCACGTCGCTACGAAGTGCAAGCCACTCGCCTCGAACTGGTCGATCAGCTCCGGATTCACCTCGAAACGATGGCGATGGCGCTCCGAAATCTCTGGGCGTCACACTCTCCTCCCACACGCACCCTTCTTGTTTCCGTACAGCTTTCTCATCACGCTCTTCTCCGCAGCCTCCGTGTCGCGGAACACCGACACGCGCTCGCCCAGACGCATGGTTCCGCCCTTCTGCTCCACGTCGTGCTCGGGCATCGACACCACCACCGGATGCTGCGTCGTCTCCGAGAACTCCTGCGAGTTGGCGTCCTCCAGCCCCAGCACGTCTCTGCGATCACCCGCCTCCCCCACACCCACCTGGCATAGCTGATCACCGCCACCTGCAGACCCAGACAGATGCCCAGATACGGCTTCTTCTCCACGCGCGCGAACGACGCCGCCTTGATCATGCCCTCCACGCCGCGACTGCCGAAGCCGCCGGGGACGAGGATGCCGTCTGCCTCGTAGAGACGGTTCCAGGCGGCGCGGTACTTCTCGGGGTCCGACTCCTTCGTGGCGTCCTCGAGGTCCGTCGCCTCCACCCAGTCGATGATCGGGTTCTTGTGGATGGAGTAGGCCGCGTGCTTCACCGACTACGTCGCAGCCATTTCACTGTTTTACCTTCGACACGCTGATGTAGCTGTCGCACAGGTGCGTGTACTTGCCCACGATGGCGATGCGCACCTCGTCCTTCACGTGGTCCACCAGGTCTGCCAGCTGCTACCCCTCACGACTCCTCGATGTCCCCACCTCCCACTTCTCCATGTGGCACTCGCCGTAGGGGAGCTTCAGGATCTTCAGAATGCTCTCCGCAGCGTGCTGCTGGCGAAGCACCAGCGGCACGTGGTAGATGTTGCTCACGTCGTGCACGCCCAGCACGTTCTCCACGGGCACGTCGCAGAACAGAGAGATCTTCTGCTTCGTCTCCTACGTATAATCATGTGCTTCCGATCGAACCTCCTCCAGAGGCGTCGCCGTACGACACACCAAGAAGTCCGGAGACAGTCCAGTCGCGCGCAGCTCCTTCACCGTCGTCTGCGTGGGCTTCGTCTTCTGCTCGCTGGCGGGTTACGGAGAGGAAACACGAGTACCCAACGACGCCGATCACGGGGACCAGACTCACGTGGCCGAGAACGGCGTTGTCGCGACCCACGCGCTTCATCAGCTGACGCACTGCCTCCAGGAACACCATCGACTCGATGTCTCCGACCGTTCCGCCCACTTCGATCAGACAAACATCGGCCTTGTCGCCACTGGCGTTGATCGGAAGGTTGGCCACGCGCTCGATCCAGTCCTGTATGTCACTCCGTCTCCACTGCGTCCCACCTGGATCTCGTTGGTGGCGTGTGGAATGATCTGGACCGTCTTGCCAAGGTAGTCTCCACGACGCTCCTTCTCAATGACACGCTTGTACACCTTTCCAGTAGTGATGTTGTTGTCACGCGTGAGCTTGACGTCCAAGAAGCGCTCATAGTTACCAAGGTCGAGATCCGCTTCGCCTCCATCAGCGAGCACATACACCTCTCCGTGCTCGTAGGGACTCATTGTTCCAGCATCGCAATTCTACCATTTCATTTGGTTCAAATCACTTCTCACAAGGTAGGGATCAATCTTAATCGAAGTCACCTTCACTCCATGAGACTGCAACAGCAGACCAAGACTGCTGATCGTGATTCCCTTACCCAAACCACTCAGAACTCCACCGGTAATAATGAGATACTTCATTTATTGTTTGCAAGGAATAATCTGGCGTAAAAAAGGGAGGCAAGGATCTCGGCAAGATCACCCTTATTTCTGAGCAAATGGTGGGATAGGGTTTCTGGAACGGACACGAATAGTGGGTCCAACCGTAATATAATGTAAATCTCATGTTATGTTGACGAATAGGGAGGAAGGGAGAGAGAGGATGTTTGGATGAGGGGAAGGGTTGGGTGGAGAGAAGGAGAGGGGAATTCGGGAATGAAGCGAAGTGGTTCGTTTCGGAACGAGAATTTGTAAAGTTTATTTGAATGGGAGTTGCTTGGATCCAATACAAGAATGAAGTGAAGTGATGAGTAGGGATGAGACGGATATCACGAGATTCATTCTATTTCCTAGCAGTGTATGGATTCTCATGCATAACGCAACGAATGAATACGATTCGGAACGCATCTCCCTCAAACGGTTTCTCCTTTCTCCACATTGCTCTACATGAAGAAACAATCGCATTCGATCCGTCTAAACAATTCTACTAACCCCACCCAAAAGCAACAAAACCCCGTTCACTCTCTGTTTTTCATATTCTTTCCGATTGTCGTTCCCTTCCACTGCAAGTCAGACGAACAACCGAAATGAACTTTGAATATACCAAGGCAACGGACCTGATCTTCAAGTCGCAGGTGAACCCGCTGACGGGCCAGCCCTTCTCAAGTCGCTCTTATTCCACTTTTGAGAACCGCAAGAAGCTTCCCGTGATGGAGTTCCTCGATACCTTGGAGGAGGCGGTGGAGAAGAACCAGGTGGTGATTGGAAGGAGAGACGGGATCTGGAAAGACCACGCAAGTTCCTAAGGTGAGTAGTATGGAAGCGTGTGTGATTGCTCAGGCGCTGGTGCTTCATTACTTGGCGATGCATCCTGGATCTGACAAGATTGTGGGCTGCACGCAGCCGCGTCGTGTTGCCGCGTTGAATGTGGCGAAGCGTGTTGCGGACGAAATGGACGTGGAGTTCGGACAGGAGGTCGGTTACACAATCCGTTTCGAGGACTCACGACGGAGCGCACGAAGCTGAAGTATAGAACGGGCGGTATGTTGCAGCGCGAGACGACGAGTGATCCGATGCTGAGCCGTTACGCTATCATTCTTCTGGATGAGGCGCACGAGTGCTTGCTATCGAATCAGAGCATACTGGACCTTCTGAAGAAGATCCTGCCTCAGCGCCCTGACCTGAAGCTGGTGGTGATGAGTCCCACGCTGGAGACGAGTCACTTCCAGGTATCTGCTCACAGTCAAGGTGATTTGCAGAAGTTCTTCAATGATGCTCCGCTGTGTTCGATTCCGGGTTGTGCTTCTCCCGAGGAATCCCAGTAGTAAATGACGATTGCGAGATGTCATGACGCACATGAACTCTAATCGTATATATTTTTGTTATATCAAGTAAGAAATGAAGACGGTTATGTAATGGTAGATCGGGACAACAGTTTCACATAGCAATCCACATCATGACTCTTGAATTTACATGGTTGATACTATCATTGTTATTGGAACACATATGTGGTTGTTTGTTTGAAAAAAGGGTTTGATCAGGGGAAGGGGAAGGTTCCAGTCAGATCTTCCATAGCTCAGTTGGTTAGAGCGTGCGGCTGTTAACCGCAAGGTCGACGGTTCAACCCCGTCTGGGAGAGCTTCTTTTTTCTCTCTCGATTTACGAGGAATGTACACACATTGATCTATCCCTTTTAAATGCACAGACCGGCACGCCACAAATAAAATAACAAAGATTGGAAAGATCAACAAACAACTCTACTTGCTAAGAGTATCATAAATGTATTCTACAGCCGCAGTAATGTCACCGAAGAACTTCTCTCTCAAATCGCTCTACCCATTAGAATGCACTCCTTTGCCAACCTCAATATCCTTTCGCGGTCCTTCAACAGAATCAATCTTGAGCATTCCAAAGGTCTACATATCACAAAGAAAGAGCACCACCACATTGGGGTAGATCTCCGGAATCGTAATCTTGACAACAGTGCCCTGCTTGAAGGTCATCGTTAGATGGACATCATCGTCCGTAGTGATGACAGCCTTATCGGTGAGTCCCTCCAACTCCTTGTGGAGTCTCTTGCTCGCGTAGAGCGCGTAGATGGTTTGATCCGCCTACATGAAACAGCCAACCAGTCTTCTACAAGCAAACCGATGTCATTCCGCTCAATCGAATACTCGATCGCCTTCTGGAAACAAGGGTAGGAAGGCTCGATCTACGTAGAAGAAAACGCAAGCAGATACCGTCGCCGAAGTGATTGTGTAGTGGTTGAGCGAATCGACCTTCAGCGACACCGAAACGGTGTATCCTTCCATCATCGTGAGTTGCAGCGAGGAGTCCTTCATCGCAATGCTCTGGACGCTGGACACTCTCTTGTAGACCGCACGAAGCTTCGTCAGATAGTCAAGTGCGTTCTCTCCTTTCACGATCCGATCCTCGTTCAAGGGAGAGAGATCCACCGTCATCGAAAGAGAGGGAATTGCAATCGAAGAAACCTCGGGGACGTCCGTTTGAAGCATGCTCTTATTCTCCTCATACGTTGAGCGAATCTTGTCTGCAATTGTATCGTAGAGCGCTCTAGTTTCCTGCACACAGTCAGCCGTCATTCTGAGTGAGTTGTCATAGTCCGCATCCACACCCTCCTTCATCACTACATCTTGAGTCACAAACTGGATAACCAACCGTTGTAGAACAACGCCGGGATGTTATGGGCACACTCAGAAAGCGTATCCATTTGGGTTTGTAGTTGAGAAAGCTGGGTCTAACAGAGAGTCATGCGGGAGAACAACCTACGGCAATCTCCTTAACAGATGACTGAATCTGAGGGAAGGCAGGAGCTGTCTTCAGCGATTCGTCATTCAACAATGATATGATCGCAATGAGAAATCTGTGTCTCACCAATCGTTGTGGGCTTACAACTTTTCAATACACGCCATTAGAATAAAAGAGTATCCTTCTTCTGCAATAACGGTACTTGCGGTTATCTCTTGATTGTGGCGGTGAGGTCACTTCTTCCATTCTGACGCATGTTCTCCATACATGGAAAATGCTGAATCCATATGCTTGCCTTTCTCCTATGGCGGTTACAATCTTTGAGAATACAACTCCGATTCTCCCTTGATGGATAGAGACAACACATGGATACAACAAACAGAAACACATACGTTACGACCGTAGATGATGTTTACGCACCAATGTCGTCACTACTCGCCACAATCGATCGACGCTGCGAATGGCAGTATCGGATCTGTTGGTGAAGAAGGACATGGTTCCGATCTCCAAAGAGATCAGGAAGAGAAGAAGACTCACTATGAAGACGTAGAAAGATACAGTATTATTCTGAGCAACGCACTGCCTACGGGTAACAAAGGAAAAAGGAAACGACCCCATGAACGAGCAATGGTGATCATGTCTACAAGTGACAACTCACTGAAAAAAACGAACTTATAGAAACAGGCTCCACAGTCCTGGCAGTGATAGCTACCAGGAGGACGGTACACCTCACAAATGGAGCAGTAGGTATAGCCAAGTGGTTCTAGGACGGGTTTATTTTCGATCGAGTTATCTTCACTCGGTTTGATAATTCCAGGATCCAGGAGAGATGTGCAGAAGTAGGAGACAAGCATGATGCCATAGGTCGTGATCATTACGTAGGCAAGTTGTTCGGATTCCATGTACTTAAACATATATAACGCAAAATAACCAGCCAGGACAAGGAAGATGGAAAACGGAATCGTGATAAACCTAGAATAGCATAATTTACTTGAGTATACCGATCCGGACCCATTGCGATCCAACGGCCTGACTTGGATGATGCATCCTTCAAAACGAAGAACTTTCCCTTTCGGAAGCAGTATCTAACGGGGAGTGAATTCGAATGCACTCACTTTCGTTTCGCGATACCCATCACGCAGAATTGATATGACATGGCGATTCGTTTAGAAATGCTTGAAACTGAAAAGAAACGAGTGGCTTCACTCTTCTCGAATGACTTCCAATCAGAAAACAAAGGGTCAAACAGTATACAATAAAGCAACGTTGGTCGGAAACGACCTCTATCCAATGGTGTAGTCAACCAGTCCACGATGTGTCTTCTTCGAGTACTGCTGGATTTGGTGAAGGCCTGCCTCTGCGTCCCGAATGTAGTTTGCTACCTTCTTGGGGTCGGTTTCCTTGGCATGGTCATGAAACTCTACTAGGAACAACTGAACAATACCGACTACCTTCTTTGATTGCTACGATCAGTTTATCACGCTTGGATGAAGGATATGTCTTCATACACTACATGTCACATGAATCACTTTCGGTTACTCTCAAAATGTTTCGATAGAGTCGACAAACTTCCTGAGGAGTTTTGTTCATTTGCAGAATAGTGGATTGATTCTACACAGATACTGCTTCTGCATCAATTCATTGAAGTTACATGTTCCGTGGAGCATAATCCCACACCGAAGGATCCAGAGTATATCCAAGGTTGGTTTGTTCAGATTATCGCAATGGATGAATTGTATCAAGTGAACGTACGATTACTGTGAAATCACTTTCCACAGACGGAAACCACAATGGACATGATTCGCCATGCCTCTCGAACGCGAAGCGACTCCAACTCCTTCACCATCGACAACTCGGAGTTTGACAGAGATGTCTTAGGACTATTGGACAACAACCAACACGCCCTTATCTGCTTTGCATCCCTCTATGAGGATTTCAAGTACAGTTCTGTCTGTTGTGTTTACGAAGGATGGGAAATATCAGTATGAACGAGTTTAGTGACGGAATCCAAACCCTGTGTGTTCCATTGACATCACGTCGCATTCTGGAACTTGTCAAATTGAACTGTCCTATTGAACGCTATCCAGACATCGAGTCATTCCTTGAATCCACAGCGTAGGCAAGCAGGTGTGGAGTCATCCAAAGAGATGCGACGGAAACGACGGATCGAACGAAATATGAACAGGTATTTGATTGAATACCCTGAAACACAGGATTTGAAGGAGCAGTACACGATGCTGGAGACACAGCTACGAGAGATCGACTCCGTCGCAGAAGACCATCAGCAGGGACTGAGTCCCGATCATGACATTTTCAAGGCTCTGAAGAGAATCCGAAAAGGATGCCGAGCCACTCTGCATGAAATGAAGCGTGTGATGCGTGACGAGGAATGTGGCTACACGGTCAATCGACTGGACGAGTTGGTCGTATCCACTTGCAATCAGTAGATTCAAAGAAACCATCGACCAATTGACGATTCAACTGCAGGACAAGGTGCATGCCTGTCACTACGTAGTTCTGTGTGTTGAGTTCAATGACAGCTGGAAGACGACTACGATCCTCTGCTCGATGACGACTCAATCAACTCGATGGTAGAAAAGAACCACGACTGGCTCATATCTACAATCAAAACTGCGAAGAAAGGAGATCTCAAGCGGAAGCGTTTCACTCTGTTCCCTCGCTCTCAGCGCTCCATCGAGATCTACTGTCAAGAAGACGATCGTGTCATGTGCTACTGGAGCGAGGACGAGGGCAGTCGTCTCCTATTCGACGCGTACTACGAGCCCGACGGAGTGGACAGGAAGATCGAAGTGTAGGAGAGAGAAAGAGGTTCAACGGAAGCGTACCACTACTCGTCCGCGTGTCCAAGTACTGTTTCCTATTCCACGCGACGTGTCCCGGCACCTTGGTGCTTCATTGGAACAACAAGCTGAGCTTTCGGAAGAAGAAACACATTCATAGCTACGCTCGTCGTCTCCACGTTCTTATAGATGAGGAGAATCAACTATAGGGCGAGGACGGAGTGAAACTGTTTAAGGAGTATGACAAACGATATGCGGAGATTCTTGATGTCCAGAGCAAGTTCCTTGTGAAGCTGCCGATCGAGGGAGGTGTACTTACGATGAAGGCGACTTCGACGTGTCAGCGGGAGGACGGAATCCATTACACGACGATTTGCTACTGGAGGAGTGGGTATTACGAAAACTGTTCATTCCGATGAGAAAATGAGCATGCATGTCAACTGGGAGGTCAGTCACACCTGGGAAGAATGGAGAGATCTACACATGTATCTGGATGATCGCATGCATGATACGCTTGCTGAAATGCCATCCTTCCCTCAAGGTCATTTGCTGATGACTACGCTTCTCGTTGATGATCGTCTCCGTGGTCTGAATCGGTGGAATGATGTGAAGGAACATTATACACAGATTCATCCAAGGAATGATGAAACATCCCAAATTGATGGCCCGATACGAAATCAACAAGTTCTTCAAAATCGCGTACCATATCCGGAGAGAACGCTGTATCCCATCCATCCAGAATATATAATAGGCGCCGTCCTGTGCATGAAACAGACTCTTTATCCAAAGGACGGTGTACGTTCCCATAAAGGAGACCACTTG
>OJMH01003048.1_pt1 | contig 13003 bp, 8 predicted proteins | sample 1597111 | NCBI WGS metagenome assembly OJMH01 (sample SAMEA2452115, study PRJEB22498) | human gut metagenome | reverse complement strand
CTATGTGGGCATACAAGCGCCTATCGAGCTCCACAGCGTAGACTTTTGCACCCGCCGCCAAAAGGGCTCCTGTTAGAGTTCCCAATCCGGGGCCGACCTCCACGACATTGTCGCCCTCTCTCACCTCGGCAAGCTCCAGCGATTTTCTGACAATATTAGAATCTATCAGAAAGTTTTGCCCGAGTTTGCGCACGGGCTCGTGCCCCAAGCTCTTCAGAAGGCTCGTAGTTTGAGATGGGCTCAGTTGTCCGATTGAATCCATTTATTTCTTAAGCCCGAGCCTCTCTGAGATTTGGATAGCCCTTTCTCTTACTTTTGCTCCCAAAGACTCAAAACTCTCCTTTGCCATGCGGTTTGCAGGGGCGGTTATCCAAAGCACGGCAACCGGGTAGGAGTGCGCGTCAAATATTATGGAAGCTACGCAATTTACACCGTCTACAGCCTCGCTTGCGTCTGTCGAATAGTTGCGCTTTGAGATTTTTTCCAGCTCGGCTCTAAGCTCGGATTCGTCCGTTATGGTATTTTCCGCATTCTTTGTAAGCTTAATGCGCTTAAGTATAGCTTCGCGCTCCGCTTCCGGAAGCGCCGCCAAAATGGCTTTGCCCGGTGCAGACGCGTGCAAGGGCGACTTCATTCCAAGCTTGCCGGTAAAATTAAAATCGTGATTTCCGTACTCTTGGGCAATCATCACGCATTCGTCGTCCAAGAGAACTCCCAACATAGTGGTTTCCGAAGTTTCGTCGCGCAGATTGCGCATTACATCCATGCTTTCATCTATCAAATTTGCGTCGCACAATGAGGCATAAGCAAGTGAGAGAATTTTGCGCGAGATAAAATAATTGTCGGTCTCTGGATTTTTTCTTATGTAGCCCATTTCCTCTATCGTTAGCAATATCCTGAAAAGCGACGTCTTATTGCAGTCGATTTTATCGAGCAAACTTGGGAATGAAAACCCGTCGGAGGACTCCGAAAGAAGCTCTAGAACCTCGAAAGCCTTTCTAAGGTTCGGTATGATGTACTTGTTCTTCTTTGCCGATTTTGATTTTTGTTTAGTCGCGACTCTTGGCATAATTGGGTTTAAATTTATCCGCTTATTATATCCGAATATCTTTAATTTTCTCAACTCTTTTATTTAGATTTGAAAATTTTTTTAAAAAAAACTTTACATTTGCTTAGGTGTTTTGATACTTTGTTTCAAAACGTGTTGGATTTTGCTCTTGAATAAGCCCTTATAGCTGTCATTCTAAATGCGTGCTCTACTTAACCAACTGGAAAAAACGGGAATTTTTGAGGAATATGTCAAATTTTTTTAGTCTTTTGCGCTCTTGCCTAATGTACTTTTGGCCTGTTGCTGCAATGTTTTCCATTCTAGCATCTGCGGCTTATTCGTCTGATGAAAAGCCGCAAGTTAAATTGCGCTCCGACCGCAATTTTGGCGAGCGCTTCATGAATATAAACTTTTGGGTTCTTGAAGATAATAATAGGTGGGCTAGAAAGTTGCCATATGAGCCCGGGGCTCACTATTACGATGCAAAGCGCGACAAAATGCGCAAAATTGCGTTTAAAGGTTTAGACGGAGCGCAGGCATATCTTAAGATTAAGGTTGGCGACGGCTTGAAGGAGGCGATACTATATTCTCCAAAAGGTGAGTTTTACATAAATATGCCGCCAAAGAGCGATGTAAATGGCGACGAGAATAATGAAATACCTGAGGGTAAAACTAGCGCCTATGCGTTTCCGCCATCTTATGAAGAGTTAAACACATATAGAAATCTGGCATTAAACCCCTACGATTTCCAAAGCGAAGTTGCTCCGCGCGATTTGCATTTTCCGCACGTTACCGCCTCTAGCGAGTGCAGGAATGAGCTTATTTTTATGGCTCGCAACGCTATAGACGGAAATTCGAAAAACAACGGCGGGCACTCAAGCTGGAAGTTTAGAGCATGGGGCCCTGAAAAAGCGGGCGAATCTTGGATAAAAGTAGATTTTGGGCGCGAGGTTGAAATAGATAAAATATTACTCACCCTGCGGGCGGACTTTCCGCACGACGGTGTATGGCAAAATGTTTGCTTGGAGTTTTCGGACGGCAAAAGGCAAGCTAAGGCATTCGCCCTGAAAAGGAGCGCAGATATTCATGAAATTAAGTTCCCGGAAACAACTACAAGCTATGTGAAGCTCTACTTCACGCAAGACGCAAAGAAGCCCATGTGGTGCGCCTTGTCTGAAATAGAAGTTTACGGGCGCGACAAGCTGCCATTTTCGGCCTTTGATAAAAGTGGAAAGAAGCGAACTTTTGCGGAGGCTCTTGCGGGCTTAAATTTGGATAATCTTACGCCCGTTAAGAATCGCTTTGTCTGGCGCATGCTTGACGAGGTCTATCCGGCGCAAAGCGACGCATTCTTGCGCGATTTTGGCTTTGACTTGGCAAAATTTCCCAAGGACGAGGCCGGTAAAATAGCGGCGCTAAAGGGGGCTGCAAAATCTATTTTTGAAAAACTTAACAGGTCTGATTTGTCTTCAAAGGCTGGTTCTGTAAATACGCTAAAAGATGCAGCAAAAATTTACGAGCAGGCAATCAATTTAAGGCGCTCTGAATTTTTGAAGCAGCTCGACGGATTTCCAAAAAAGTATGTTTACGTAGAGCGCTATCCCATTGCGCCTTCATTTTACGGATACACGGAGGGGCTTTCGGACGCTAGGGCGGAGTCGCGCTTCACGCCCGATTCAAAGCTCTGCATGTTGGAATTTCTGCCAAGCGGAGAATTTAAAAGGACAGTTCTATTGGAAGACAAGACGGGTTGCATAAGAGATCCCGATGTATCTTACGATGCAAAGAGGGTTATCTTTTCCTGGAAAAAATCGCACACCGACGACGACTTCCACATTTACGAAATGGATTTGCAAAGCCGCAAGATAAAGCAGCTAACCTTTGGCAAATTTGCGGATATCGAGGCAAAATATCTGCCTACGGGCGAAATTGTCTTTAATTCCTCGCGCTGCGAACAAGCGACAGATTGCTGGCTTACCGAAGTTAGCAATCTCTACTTTATGCGCGGCGACGGCACCTTTATGAGAAGGGTTGGCTTTGACCAAGTCTGCACTACTTACCCTACAGTCACCGAGCAGGGAGACATTATCTATACTCGCTGGGACTACAACGATAGGGGGCAGACTTTCCCGCAAGCTCTATTTTCTATGAAGTATGACGGCACATTCCAATCTGAAGTTTACGGAAATAAATCATGGTTTCCGACCGTTATTGGACATGCGCGGCAAATACCAAATACAAAGAAATACGTAGCGGTTCTCCACGGTCACCATACGGCCCAGCGCGGAAAACTTGCCGAGATTGATCCGTCAAAGGGAAGGCAGGAAGCTGCAGGTGTTGAATACTTGGCGCCGAGAAAGAAGGCCGAGCCTGTGAGGATAGATGCATTTGGTCAAGACGGCCCGCAGTTCCAGTATCCCTATCCGCTTTCTGAAGATTTGTTCTTTGTGACATTTGAGCCGAATCATGCAGGCAACCGCTCCTATCCCTCAAGCTACGGAATTTACCTTATGAATCCCGATGGCGACAGGGAGCTTGTCGCAAGCCACCCATACTTGGACTCAAATCAAATAGTTGCAGTTGCCCCGCGCAAAATTCCAAAACTCGAAAAGTCGAGAGTGGATTTTTCTAAAGATAAGGGTTACTTGTTCATACGCAACATTTACTACGGCGACGGAGTAAAGGGCGTAAAGAAAGGCTCAATAAAAAAAGTGAGAGTCGTTAAAATAGACTATCGCAGGGCGCCCGTTGGAGCTTTAGACGGCAAAAATGACGAGGGGGGCGTGAGGGTAAAAAACCTTGTTTGCACGCCCGTAGCTTTGGGGCAGGGCACTTGGGACACTAAGGAAATTTTGGGTGAAGTTGACGTAGCCGAAGACGGTTCCGTTTACTTTGAAATTCCGGCGCGCACTCCCGTATATTTCCAACCCATAGACGAAAATGGAGCGGCGGTTACTACCATGCGCTCTTGGACGGCGATGCAACCCAATGAGTTTTATTCATGTCTCGGCTGCCACGGCGACAGAGATACTCCGAATCCACTAAAGCTAAATATTGCAAAGGGGCGCAAGCCTGAAAAGCTAAAGCCATTTTACGACATCAAAGGCGGCTTTAGCTTTAGAAAGCACATTCAGCCTATACTCGATAAAAACTGCATATCTTGCCACAACGATAGGTCTGTCCCGCGCCTGAGGAGGGGCAACGATAAGATAAGCGTTGCTTCAATAGTTCCCACAAAAGGCAAAAAGTGGTTAAAGCTTGAGGAGGAAAATTCAAAGAAGGCAGTTAGGGCCTTTAGCCTCTTAGACTACCCAATGCCAAACGAACGGGCAAAGCGCGAATTTAACGACGCCTACTACAATTTGTTGCAACCCGAAATGGGGGGGCCTATGGGGGCTTATCCGATTTTTGCAGACTTTAAAAATCCGCTTATAAATTGGCTTGGAATGCAGTCGGTTCCAACCTTGCAGCCTCCGTATGTCAGGGGGGCTGCAAAGAGTGAAATAATGGATATGCTAAGAAGGGGGCACGGCGATGTAAAGCTAAGCCGCGAAGAGCTAGATAAAATTGCGGCTTGGATAGACCTCTTTGTTCCCTATTGCGGCGATTATTACGAAGCCAACTTGTGGAGCGACGACGACAAGGCCTACTACAAGTATTACGAAGATAAGGGCAAGGCTCAAGAGCAGCGCGAGCGCGAGGAAATACAGGAGTATCTCCGCTCTCTCGGAAAGCTTTGAGTTGTCTTAAGCTCGTCGGAAAACTAAATAAAAAAGCTCGGCATATTTGCAATGCTGGGCTTTTTGTTTAAATATTGGAATTTACTTTTTATTTGTGAGCTTAAATTGCACCTTGCCATTTACCCTGTATGGAATTGGCGGCGCCAAAACCATGTAACTTTTGCCTTTCCTTGTATATGCCGCCATTATAAAAAGCGTATCTTCTATTCTGCCTATAGCATTGGGATTGCCTTTGAGTCTCACAGTTACTTCATCGCTGTCGTCTTTAATTTGGCTTTGCAAGACTTGTACTCCGGGTGCGCTTCTGTATGCGGCGATTCTAAATTTACCCTTAAAGCCGTCAAGTTTTGTAACTTTCAAAGTCAACTCTTCAAGGTTTCCCGCATTTATTGAAATTGGCAGATTTGGCAAATTTATCCATTCCAACTTTAGAGACGCTTTTTCAAGCACATTCATTTCAACATTTTCTATGGAGAGAGTGTGATTTATAAAAAAGGCCTGCGTCAGTTCCTCAGATGGCTTTACTGGAAGCGTCACCTCTTTTGAATCTACGGTAGCTCGCGCCGAGAATACGGGCGAGAAGCTTTTTACTTTTGCGCCTTCATCAGCTTCTAAAATCAGGTAGGCAAAGCTCTTGCCCTTTTTAATTAGGCATTTTTGCGCCCTTAGGCCCTCCGGCAAATTTTTTGCAAAAACTTCTATTTCGCCGTCCCAGCCTCCTCTTTTATTTGCGCTTATTTTAAGGGGCGCGTAGCTACCTTTAGCTATTTGAGGGTTGCCTGGCGATACGGATAGGTCTATTTGTTTTTCGGGCTTTGATATTTTTAATCTGAATACAAAATCATCGCCCCCCATATTTCTAGAATCTTCAAGCTTTAAAACATAAGTTCCACCCTCTGCAAATTTGTGCGTTATGCGCGAGTCGAACTGGGCTGTCACAAGGCCAAATGACATGTCGTCTATGTCGTCGTTTGAAGCTACTAGCTCATCGCCCTTATATATGGAAAGTTTTGTATCTACGGGGTATCCTAGCCTTGAAGTAAAAGTTTCAAAGTTTAGCTCATCGCCTTTTTTTGCATTAAATTTTACGAAAAATTTTTGATATTGGCGCTTTATTATTCCGTTAAAGACACAGGGAATTTTACTTGGGATTTCCGGAGGATTTTCAGACGGGTGCAGTATTTTTTCAGGGAATGTGTCGCAGCAAAATTTTACTCTGTTTGATTCTAGCGCACCGCTTTTTACAAAGATTTCCCTAAATCTATCGCTCGAATTTGATGGGGGGATTTTTATTTTTCGCGCTGGCAGATTTACTCCAAAAAGCTCTACGCTAGTTTCCTTATTTTTGTCGCCTCCACACGGGAAGATGTAGCTTATAAAAGGCAGCTCTCCGCAGCGCAGCCTGTACACAAAATCGTCTCGCCCCCTATATAGTGAATCTTTCAATTCCACGTAGTATGAGCCGCTTCTTTTAGGAGTAAAAATTGCGACAGGATCTGGAGAGTTTTGAAAATCGTCTACATACATAAGCGAATTTCCGCTTTCGTCATATATCCTCATTGTAGCTTGAAACCAACCGGGAACGGCGTCTGCCAAATAGGGGCGTATTTGCCTTGCTCGCATGTCAAAGACGTAGGTCTTTCCCGCAGTCAGATTAAATTTGTAAAAATCGCGCTCGCCCTCGTAGATTTGTCCGTTTACAACTACGGGCAGTTCCTTTACTTCTTGCGCGTTATTAATCGAGGAATGCACACCTTGTTCCGTGATTTCAGGCATGGAGTCTACATGGAAAAAGTAGCGGCTCGAGGCGCCCTCGCGACTTGTTAGTTTTAGGTCGCGAACTCCGGGACTTGCGCTTTTATCTATTGTAATTTCCGCGTACACGAATTTCATTCCCTTTGCCTCGTTGCGCCTTGCAGCGGCGTCCAATCTATCTTGGGGCATATTTGAAATTTTTAAAATTTTTGCGCTGATTGCGCCGCCGCTTATTGATATTCCCGTAGCCGAGTCGGCATCGAGAGCTCCTATTATGGCGTTAAATGTCGTCCCCGCTTGCCCGCCTGCAGGATAGACAAGCATTATGCTCGGCGGCTTTGCGCGGCAGCAAAGTGCAAAACATAAAGATACAATTACAAAAAATTTTTTTAGCATACTACTTTGCCTCAGTTTGTTTTTTTAACTTTTGATTCTGTGTTTTTGCGCGCTTTTTAGGAGTATTGGGACGCCCTATCTTTGATATTTCAGATGCGGTTTTACTTTCGGAAAAGGCTGAATCACTAATGTCTCTGCCATCTTTTGCCACTACTTTAAGTATTTTTTTGTCGCTTGCAAAAACGCTGCCAGAACTTGCAAATACTGCGTAGCTTTCGCAACTTTCATCGCAAATTACGATTCCGCCCGATATCCGTTTGTCAAGCTCGCTCCAAATAAAGATTTCGCCGTTTAAAGTTGAAGCTAGTATGGAGGCCATAGCGCAGGGGGCGATGTCGAGTATAGGGCTTGGCGACTTTTCAAAAAACGTAAAATTGGGATTGTCGATGGAAGATCGCATTGTAAGTAGCTCTCCCTTGAAACTTGCCATAGCCACCAAATTTTTGGCATTGTAGCGAAGCCTTACAGCGCTTGGGGCTTCAATTGGAATTTTAGCATATCTTAAAGTTCTTGGCAGGAACCTTTGCACAGTGGCAAATTTGCCTCCGTAAGTCGAATCTATAGGCAGTCCAATTTCGGCGCGGTTTAAAAATAGCATATTTTGGGCGCCTCCGCCTACAGAGAGGGAAGTAGCATTGCTCTTGAAACTGTCTTCGGAATTTCTAGATATTACTTGGCCGTTTGAAAGTAAAATCGCAAGGGTATTTGAAGTTACATTAAATTTTAGCGACACCACTTTTGCATTTGAAAATACGTCGCTTGCAATAATTGAATTATCGCTTGTAGATATAATGGCAAGCTTGCCGTCGGCGCTTCCCGAGGCCAGATATTTGCCGTCGGAAGATATGGCAATGCTTAAAAATTCGTCTTTAGATTCAAGGAGTGTCTCTATCTTTTTATCTTTTAAATTTAAAAGGAGCACCCGACCTTCCTTTGCGGGATTGCCGCTTGCAATGTAAACTGAATTGAAGTCTTGTGTACACACAATTTCATTTACATCACCTATTTTAACATCGTAAATTTTTTGTAGAAGCTTGAAGTTTTTTGCGTCCCAAATGCAGATTAAATTTTTGGAGGCGCTCGCAAGTAGGCGCAACTTTGGAGAGTGAAAGATTGAATTTATTTGCGGAGCTCCCTTTGTATCTACTTCAAGCTTTGCACCGTTTGACAACTTAAATTCAAACTTAGCAGCAAGCGGAAGAGCGAGAAAGATTTGAAGCGCAAATATTACTTTAAAAAATTTTGACATAATTAAGCCTCCATAATCTCGCTTAGTAGTCCCCCCGATTGCCGGCTGCGGATTTCGCGCGGAATCACATAGGCAACGCAGCCTGTTGGGTGGGGCAATTTCGCGTTTATGTCTATGCCCACGAGCTTGTATATACTCTGGCTCAAATCCCAAGGGTACACTGGTCGCGACAAGACCTTCTCGCCGTTTTTATCGGTTTGACCAACGACATTTCCACCCTTGAAACCTCCGCCCGCAGCAACCGCAGCGGAGTCACGGCGATGATCCGGTCGGTCCTGAAGCTGAATCCCGCACACTTCATGGCGGATTTTCCGCTCGATGTCATGCTCGCCCCCTCTGCGGTATCCGGCGAAGACGGCCTCGGCGCCATGCGTGCGCTGCTGATGACCTATCTCCTCCGCGGCGGCCATGCGATCCATTTCAACATTTTCAGCACGGAGACGCTGAAGGAGGCGCAGATGCATCCGGAGCGGTACGCCGACCTGCAGGTCCGGGTCTGCGGCTGGAACGTCCTCTGGAACAACCTCAGCCGCCGGGAGCAGGACAGCTACCTGATTCAGGCGGCAGCAAATGAAAGGGAAGCGTGAATCATGGAACCCGAAGGAGTTTTCGCCGACGTCAAGCCGTTCGCCGTGCACGACGGCCCCGGCATCCGGACGACGCTCTTCCTGAAGGGATGCCCCCTGCGCTGCGTCTGGTGCCACAACCCGGAGACGATCCGCCGCGAACCGGAACTTGCGTTCTTCGCCTCGAAATGCCTGTCGTGCGGAAAGTGCGCCGGAGCCTGCTCCCGACACCGGTTCGAAAACCGGGTCCACACCGTCGACCGGAACGGCTGCACGGCCTGCGGCGAGTGCGTGAAACGCTGTCCCGCCGGCGCACTGCGGATTTACGGAGAACGGATCTCCGTTCCGGAAGCGTTCCGGCTGCTGACCGCCGACCGGATGTTCTACGAGACCTCCGGCGGAGGCGTCACGCTTTCCGGCGGGGAACCGCTGCTTCAGCCGGAGTTCTGCGAGGCGCTGCTCCGGCAGCTCCGCAACGACGGAATCCACACCGCGCTGGATACCTGCGGCGATGTGCCGTGGCGCAATTTCGAGCGGCTCCTGCCGTGGACGAACCTGTTCCTCTTCGATCTCAAAGCGGTCGATCCCGGCGTGCACCGGAAATGCACCGGAGCGGACAACCGGACGATACTGGAGAACCTGCGCAGGCTGGATGCCTGCGGAATTCCGTTCGAAATCCGGATGCCGCTCATGCCCGGCTGGAACGATGCCGAGGACGACCTCCGGAAAGCCGGGGAACTCCTCTCTTCCCTGCGGAGCGCGCCGGTTCCGATCCGGCTCCTGGCCTGTCACGATTTCGCCCGGAGCAAATACGCGGCAGTCGGCAGGCCGGATACGATGCCGCGCCCGACGGCGCCGGAGCTCTCCGCCGCCGCATTTCTCCGGCGCTATCCGGTGCGGATCGTAAGCTGAATTCCGGCTTTTGCCGCCGCGGATCATTGCAATTCCCCTCCCGGCGTGGTACTGTATCCGCAGGGAGGAGAATTGTTATGGAGACCGTACTCGTATCGCGCGCCGTCGAGCAGCATGATCTGGATTCGGTTCCGAACCGGACCCGGCTGGAGTTCACGCACGCCGGCACCCGGCTCGTGCTGAACCTCGATCTGTTCAACTTCGGCTGCGACCTGCGCGAAGAAGAGCGGCACTACCGCCACCTTTCGCCGCCGTTCTGCCGGCTCTTCCACTTTGCGGGCGCAGTCTCGCCCGGCGCCGAAATCATCATCGGCGGCGCCGTCCCCCGGCTCGACACGGCCGGAATCTATCTCCTGAATGCAGAGCATTCGTTCGACGTCCGCTATTTTGCGGGGTCGAAGCTCTGCTACGCGCACCTGCGTCTGGCGGACCACACCCGCAGTTCGGTGTTTCACGATGCGCCGGGACTGCTGCGCATCGAACAGCCGGTCATTTCCGCATATCTCGAACACGCCTGGGAAACCGGCATGCCGCTCGCCATCCAGAGCGCGGCTGCGGCGGCCATGTCGGAATTCGTCGCGCCGCATCTCGAACGGCTCCGCGAACGCAGCGAACTCTTCAGCCGCTTCGCCCCGGTGCTGGCCGCGATCGACCGGACGCCGCCGGCCCGGCTCCGAGTCTCGGAACTGGCCGACGTCATGCAGATGACGCCGTTCGCGCTGTCGAAAAGCTTCCGGCGGAAGATCGGCATGCCGCTCAAGGAATACCTGAACACGATCTATCTCGACCGCGCCCGGGAACTGCTGACCTGTTCCGGCGGAACCGTGGAGGATGTGGCCGTGCTTTTAGGTCACAGCGATGTCCATTATTTTTACCATGCGTTCCGGCGGCTCACCGGGCTCTCCCCCGGAGAATACCGGGCAGAACGCATGAATTTCGGGACCAAAACAGATGAAAGTCCTGAAATCGCACGTATCTGACCATTTTTTGCAGTTGCGTTCCGGGCGGTTTTCCATCATAATTTAACAGCAGAGCAACAGAAATCACAAGGGAGAGAACGATGCAGAAGATTCCGCCGCGTCCACAGTTTCATTTCACGGCACGCCGGGGCTGGCTCAACGACCCGAACGGGCTCGTCGTGCTGGGCAGCCGGTATCACATGTACTTTCAGCACAACCCGGAGGCGCCGGAGTGGGGCAACATCCACTGGGGGCACGCCGTCAGCGACGACCTGCTGCACTGGGAGGAGCTGCCGATCGCCCTCGCCCCGAAGGCTGAGAATGACCTCTGCTTCTCGGGAAGCGCGTTCCTCGACACGGAGAACGCCTCCGGCCTCGGCACGCCGGAAAATCCCGCGCTGCTGGTTTACTTCACCTCGACCGGGCGCGGCGAATGCCTCGCGTACAGCCTCGACGGCGGCATGACGTTTACGGAGTACGAAAACAACCCGGTCATCCGTCACCGCGGCCGCGATCCGCGCATTCTGCGTTACGCCCCCGGCCATTACGTCATTGCGGTCTACGACGAAGTCAACCATATCGCCTTCTACCGTTCGGCGGACCTGAAGAACTGGACGTTCTGCAGCCGGATTCACGGCTTCTACGAGTGCCCGGAGCTCTTCGAGCTCGGCGGCCGGTGGGTGCTTTTCGGCGCCAACGGCGTCTATTCGCTCGGCAGCTTCGACGGAGAGGCCTTTACGCCGGAGACGCTTCCCCGACCGCTTTTCGAGGGGGACGCCTATGCAGGGCAGACCTTCGCGAACTGCGGCCGCCGGATCGCGGTATTCTGGCTGCGCGACAATGGAATATTCCGCAGCGGCGGCTTCAGCCAGCAGATGTCGATCCCGGTCGAGCTGACTTTGAAGGATGACCGGATTCTGGTCAACCCGGCGACGCAGGTTCCGGGCAGCCGCGTATGGTCGAGCCCGGAATGCCCGGTGACGCTCCGCGGGATCGAGCTTCCGGCGGCGGAGCATATGCTGATTATCGAGGATTCGGCCTCGGTCGAGGCTTTCATCAACCACGGCGAACGCTGTATCCTGCGTTCGACTTCCATCCCGATGCAGAAGGAGATTTGAAGCATGACAGCTGTACCCCTTGAAAACGGCGGCCCCGGGCGTCCGCTCCTATAGTATGCAACTCGGTTTGCGCGCGGCGTGAAAATCAGTTTGCGCAAGATCGGTATTGAGTGCGCAAACCAATTATAAAAGAAAGCCGTGCGGCACAGGTCGTGCGGCTATTCTATATATAAGGTATAAGACGGCGTTATTCGTCAAGTAAAAAAAAGACGGTCTGCGCGGCCGGAGTGCTGCGCAAACCTTTTCTTTTTCCCGGTGGCATTGATAACCCCACGGCCGGGACCGACAGGCGAAGGGAGGCGGCGGGCGGATTCGCAATAGCCCGGGCCCGCCGCGTCGAGCGTCAACGCCTCGCGCCATGATGTACACCCGAGTTACTGAACTTTATAGGGCTTGCGTTCCTTGAACTCTTCCTGTTTTCCTTTATTCCAGTTGCTCACCGGGCGGAAGTAGCCGCAGACGCGGCTGTAAACCTCACATTTTTCCCCACATTTACTCATTGGCGGCCTCCTTCTCCTCCTTGTTCCTGGTCTGGATTTCGGAGCTGTTCGAGCTGACGCCGGAGAGGTCGGCGGAAAGATCGCTCTTGGTCGCCTGTACGATCCGGGCGATGCCCGGAAGCCCCTGCTGATTCGGCAAAATCGAAAGCGCCCCCTTGTTGACCTTGCCGGCAAAGATTTTGCCGTGCGGCGTCGGGTCATCAATTGTTCCGCTGGAGACACTGATGTAGACCGCCCATCCATCTTCCCACAGAACCACAGTTTTGCCCTGCGTGGAGGCGGTAACGGTCTTGATGACGCTTTCGGAACTTTCGGTCTTTTTGACGATGTTTCCGGCGGCGTCGTATTCCGTGATCGTGCTGTGCGTCGAAGCACAGCCGGCAGCCAGAAACAGGGCGGCCGCGCCGACGGCAAAAGTGAAAAACAGTTTACGCATTTTCGGTCTCCTTATGTTTGAATTTGAATGCGAATGCGCCGCATCGGCGCAATGTTTTGTAGAATTGCAGCATAATGAACTGCACGATGTACCGGCGCGCATCAAGACGCCGATAATGGCGGTCGGCAAGTTTGAGGCCATTGTCCAGCATCTCGACGTCAGCGGCATGACGGTCAGCCTCATCGCCTCCGAGCTCGTACCGGATATCGTGAATGTCGGCGGCAAGCACGAGCGTCGGGAAGAGTTTGCTGATCGCCTCCCGCAGCCAATCAGGCATCCAGTCCGCGCCGATGCCGTTGCAGACGCGACAGGCGCGTTCGCGGT
>OJMH01003041.1_pt1 | contig 13016 bp, 9 predicted proteins | sample 1597111 | NCBI WGS metagenome assembly OJMH01 (sample SAMEA2452115, study PRJEB22498) | human gut metagenome | reverse complement strand
AGCGGCGAACTGCCGCTCGGTTATCGGCTGGCCAACCTGCTTTACGATACTGCCGAACGGTATGTGCCGGAAGATCTCAAAATCAACCTGATCACCACCTGGTTCACGTCACGGGCCAGCTGGCGCGATCACCTGAAAAGCGATGTGTTCAACTACGATCCCTATTACGCTGCAGTCGCCGGGCTGGAACGCGACGTCAGCAATACCGTCGCCGAAATCAACACGCCGAAACGCAAACCGTTGTGGATTACGCTGCGCAGTTGCGGTCCCACTTGGTATGACACGCTCGACTTGTGGTTCGACATCCGCCGCCAGACGATGGCGGCTTACGCCGCCGGCGCCGACAGCATAAACTACTTCATGTACGCCCACTGGATGAAGGATATGGAAGAAAATGCCTGGTACATGGTGTTTCCCGGTCCGCAGGGGCCGGTGGCAGCGCCGCGGCGGCAAATTCTGGATTATCTGACCGAAGATCTGGCGCTGCTGTCGACGGTGGAATACGGTCTGCAGCTCGACCCGGAACGGCGCCGGACCTGGCGGGATGATTATGAACAGGCCTGCCGCTGGGCGGTCTCCGGTCATTACGACGCCATGCGGCAAGTGCTGCATCGGCTGCTGGCCGAAATGCAATTCAACCGTTGAAAACGCCGCCCAGTCCAGTCACGACGCCCCGCCGGCCATTCGGCGGGGCGTCCCATTTTTCTCTTTCTTCCCGGACCGGATTCGGCTCTTCCGGCAATTGATGACTTGACTTTTCCGCCGCTGGCGGCATATTATCCTTATTCTAAAGTAACAGTTGCGTAAGGATCAGCCGGTTTTTTATTTTCTCCGACCTCCTTCGCTGACAAACAATGGTATATTACAGGATTCAGAATGTCTATTGAAAATGTGATTTCCCGCGCCATCGTCCGGAATTTTGCCGATAAACTGGAAAACGCTCTGCGGCTGGATGTCGCCATCGTCGGCGGCGGTCCGTCGGCGCTGGTGGCAGCCCGCGATTTGAGCAAGGCCGGTCTGCAGGTGGCGATTTTCGAACGCAAACTGGCGCCCGGCGGCGGCACCTGGGGCGGCGGCATGTTGTTCAACGAAGTCGTCGTTCAGCAGGACGCGCTGGCGATTCTCGACGATTTCGGCATCGGTTATCGGCCGATTGAGGATTCTCCCGGCTATTACACGCTGGATTCGGTGGAAATGGCCTCCGGCTTGATCTTCGGCGCCGTCCGAAGCGGCGCCAAAATCTTCAACGCCGTCAGCGTCGAGGACCTGGTTTTCAAAAACGGCAAGATCAACGGCCTGGTCATCAACTGGACGCCGGTGGAACGGCTCGGCATGCACGTCGACCCGTTGACCGTCATCGCCGAAGCGGTGCTCGATGGCACCGGCCATCCGAGCGAACTCATGCACCTGGCCTGCGACAAGGCCGGCATCAAGCTGTCGACGCCGACCGGCAAAATTCTCGGAGAAAAACCGATGTGGGTCGATTCCGGCGAAGCCTCCACCGTCGAAAACACCCGGGAATATTATCCCGGCCTGTTCGCCTGCGGCATGAGCGCCAACAACGTCAACGGCGGTTACCGGATGGGGCCGATTTTCGGCGGCATGCTGATGTCCGGCCGCAAAGTGGCCGGATTGATCGCCGGCAAATTTCAAAAGTAAGAACCGGAGCGCGGCGGAATGACGGACGCGTTGTCCAAAGGCGGATGCTGTTTTATAGAAGCCGGCAAGCTGACCGACCAGCTTCATAATGCCCGGCCGGATCACAGCCGGGTACGCGAAATCATCGCCAAAAGCGGCCGGAAACAACCGTTGGAAGTGGCCGAAACGGCAACGCTGCTGGCAGTGACCGATCCGGAGCTGCTGCAGGAAATTTTCGCCGCCGCCCGCCGGTTGAAGCAGGAAGTCTACGGCAACCGCCTCGTTCTTTTCGCACCGTTGTACATCGGTAATTTCTGCGTCAACGACTGTCGGTACTGCAGCTTCCGCCACAGTCTGGCTTCCACCGTCCGGCACACCCTGTCCAACCAGGAGTTGACCGGGAAGGTGCGGCAGCTTGAGACGCTCGGCCACAAGCGCCTGACGCTGGTCTATGGCGAACATCCGCAGTACACGCCGGAATTCATCGCCGACACCGTCCGGTTCTGCTATCAGGCCGGCAAGGCCATCCGGCGGATCAACATCAATGCGGCGCCTCAGTCGGTCAGCGGTTTCGCGACGCTCAAAGCGGCGCAGATCGGCACCTATCAATTATTCCAGGAAACCTATCACCCCGAACTCTACGCCCTGTATCATCCGCGCCGCACCCGCAAAGGGAATTATCTATGGCGGCTGGATGGCCTGGACCGGGCATTGGAAGGCGGCTGCGACGACGTTGGATTCGGCGTATTGCTCGGCCTCTGCGACTGGCGATTCGAAACGCTGGCGCTGGTCAGCCATGCCGTTCACCTGCAACAGAAATACGGCCTCGGCCCGCACTCAATCAGCCTGCCGCGCCTGACGGACAGTTGCGGTTTCACTTTGAATTATCCGGTCAGCGACCGGGATTTCAAACGGATGGTGGCCATTCTGCGGCTGGCGATTCCCTATTGCGGGCTGATCATCAGCACGCGCGATACCGCGGCGATCAGCGAAGAAATTCTTCCCGTCGGCATCAGCCAGCTCAACGCCGGTCCGCACCTGGAATTCGCTGCCGGCACCCGGGAGCCGACGATGGACGAAGTGATGCACTGGCTGCTGGAACGTGATTTCCTGCCGAGTTTCTGCACGTCCTGCTATCGGCACGGCCGCAACGGAGTTCACCGGATGGAATACGCCATTCCGGGCTTTACCGAAAGTTTCTGCACTCCTAACGCCATTTTGACTTTAGCCGAATATCTGGAAGAAAACGCCTCCGCTTCGACCAAAGAACTCGGATACCGGCAAATTGACCGCGAACTGGCCCGCCTGCGCAACACCAAACGGGTTGACGCCGTCAAGGAACGGCTGCAACAAATCCGGTCCGGTGAACGGGAGCTGTACTTCTAATCGTTCACGGCCGCTCCCGGCGCATTCTGTCCGTCGGCCGGCCCGGCAGCCGCTATTTTTCTGCTGTTTTCCTTGCCGATGTCCAGCAACACTGCCGCGGCAACGGCCACGTGAGACAGTTCATAAGTTGGTATGATCAAAAAATGCCAGCCGTCACAATGCAAAAAATTCCGCAGCGAAATCAGCGTATCGGAGAAAATCAGCAAACCGATGCCGACGGAAAAAATCAGTCGGACCGGCAATGCCGTCCGCATGCCGCATCCGGCCGCCAGCGTCAACAGCGACAATACCGTATAGCCGACCGCCAGGCCGGCAATCAGCGGATTGCCGATGGCGGGAACCAACCACACCAAATAAACGCCATACCCCAAAGCGGCCGCTCCCGGAATCCGCCAATCCAGCCGGCGGCCATGATTCCAGGCATAAGCGAAAAAACAGACATGGGCGATGCCGAACGCGACAATACCGGCGGCAAAGCATTCATCTCCTCTGCCGAAATATCCTGCCAGAAAGCTGTCTCCAACGCACGAGGCCAGGAATCCGGCAACCGCCCAGCCGGCAACCAGAGAACGTTTCCCTGCCGCGCCGGCCAGCACCAGCACCGCCCACGAAAGGGAAAGCCAACTCTGCACTGTCCACATTTTTACGCACTTTGTTTTTTGAAAGAACCGGAAACCACTATAACCTTCGATCCGCCACCCGCCCCAGTCATCAGGACGCTACTACCGGGAAGATATACCCATAAATCTATTCCGTCAAATATTCAATGAAATTCCCAACTGAAAATTACTTCTTTCTTCCGCCGATGCAATCGTAAAAAAACAATAAAAATAAAAAAAATTCAATGATAGACCAACTATACTATTTAATAAAAAATAGTAAAAAATAATTAAGTAATATTTTTGATTTAAAGATATAGAAAAACTTTTCAAACGGCAAGTCTCGCAATCCTGATCTTGACATTCCGGCGAACCGCGATATATTTTATTGAATTCGATAGTTGCAACTCCAAAGAGAATGGCAGGATGATGAAACAAAATCTTTCCAATGGCGTCACTATACTTTCGCCGTCTTCTGTTGTCCTGTTAAGCAGTGTGCATCGCACGATGAAGCTTGATGATGATTACATCATCAAGCTCTCATTCTTGCAAGCAAGCAAGCAAGCAGTAATTGTGCCATTTCTTTAATTCCTATTCTCTCAAAATTGGTTTCTTTCCAAACGCGGCGCGATTTCTCGACCGGCGCCGAAATGGCGGAAGCTGAAAAAGACTGTTGTCTTCTCATCTCCGCCTCCGGCAGCCGTTGGAGCCAATCAACCACACCGGGGGTGAATGATGAAAACCGGTAACACGGTTTCTGTCGCCATGGCGGTTTGCAACGGGAAACGTTATCTGGCGCAGCAACTACAATCAATCCTGCACCAGTCCCTGGTGCCGGATGAAATAGTCATTTGCGATGACGCCTCACAAGATTCCACCGTTGAAATAGCCAATGCCTTCCAACGAAAATATCCGGATATCATCAACCTCATCCGGAATGAAAACCGTCTGGGCGCTTCAAAAAATTTCGAACTGGCCATCCGCTTGTCAACCGGCACGGTCATTTGCCTCGCCGACCAGGACGATGTCTGGAAGCCGGAAAAAATCCAAATATTAAGTACGCTTATTCTGAATGCGAAACAACCGGCAGGTGCGTTTGCCAACAGTACGATTACCGATGAAAATTTGAAACCGACCGGAGAAAATCACTGGCAGATACGCGGTTTTTCCCCGGCCCTTCTCGATTTTCTTTATGGTGATCACCTTGACAAATTATCCATTTTCTTAAAACGCGTTCCGGCCGCAGGCCATGATATGGCATTCCATTCTTCACTGAAACCGCTCTTATTGCCTTTTCCGAACCTGCCCGAATGCCACGACACCTGGATCGGGCTGGTCCTGGCCTTGATAAATGTCTGGAATTTTACCGGCGAAGAACTTACCATGTTCAGGCAGCATGACGGCAATGCATCGCAATCGGGCAGAAACAAGTCTCTGCTGCAACAGTGGCACGAGGCCAGAAAATCAATCACCGACGACTCTTTTGCCTGGCATACCGCATTATATCGGGAACTGTTGGCCCGACTCAGCTCCCGGCTCGCTCCCGAAGTTATCGAACTGGTCCGGGACCGGCTGGACCATTCGCAGCGACGGGCGGCGATGAACACGAATTTTGCCCGCCGTCTTCCAATGGTCCTGCATGAATTACAAACCAAACGCTATTTTTATTATGCCCGCGGCTGGAAAAGCGTCTTTCAGGATTTATTTTTGCGGTGACTCGGCATGACTTTCATCGGCAACATCAATAAACTGCGTATTCTTTTAACTCCCAAAGACAAAAGACGCCTTTTGGGCATTGCTTTTCTGATGGCACTGGCCGCCTGGGGAGAGACGGCCGGAATTGGCCTTCTGGTCGGGGCGATCGCACTGTTTCTGAATCCCGGCGTATTCGAAACCAATCGATATTTATCCGATTGTCTGTACTGGAGCAACTTGAGTCAAGACAATTTTCTCATTCTCGCTTTTTCACTGATCGTTTTACTGTTGGTATCAAAGAATTTTTTTGCGCTATGGGTAATTCACCTGCCAAGCAGGTTCGTTTACCAAAAGCAAAGCGCCCTTTCGTTACGTCTCTTCACGAACTATATGAAAGCGGATTACCGTTATAGCATGGCCCATCCGCTGCCGGAACGTTATAATAATATTTACCGAATGAGGGAAATCTGCACCGGCGTTCTGTTGCCCCTGATGCAATTCTGGGCGGATACCCTGGCTATTGTTCTGCTGGGATTGTTGATGACTTATTTTATGCCGTGGATTACCCTGGGCAGCCTTACCATCATGCTCCTAGCCACCTGGTTGATTGTGAAAATACCACATGCCAAAAATCTGCAAATCGGCAGAACCGGCCAGGAAGAACAGGAAAATGCCTCAAAAATGATGCATGCCGGCTTGTCCGGCAATAAAACGATCAAGATCCAGCACAAAGAAGATTTTTTCATACGGAAATACCATTTCTATATTCAGCAGGTCGCCCAAAGCGGAACCAAGCTCTATACCCTGGGGCAGATACCGAGGCTGATGTTCGAAAGCATCATTCTGCTTCTGGTATCGGTCATCTTTCTCCTCATGCAGCAGATGGGAAATCCGACAGATAAAATTATTTTGACCTTTTCCATGATTGCGGCAGTCATGTCAAGAGTACTGCCGGCACTGAGCCGCTGCAATTACAATTTAACTCAAATGCGTCAGCACCAATATCTTTTTGATACACTGTTCTCCGATATGACGGACATACCTCGGGAAAAACTCGGCGACAGCGCCACGGCGATGAGTCTACGACATACACTGGCGGTACAATCGCTTGAGTTTTCTTATGGAAATGGCAGGAAAATATTTGAAAACCTGAATTTTAAACTTCCGGCCAAACAAAATCTGGGAATCGTCGGAAAAACCGGCAGCGGCAAAACAACATTGATGGATTTACTGGTCGGTCTGTTGAGACCGGACGCCGGAAAAATTTCGGCTGACGGAACCGATATTTTTGAAAATCTCGCCAGCTGGCGCCAATTGATCGGTTATGTGCCCCAGGACGTATTTATTTGCGAAGGAACGCTGCGCGAAAACATCGCGCTGGGAGTCCCGGCCGACGAAATTGACAATATGAAAATTCAAGCGGTATTACAAACGGCACAATTGCAGGATTTCGTCCGGGAACTGCCCCTAGGAATTCACTCTCGAATTTGCGATGCCGGCGCCAATCTCTCCGGAGGCCAACGACAACGCATCGGCATCGCCCGTGCTTTATATTTCGACCCGCAATTGTTACTGCTTGACGAGGCAACCAGCGCCCTCGATGCCGCAACTGAAGAGGCTTTTGTACAGGCACTAAACAATCTGCATGGCAAATTGACGATGATTATCATCGCCCATCGTTTGAGTACGCTCAACCAATGTGATATTATTGTCGACTTAACCCGGAAGGCAATCGATGAAACCACCGACTCGACTTGACCTGTCCAGATGGTCTCCAATCGGATATCGATGGAATGGATTGCCTGGAAGTTCCCCAGCGCTTATCATACACCAAATGAACGGAACCGACGCAGGTCAGGCCGTACTTATTTTTGACGATACGTTACGCAACCAGTCGGCAGCGATGAGAACATGACAATGAAAATAGCATTTGAACTGGATCAATTGATTTATTATCCGCGCAACGGGATATCCGTTTACTTTTATCATCTTTTACAACAATTACTGGCACAGCGAACCGCCTGCCGTTTGGTATACGCTACCCTAAAAATCCGGGAAGCTGCTGCTGCAACCATTGATTTCGTGGACACGGAAAAATGCCTGCTTCCTCTTCCCGGCCGCTTATTCGCCATTCCTTTTCTATCAAAAATCGCACAACACTACTTTCTGAAGAATACCGATCTCTTTCATGCGGTTTCTGGCATTCTACCCACCTGGTATCGGAAAAGAGGAGCACTCATCGTCACCATTCACGATATGGTTCCATTCCGAGATCAACAAAACAACCAAACGGATGCCTCCAACACGTGGTATCAGACAGAGATGAAACGCGCCGTCACTCTGGCGGACCGGGTAATTACAGTCAGTGAATTCACCAAACAGGAATTATGTGACTTACTGCCCGTCAATCCGTGCAAAGTGACTGTCGTTCCCATCGCATCGCAATTTTCTCCAGAGCAATTTCAAACGAAACAGCCGCTTCCGCCGGCGCTGCAAAATAAAAAATATTTCTTGGCGGTCAGCACCCTGTCGCCGCGTAAAAATTATGAAACATTACTGAAGGCATGGCAATTATTTTATCCACACAACCGGGATTGTCTTTTGGTGATTGTCGGGCGTTGCGGCTGGAAATGCGACAGACTTCTGGGCGATATGCAACACACGCCAGGACTTCTATATTATAAGGAGATGGCAACTGATCGTTTATTGTCTCTTTATCAACACGCCAGCGGATTCTTCAATTTATCGGTTTACGAAGGATTCGGAATTCCCCTGCTCGAAGCGATGAATTGCGGCGTACCATGCTGTTATGCTTCCGGTTCGGCAATGGATGAAATCTGTGGAAATGCCGGCATCGCAGTAACTGCCTGTGATGTCAATGCAGTCGTGGAAATCATGAAAATATTTTTTGACGATGACGCATCGCTGGCCCCTCTGCGAGAACTGGCGCTCAAGCGTTCCCGAAGGTTCAACTGGGAATTGACCGCCGGGATGACCCGACAAATTTATCATGCCATATAGAAAAACAATTCGATGAAAATCAATCTGGTTGGATATTGCGGGGCAACCACCGGCAGCGGAATTGCCGCCAAGCGGCTTTTTCAGGCGCTAAAATACCATGCCGCTGACCTGGAGGTCAACTATCTTACCATCGAACCAACCGACTTCAGCCTCAGGCTTGGAACCAAATTTTTAAAAAGCCGGTTGAAATTTAAACAGTCCCTGTTGTGGAAACTCTATCAATTGCAGGGAAGCACCAATTATAACGCTCATATTTTCAACGTGTTCTCTCATGGATTAATCGACCAGATCCTGTTTAACAATCCCGATGCAGTACATCTGCATGGCATCGTCGGAGAAATGTTGTCCATCCGCGAAATTGCCGAACTGGCCCGCAGAGTAAAAGTGGTATGGACGTTGCACGATTGCTGGCCTTTTTGCGGCAGCGAACAATATCCATTGCGAAATTCCCGGCGTTTTATCGACGGCTATACCGCAACGAACCGGGAAAGCGTCGGCATCGATTTCGATCGCCGGCTCTGGCAACACAAATGGAAGCATTGGCACGGACTGGATATTGCTTTTATCGCCCCCAGCCGCTGGATCAATGCCGAATTGCAAAAAAGTAAATTGTGGCGCGGCTGTCATTCCGTTGTCATCGGCAATACCATCGACACCCGAACATTCACCCCTGATCTCCGCCTGGCAAGCAGGGGCCGCCTGGGAATTCCGCCGGATGGGTTTTTTCTCGGTATTGGGGCAAGCAATCTTTCCCATCCCAACAAAGGTGGCGTTGAATTACAGCAACTTTTGGACTTTCTGTATCGCCGAGACCCGAAACATATCAAACTATTGACGGTTGGAACAGGCAAAATCCGCACCAAACTTCCGGCATGGCATTTGGGAACGGTTGATGACGAAACAACTCTAATCGATTTTTACCGTGCCGGTGATTTGTTCTTATCAACTTCCAAATATGACAACCTGCCCAATATGATTATGGAAGCAATGGCTTGCGGAACTTCTGTGGCGGCGTTCGATACCGGCGGAATCGCCGACTTAATTATTCCAGGCAGCGGACTCCTGATTCCCGATTTCGACGTACAACAACTGGGACTCCGGATTCTTGAGGTATTTTCCCATAACCAGTCCTGCCAGTTGGGCCGATTGGCAAGGCAAGCAATCATTGACAATTTCTCAATGACAACAATCGCCCGAAAGCACCGGACATTTTATCGCGCGATCATCCCTTAATCCGAAATCCAGCGGAACTCTTCCATTTTGCGTTCTATTGATTCATATAAAAAACAGAGTCAGTTTATCGCTTCCGCCGCCGTTTGCAACGCAACACGGGTGGAAACGGCATTCAAGGCGATCAGATGCAGCATCTCGCTGACCGTCGTACAGCAATCGCCCAGAATGACCGGCCGATATTTCTCAGCCATCGGAGAAATGGCGGTATGTGTGACGCAATTCTGCGTCATCATGCCGCAGAGCAACAGTTTTTCAACCCCGAGCTGCCGCAATGTCGCTTCCAACCCGGTTTTGACAAAACCATCGGCAAAGGCTTTCTCCACCACCGGCGCCTCCGGCGCGGCCTCGCGAATCTGTGGATGAATTTCCGCACCCAGGGTTCCCTTGACAAAAAATGGCGCCAATCCGTTTGCACGGTCGGCCAAATGCCGGACCAGAATAACCGGCATGTCATATTGGCGGCATTTTCGGATCGCCGCGACAATATTTTCAAGAACGGCGGCTGTATTCCACAACGGAAATTTATAGCCTGGAAAATAATCGAGTTGCGGGTCGATCACCAACAATGCTGTTTTCGGCTTGTTTTCCATAATATTCTCTCTGTAAGGTGTTTTCCGGAGGACACGATGGCAACTGATCGACACGGCGCGAATCAAACTTAAGCCGCGTATGATATAGAGATCGGTGCGCACCGGGCAAAAACGCCCGGTAAAAAGTGAAATACCGTCCCGCCGACACCAATGCACAGGCGGACCATCTTCCTTTTACCAGGCTGATTTTGCCGGAAATTTACTGGATATTTTCCGGGATAATATTTTCCGGAATCGACGGATTGACCTGTTCGCGGCTGACCAGCACCGGATACCAGAACGCCGAATTGAGTTCCGGTTCATTCTGCTGCCGGACATTGGCCTGCAGCATCCAGACCTGCCCGGTTTCGGTATTGAGCAGCAACATCGCATTCATCGTATAGGGCTGGTTGTTGAATTCCGAGACGACATCCAGCGGCCCGCTGATCACGGCATAACGCGCCGGGGTGTAATTCTGGGAGGAAACCGCTTCGGCCGCCTCCGCCCGGGTCGCTGTATATACGACAACTCCGGTTAACATGACGGCACAGCCCAACAACGCAATTACAGTCTTGCTCAACATAATCACTCTCCTCTTTTTTGATGGTGAACAAACCGAACGAACCGCCGACGGCGGTTGACGCAACTTCATTTTCTCCACCCTCAATATAACCGCAACCGGGCAAAAATACAAATCAGGATCGTTGAAAAACCTTCCACACCGCCAATGGCCGGATTTTCAGCGGCTGTCTTTTGCCCGCCTCCGGACGCCCCGGAAGCATCAATGAACACGCTTCCGGCCGGCAATTTCCGGCAGCGGCCGGCCGGACAGTTCCGCCATCTGTTTCAGATAATTGCGGTAATGATGCAGGTAAAACGCCAACGCCCGGGAAAAGTGACGGCCAATCAGGCCGTCGATGAAAAGACGGCTGATTTCACGTTCCCGGGTCAAAACGACGACCGAACCAAACAATACCTTGCACTCCTCTTCGGTCAATCCGGACATGACCCGTTTCAAAGCGTTGCGCGCCTGCGGTTGATACAACCAGAAATAGAGCAGATCCAGCGCGTCGACGATGATCGTCCGCTGCAGTTTATGCCGCTCCGGCCCGAGGTGTTTCTGCAATCGCCGCGGATTCTCCAGCAGCGCCAGCGCCTCCATTTCCGGAAACAACACCTCCAAACGGGCGTAGATATGGAATATCAGTTTCAGCTTCTGCTGGTAATCGCGCAGCCGCACCGTGATATTATTCACCCGGTCGCCGTATCCTTCGATGACGCCGGCGATACAGTCGGACGCCAGCTTGGAGATGATCGCCGCCCATTGCTGCAGAATGACGGCAATCCCGCCGACGCCGCACAACGACAGAATTCCGTAGATCGCCGCATTGAACCCGATGGCGACCGGCACCGAAAAGACGGATCGGAAAAAATTACCGACCGCCACCCCGCGGGAAAAGCCGCGAAACAGATTGTGCCAGACGATATAAACCCCGTTGGCCAACGCAATGCCGGTAAAAACGGCCACCGGCTGCTCCTCCGCCGTCCAGCCGAAGCAGCGCTGCAGCAAAACCGTTTTCACGACATAATCCAAGAGCGGCACCGAAATGCCGGTATACATCAATGAATCCGCCACCCGGTCCCAGGAGATGAAATCCTTCCAGGTCAAAAGCTGCGAACCGCGGCGCAAGCCGCCGCCGCCCAGCACCGCCTGCAGAATATTGCGGATGCCGGTGATACCCAGCCAGATAACCGCGCCGAAATAAACCAGCAGCCACCAATCCCCGGTCCAATAGAACGTCAGGAAAGCCGGCAGAAAGCCGATTAACACCTTGCAGAGCATTTTCAGATTGCTGTTCAAGTACCAGACCAGCTCCTGAACATTGCCGATCGTCAACTCCTGCAGCGCATGGTGCTCCGACAACTCCGATTGATAAAAACCGCCGAGCGCCACCAGGTTGCCGGCCGAAGCGTCCCCCAGCTCCAGAACATTGTCCTGAAAGATCCAGCGCTCCTGCCGCTGAAAAAAACAGCCGCAATGCTGCTGCAAAAACCGGAACAGCGGCCGCTGCAGCACCGGCAGGCGGCCGAGGTCCGGCAAATAATCGCATTGCCGGTATACCAGCGAACGGACCGGCTGCAGCGATTCCCGTCCTTCACGGGCGGCGCACAACGATGTCCTCACTTTTTTCGGCAGCGAGTCCAGCACCACCAATCCCATGCCGTGTACCCGGCTCGACCGGCTGGCCGAGTCGCTGCCGAGCCTAGCCCCCAACGCCGCATGACTGTACAATTCGACATATTCAACCAATCGGTGCAGAATTTCCCGCAGCCGGCCGATGCGTTCCAATTTGTCCGGATATTTCGACTCTTTCAAACGGCGCAGCACTTCGACGATGATCTGCTTGATCCGGATGGCGTCGCCGCGGTTCAGCGCCTGCCGGAATTCGTTGATCGCCGCATCGTCCGTCCGGCCGCCCAGCACCATATCCTTGAGGTTGAAAATTTCCAGATGAGTAATCTGGCCGCGGCAATCGAACAAAATTTCGACGACATCCTCCAATTTCAGGTTGGAAAGATTCAGGGTGATCCGGCAGCCGGGAGAAATCCGGCGCAGTTCCTCGATCAACTCCAACTGTGAATAGCGGTTGATTTCCGGCAATTCGCGCAGATTTTCCGGCGGGCGGCTCAGGCGGCGGCCATCAATGAAATGTTCCCGGATATATTCGGCGGTCACCTCCCGCCGCAGGTCGGTGATTTCCCGCCGTTCGCGTTCCATTTCCCCGTCGGCAATGCCTTCCAGACGGGAAAAACGTTCGTCGAGCGCCTGCCGCACCCGGGCGGCCAGCAATTCGGCAATGTGTTCCAGCGCCGG
>OJMH01003037.1_pt1 | contig 13020 bp, 8 predicted proteins | sample 1597111 | NCBI WGS metagenome assembly OJMH01 (sample SAMEA2452115, study PRJEB22498) | human gut metagenome | reverse complement strand
AAAGGGCATCGTCAAAGTCCTTGGCATCTTTCGGGTCGATGGTAAAGGTCAGGACCTTGTAATAGTTCACGTTGATGCCGGAGGCGGAAGCGGCGATCCGGAACGGTTTGCTGGAGTCGCCGACTGCCCGGCAGGCGTTGGGATACCGGCTGATCGGCGACTATTTGGCCGGCAGCTTGAACTACGATGAACTGACCGCGCGGATTGTCACAGCCACCTGGCAACTGGCCCGCCGGCAGCAAACCTGGTTTCGCCATCAGCATCCGGAAGCTGCCGTGTTGAACTTGCCGGCCGAAGAACCGCTTTTCTGGGAACGTCGGCCGCCAGACTCTTGAAAAATAACCTGAAGTGTACCCGAAAAATTGGAGGCGGCCTCTGGGACGCACTTCAGGCTGCTTTCAGCCTTCTCCTCTCGTTTCCGTTCCGCCAGAAACATTTTTCCTTGTGGCCACACTGAACGTCACGCCTTGGCGTCTGCTCAGCGTCGTTTGAATGATGCAAGCCGGTAACGGTGATAATATATGGATATTTTTCTGTTGTCGTAAGATTGGCAGTCAGACCAGAAGGCTGCCGGTGATTCAACCGCCCACATGAACGCAAAGACCGGGAAACTTGACGAGATGGCGTTTTCACGCTTTTCATCGGCTGGTTGCCGAATCCAACTGTTCTCCCGCGCTGCGCCAGATCTCCGCAACGGTGTCCTTTGGGGAGGAAAAGGACACCGTTGCGGACCAATGCCGGGAATAATAGACAAAAACTTGCAGATGGTATCTATTATTCAATAATGCCATTCACTCCGAAAGCATTTCCCCATGGTTTCACTTCTTGAATTGTCGAGGTGGTAATTAGTTCGATCAACCCGTCTCGATATGCATTGAAGTCTCGGGGATCGAGTGAATAGGTACGTAAATCTTTTACCAGGGAATCCGGTACTTCAAGCAGGTTGCCGGCTTTGGCAAGCCATACTTGTTGTTCAACAGTGGGATTATTGAGTTTTTTATGTTCTTCAAACATTGCCTGTGCAATGCAATAATAGGCATAATCATCCAGCCCATCTCGAATATTTTCCAACCGTATGCTCGGAACCAACTTTCCATCGGAGGTCGGATAAACCAACAAGCCGTCTCCGTGGTATGCAATCTCATCGTCGGTATGGCCCTGCCAACTGACACCATTCCAGTCGGTAAACGGCCCATCCGCCAGGTAGGTGTTGCCCCACCATTGGCACATGCTGTAATAAAGGAATCCGTCCGGCTTGAATTTGATGGTTTGCGGCCCCATCAGACTTCGCGCTGAAGCCGGAGTATTTTCAAAAAAGAAATTGGCGTAGGGCTCGAAGGGCATACAACAAACATACCACCATACTTTTTTGCCGTTTGCCCGGGCCTTTTCCGCCATTGCCGGATCGTACTGCGGAGTCAACGGACACCAGGCGTCAACACTCTTAACAATACTGTCGGTACCGAAAGAATGATCGTATGCAGTGGTCATCGTCGTTACTTCGGGAAATTCCTGTTTGAGACGTGCCATAACTTTTTCCAGCTGGGCGAACAATTCCGGGGGACGTTCGTCAAAACCGTAAATATAGGCATAATCCAGAAGGCCGCGTCTTTTTATCTCTTCATAGCAAGGGCGGATTCGTTCCACCAGGTCTTCCAGATCCTGATCCGCTACTTCTGAATTCACGTTGTTGTAAACATTAAAAAGATTAAAGGTAACCAACCTCCCGGCCTCGGCAAGTTCGCTGAGAATATCATATTCAGGGGCTTCCATTCGGTAAATTGAATCAAAATCGATATAATATTCAGCAAGGAATCTTGCATATTCAAAACTTTGGCTGGCCCAGTTTTTTTCGACTTGTTGACGCTTTAAGAATGTAAACGCGGTCGGAATTGGCGAATGCGGCGGCATGGTGAACGGTAAAACTGTAACAGAAAGATTGAACTTGTGCAAAATCTGATCTCCGGCGCTGACGGTGATCAGGCCGGAATATTCGCCGGGAGTCTGGTCGGATGGGGCTTTCATTCTGACAAAGAAACTCTGGAGGATTCCCGGTTCGATTGCGCAACTGGTCATATACTCAAGAATTGGGTCTGCATACCATCCTGTGTAGTCGGTTACAAAGCTGGTACGTTCCTTTACTTCGACAAACCCTATTACCGGTGTTTGAATATTTTCCGGTGGGAAAATGACTCCATCGGCGGATTTCAGTTCTCCAACTGTAACTTTTACATTTTCAAGTTTACTCTCCAACGGCAGAACTGCCACCTGGAATGATTCATATTCCCTTCTGGCGATTTTTACGGAAATATCGTCGGAAACAGTGAGGTTATACGAGGCGGTGTCAGGGCTCAATTGAGAAGACGCAGGAGCGAATCCGACTGCCGCAACAGGGCTTTCGGCTTGCGATTCATGATAATTGTCAATAAAAGTAATATCGGAAACTAGCCGACGGAGCTTTGCCGGGAGGTTGTAGAATGCCAGTTGAGCCGCTTTATAATCTTCATAACTGCATTCTGTGTTCATTTTTGCCAGCAATTCGGCATATTCTTCTTTTATTTTATTAAATTCACCGATAAATTCTTGCGCATATTTGGTCGTTTTGCAGAATTCAATGGTTTTTATTCCGTTCGCAAGTTCCTTTTTAATTTGCGAATCCCGTTCTTTCATCAATGGCCACAGATTTTTTACATCCTGATTTGAAAGCAAAGGCAATTCCTCGCCTGGTTTCAGCAAGCGAAAACCGGAAAAAAAGACATCGACCCCTTCCCGTATTTCAGAGGAATAAAGGTGCATTACGTTGATGTCGCTGAGATCTATTGTTTCAGCGACTTTTTTTAAATCGATGATTCCACGTGTCAATGCGGCATTTTCCAAATGCAGAAAGGTCCGGAAACCCTGCCTAACCGGTTTTTTGCTGTCGGAAATGGCAAGTCCCATCACAAAGGAAGTCGCAGGATTGGGATTTACCGAGTAAACGACCAATCTGTCGTATTCCGACCAATCTCCGAGCGGGCCATTGTATTCAAAAGACGGCCAGCGTTCCATCCCGTCAATAAATTCAGGGCTGAGAAAATGAATTGATTTGTCACTATGAACCGCATATTCATTTGAAATGCCCAATATATTACTGCGCTGGTTGTTGCTCCAGTTTTTCAGCGCATCTTTTGAGGAAAAGTCGAAAAGCTCCTCTGCTGCTCCCATCATCGTTGTACATATTAATGCTCCAGCGAAGAGGCAGAATTTCATGCCCGGCAAACTTCTCATATTGGATTCATCCTTCTAATTTTCTAATCACAAAACGGTGCGGCCTCGCGTACAAACGCAGGTCTGTGGCCGACACTCTCTGGCGTATTGTAATAATTACATCGCCCGCTTGGCAAACGGTAAGTCATCTTCATTTTACAAGTGATATCAATTGCCGATACCATAGGAACAGTTCAGTCAACTGCCACCATTTGTCAATGGTGGCAGCTCAATCATATTCACGCAGAATCCTGCATCTTTTGGGGCGGAATAACTGTTATGATTATCGGCATTAGGCGTCTCCATGACCGGAAGTGTTTTGGTATTGACTCCTTCTTGATTTCCGCCATCTTCCACACCGCATGATCCTTCAGCGAATCATTCCTCGTAATACCACTTATTGTCATTCTGATATGGACGAAAATATTTGGTAACATCAATGCGGCACTGCATGCGCTTCAGCCCCAATGCGCTGCCGTCCATGAGCGCCAAATTGGCTGAATTGGAATGCGGAGTATGCAGCGGATAAGCGGCCATGAGGCCAGAGGACGCGTCGAATAAACCATCTTCATTCTCACTCCTGATGGACGCCCCGCTGATCATATAGCCGTTGGCGCGCCAATTGTTGGGCGCCATAAGTTCCGACACCGAACAACCGAATACCGCCGGATTCTCCCCGTTCGTGCATAGATTGGCAAGGGTTGTCAATTTAACCGGTTTCTGGGCTGCGCCGTGAGAGTAACCAAATGTAGCCATATTTTGCCCGATCGTTATGCCCCTTTCGAACAGTACCCCGGCGTTACGTCCTTTATATTGGCCTTCGGCTGCCGCACATAAAAAAACATCTCCCGAAATACCGTACAACAACTCATACATTAACGGCCACGAGGTCCACGCGTTGTTATTCGTACTGTCCCGTATTTCTGCAGAAGTGGAGTAATCATCATGATCCAGTGCGTACATCGTAAAAACCAGAGCGAGCTGCTTCATATTGCTTCGACATTTTATTTCAAGCGCTTTTGCCTTCGCTTTACCCAGGGCCGGCAGCAACATGCTGGCAAGAATCGCAATAATAGCGATGACCACGAGCAATTCTATTAATGTGAATCTTTTAACCATTTTTTTTGAACCTTCATTGAAATATTATTTTCTTTGTTGATAACAGTTTTCGCATACAGTAAAGTAATTTTTACAACACATCCTGTTCAATTTACATATTAAATCTCCTTTGCAATTTTTCAAATTGTCTTGTGTCAAATTTTAACAATTTTGGTGCGCATTTGCCAATTGGCAATCACTAAAAATCCATCGTCACGAAATAGTGATCACTGGGAAACATGCCGTTGACACTGTCTTTGATAATCGTCGCATCTTTGGGGCTGATTCCACCTCGATAAAAGATGAAATCCATTTTGCCGAAAACGGAATTGTCAAACGCCGGTCCGATAAAATCGTGATAGGTAAAGCCGGGTTCTTCAACTTTATGTACCACTTGATAGCTCTCCTTCCAGCCTCCTCCCACCAGACGCTGCATCGCCGGATTGATGATATCGCAGTTCATATCACCGGAAAGAATATGCGGCAGGGTTGCCGGATATTGAGAGATTTCGCGATTAATCACTTCCGCCTGCTTCTCGCGGGCCAATTGGCTGATATGATCCAAATGCGTATTGACAAAACGGAAACAATCTCCGGTAATTTGATCTTCCAGCAATATCGCGTTGGCGAACCGAACGCAATTGCTGGCCCAGGATTTACTGCCCAGGACATCAGGTGTTTCCGAAAGCCAGTAACTTTTGCCTTCGACTAAACGGTAACGGTCATTACGATAAAAAATCTGATTCAGCGGATGACCATTCTCTTCGTCAATCGTTCCAAAGGTGGCATATTCCGGAAAAGCCGTATGCAAATCACGGAATTGTTCTATTCGCATCTCTTGAAATCCAATCAGGTCAGGCGCATATCGATGAATTACATCAATACAGGCAGCACGGCGATTGTTCCAGCAATAGTGGGTATCCGGTGCGCTGCACACCCGGATATTAGATGTCATGATTTTGGGCATAGCATATCTTCCGTTGAGATGTTGTCCTTATGATTAGTTGATTGGGAATTTTAAATCGATAAAATATTTGATTTACCGAGTAATCATCTTCAATATTCCAATCCTTCTTTGCTATGAAACTAAATTACATTCTTTAATTTATTCCGGATTTAAACAACTTTTATGCAATTTCAATAAGATTTTGTGAGTATCATGCTTTCTGTAAAGACCTTTTCCAGGTAAAATTCATCATGATTCCTGCTCTGCTATATTCGATTTACCGATGAATCATCAATAAGTATAGTTAATTTTGACGAGAAAGTCAATAGTCGGGACGGATTTTTTTCAAAAAAAATCGCAAAAAGAAAGAAAATCACTGAAAAGAAAGATTCCGACATTGCATTTGGGAAAAAAATTGTCACTTTAAAAAAGTGATTCGGAAAGCAGGGTTGTCAAAATTTCAGGAGTTTTCAAGTGATGGAGAATGGGGATTCGACCAAACGTTCCAGCCGCGGCAAGGTGCGGCTGCAGGATATTGCCGAGCTGGCCGGGGTGAGCCGGATCACCGTTTCCCATATCCTCAATCCGCGGGCCGGCTCGGTGCGGGTTTCCCGGCAGACCAGGGAGCGGGTGCTGCAGCTTGCCGCCGAGCTGGACTACCATCCGAACCTGATCGCCCGGCAGTTGACCGGCGGCCGCAGCGGCATTGTCGGTTACATCATCGACAGTTGTGCCTTTCCCAACTGGATTACCTGCATGGCGCATGCCGAGGAGGTGCTTTCCGCCGCCGACTACCGCATGCAGGTCGGGCTGCTGCACGACCGGGTCGATCTTTTGGAAAAGCATCTGGACGACTTTTACAGCCGCGGCGTTGAAGGGGTGATCTGCAGCAGCCATACCTACTTGAATTTCAAGCCGGAAACCGCCCGGCTTTTCCGGCGATTCAACAATCTGGTACTGATTCAGGAGCCGGTGACGCGGGGAGACAGTTCCTTCATCGGCCAGGACCAGGAATACGGCGTCCGGCTGTTGTGCGAACATCTCTTTTCCCGCGGCCGGCGCCGCCCTCTGCTGGTCAATTTGAAGGTGATCGACTGGACGCAATACAAGCGGATCAGTTCATTTGTCGAGACATTGCGGGAATTCGGCGTGGAATCGCCGGAGGAACTGCTGGTGCTCGACGATATTCCCGCCGAACACCGGCAGTTCCATCGCGGGTTTACCGAAAAATTGCTGCGCCGCGAGCCGGATTCCTTGATCGTTTTCAGCGATTACACCGCGTTGTGGCTGATGCGGGAACTGCAAGAGCGCGGCATCCGGGTGCCGGAAGACATTGCCATTGTCAGCAACCGCCATGAGAAATACGGGGAAGTGACTCGCCCGGCCATTACCGGGTTGGATTATCATTTCGACCGGATCGGCCGCATGGCGGCGGAGTTGCTGGTCAATTATATGCAGCAGCCAGCTGCTCAAAAGCGGGAGCTGCGGGAAGTGCTGGTTAAGCCCACGCTGATTCAGGGCGAATCATCCTGAGGGACTGGTATTTACTGAATTTTAAATTTTTTCTCGTTGTTTTTGATTTTTTCCTCTTGCTTTTTCTTCAAAGGTTTGCTATATTCAATTAGATTTCCCGGTAAATCAAAAAAATGGTCTGTTACGGAATGCCGTCCGATAACCTCGGTGCCGCCGGAACAGAGGAGTATGAACAGGAGTGAAGCGAATTAATTTTTTTTATTGAAAAAGGTATTTTCTGAAGGCGATGTAAAGATAAAAAAATCCGGGAAAATCCTTAATTTTCTTGGAGTTTGAGGGTTATAATTTGGAAGTGATTTTGATGTTGGTCGCGCCAAACGTTGCAACATCATTGGCGCTTGTCTTCATTTCAGGGGGCTGGAAATGGCTTGTCAATAGCTCAATTCCTTTTTCAGAAAGCAGCAGAAGAAATGAAAAACAATCAGACAGAGGTGAATTTCCAGGAGGTGGCTGTTCCCGGCCGTTATACCTGTGGCACGTTGAATTACACTTTGCGCTCCCTGGCGGCGGTATTCATCTGGCTGATGGTTGGCGGAATGACGTTGAGCGTATTCACGATGCTTCCCGGCTGCATGTTGCCGGTCAAGCTTCAGGAGCTCGGCGCTTCCGATTTCCAGAATTCGATTATTCTGGCAGTGATCGGTGGCACTTTGAACATCATCATCTGCCCGATGGTTGGCTTCAAGAGCGACCGCTACCGTAGCCGGTGGGGACGGCGCATTCCGTTTATTCTGATGTCGCTGCCGTTCATTTCGCTGTCGTTGATTCTGTTTGGTTTCGGCGATCGGATCGGCAGCTGGCTAGCTGCCGCCACTGCTGGCTGGGTCGATATCGCGCCGGTCACGATGACCATCGTGGTCATCGCCTTGGTGATGTTCATGTTCCAGTTTGCCAATATGTATGTCAATTCGGTTTTCTGGTACATTTTCAACGATGTCATTCCGGCCCAGTTTTTCGGCCGGGTGATGGGAGCGTTTCAGGTGGCGTCGAATGCGGGTATTGCCGCTTTCAATTTCTTCGTCTTCAAATATGCTGCACCGTGGTATACCGAGATCTTCGTCGTTTCCGGCATTTTATACGCAGTCGGCATGGGACTGATGTGCGTGATGATTAAAGAAGGCGAATATCCGCCGGTGGCCGGTGAAGAAGCGGAAGGAGAAAAGACCTGGTATCACACTCTGTGGCTGTTCTGCCGAGAGAGCTGCTGTAGCCGTTTCTATCTCCTGCGCTATGTGCTTACCACATTGGTGGCAATCAGCGGTGGAGCGTATATTTTCAGTTATTTTTTCAACCGGGAAATGGGATTGGATGACGACCTGATCGGCAAAATGGTCGGCATCGGCGGCATGGTTTCCTTCGGTGCCACACTCTTGGTCACGTTGGGAGCCGGGGTGCTGATCGACCGCTGGCATCCGATGCGGATTTATATTTACGGCATCCTGTTCGGCGTATGCGGCAGCGCCTATGCTTGGAAATGGTTGTTCGGCATCCTGCCCGGCGGCTCCTACTGGATAGTCGGGATTTTCATCACTGCCGGCGGGGCTCTTTTGACGGCGACCTGTTCCATTGCCAGTCTGCCGATGCAAATGCTGACCTTTCCTAAATCCCGCTTCGGGTCTTTCTGTTCGGCGCAGGCTTTGATTCGGTCGCTGGTCTGTACGCTTTTCAGCCTCTTTATCGGCGTATTGTTCGACTGGCTGCGGATCTGGTTTCCGGTCAGCCAGACCTACAATTACCGCTTGGTGCCGATCTGGCAACTGGTCTGGCTGGTTCCGACGGCGGCGGTCGCCTATATCATGTACCGGGAGTGGGGGCGGCTGGGCGGCTACCGGAATTATCAGGCGCCGGCCAACTGGGTACCAGGCGGCCGGGAGCCGCTTCCCCAGCCGGAAACCCTGCCGCCGAATGCTGGATTGCTGCGGCTGGCGATTTACTGCTTCGAGCTTCTGGTCCTGCTGACGCTGGCGACCGTGATTGTTCTAGGCTGTTGGGCATGGCAACGGGAGCTGACCGTCCTGTCGCGGCAGCTTTTTACCTGGGCGTTGCCATGCCAGACCGGCATTCTCATCGTCTGGATCTGGGTCCGCCGGGGAATCCGGCGGGATATCGACCGGGTTCTTGTCGGAGAAATGCCACGGAACGGCATCCCGCATCATGGCTTGCTGCTGTTGGTGGCGCTGCGGCAATTGGTGCTGGTCGGAGTGGGAATCTATCAGGTAATGCTGTTGGGCGGGAACGGCGGGTTTGCTTTCATGATGGCGGAAGTTTCCAACAGCGGCGTGATGGTATTGAGCGTTTATATCGTCGCCCGAATGGAACGCGGCATTGTCACCGAAGCAATGCCAGGCCGCGGCTTCCGTGACCTGTTTCGCCGTCGGCGGAATGCCTGATGCGCGGTCCGCTGCGGGCCGTCGGAGCGATGATGGTCATGGATTCGATCGACGGCCGTTTTCCCAGCGACCATTATTTCGTCATGTCCGATTTCGATTTGATTCCGTCGGCCGCTTCAACCGGCCAACCGGAGGAAGAAGAACGGCTTGAGCGGGAAGCAGCCGTCGTTTAAAAGGCGGCGCCGGTTGCTTTTCTATTGCCACAAAAAAAACCTCCCCTGGAAAAATTTCCCGGGGAGGTTCGTAATTACCGGAACAAGTTCGATCAATTTTCCGGAATCGGAATCAGGATCAGGCTTTTGGCTTTCAACTGGCCGTCGGACGGCAGATCCGGATTGACCCGGTAAAGGTCTTCCGCCTTGATATTGTAATCTTTCGCCAGCGCTTCAACGGTCGTATCCCGTTCGACATCGACCGGAATGATCGTTTCGTTGGTGATCACCGGATCGGTCGGGACTTCCGCGCCGGTACTCGGCGTTTCCGTCGTCGGAGTTACCGGTGTCGAAGGCGTGGACACTGCCGGCGCGGCGGTCCCGCCGGTAGCCCCGCCCAGAATGTCGCCCACATTGGACGAATCGGTCGGCTGAGGCGTTATTTTCGGCGTATTGGCGGCCGTCGTTGTCGTACCGGCCGGCGCGTTCGGCATTTTCAGTTTCTGGCCGATCTGCAACACCGGATTGGCCGGCAGATTGTTCAATTTGATGATCTCGGCGCTGGAAATCTGGAACCGCTTGGCGATCAGCCACACCGAATCATTTTTCTTGACGACGTAAACGCCGTCGGCCGGCAACGGTTCGGCTTTGTGGGAAGGAGCGCTGCCGGAGGATTCTTTCTGCGGTTTGGTCGGCTTCGACGCATCGCCGGTCGGCGCCGCTTGGGTGACGATCTTGGCACCGGCAGCCGGAATCTGCAACGTCTGCCCGACGCGGAGAACCGATTTTTCCGAAAGATTGTTGCAGGCGGCCAAATTGGCGACGGTGACGCCGTGCGCCTTGGCGATTTTCCACAACGAATCATTTTTCTTGACAGTATAACTGCCGCCGTTTGACGACGCGGCAACCGGCGAAGTCTTGGCCGTCACCGCCGGGGTTGCCGGCGCTTCTTTGATGGTACTGGGGTCGAAGGCCGGATATTTTTTGCCCGCCGGTTTTTCCTGGGTGGTCACCTCCGCCGGAATCGTGGTATCGGGTTCTTCCGCCGGGAGGGCAGCCGACTGGAACGCCGTTTCGGCCGGCATGTTCGGCGGCGGCACGGTGGTGATCGCCGTGTCGTCATACCGGTAGGAGTCGGAAACCGGTTCCGGCACATAACGCCGTTCACCCATGACCGAGGAGCGGCAACCGCCGGTCAAAACGAGACCGGACAGCAGTACCAGTTGCGATACGGTGAAGCCGGTGATGAATTTCAAATTGCGCTGCACGATAGAACCTCCGTTAAGCTGATAAAATTTTTATGGTTTTGCAACCTGTTCTTTTGAATCGAATACCTGTCTATGAAAATATACGAATTTACCGGAAAAATGCAACGGACAATTAAAAATATCGCGAGGAAAATTTCCACTTCCCTCCGATACGGTCCCGGAGGCCCGGCCCTTCGGTCATTTCAATTCATTCGGCGGTAACGCATGATGATTTCGCCTTCGCGGCACAAACCGAATTTTTCGCGGGCCACTTTTTCCACCGCCTGCGGGGAGTTTTCCAGTTCATGCACCTGGCGGTTGAGCTTGATGCATTCGGCGGTGCGCCCGGCCACATAGGCCCGGAGGTCATTCAAGGCAGCCTGCTGCTTTTCATATTGCCGGTGAACCGGCCAGATCAGGACGGCGGCGGATACGATCAGAGACAGTGCCACCACATAGAAGAAGCACAGCAAAATTTTCTTCTTTTTCTCGTCCATCTGTCCGCCGCCCATATTTTCCGGAATTGTCCCGCCGGCATTTTTTATTGACAATGCCGGCGGAAGAGCTATACGCTAATCTTCAACAATATAGACCGGAAACGCCGGTTGTCAAACCTGCATGGTCAACAAAAACTCAATATTTGTCGGAATTTTTTTCAGCTTGCCGATCAGCAGTTCCATCGCCTCATTGGCCGGCACGCCGTTCATCGCCCGGCGCAGCGTCCAGAGTTTCTGCAACTCATCCGGATGCAGCAGCAACTCTTCCTTGCGGGTGCCGCTCTTTTCGATATTGATGGCCGGATAAATGCGCTTGTCGGCCAGGTTGCGGTCCAGATGCAGTTCCATGTTGCCGGTGCCCTTGAATTCTTCGAAAATAACTTCATCCATCCGGCTGCCGGTGTCGATCAGCGCGGTGGCGATGATGGTCAGGCTGCCGTGGTTCTCGATATTGCGGGCCGCGCCGAAGAAACGTTTCGGCTTGTGCAGCGCATTGGCGTCGACGCCGCCGGAAAGAATTTTGCCGCTGTGCGGCTGCAGCGTGTTGTAGGCGCGGGCCAGGCGGGTGATGCTGTCCAGCAGAATGACGACGTCGTGTTTGTATTCCACCAGCCGCTTGGCTTTTTCGATGACCATTTCGGCGACCTGGACATGCCGCTCCGGCGGTTCATCGAAGGTGGAGCTGACCACCTCGGCCGCCACCGAACGCTGCATATCGGTCACTTCTTCCGGGCGCTCGTCGATCAGCAGGATGATCAGTTTGACTTCCGGGTTGTTTTTGGAAATGCTGTTGGCCATCTTCTGCAGCAGCACCGTTTTGCCGGTGCGCGGCGGCGCGACGATCAGACCGCGCTGGCCTTTGCCGATCGGCGTGACCAGATCGACCACCCGGGTGGACAGGTCGGTGGAATCGTGTTCCAGCACCAGCCGCTGGGTCGGAAAGTACGGCGTCAGGTTGTTGAACGGGATGATCTCCTTCTTGCGCTCCGGCGCGTCGTCGTTGATCGTCTCCACTTTGAGCATGGCGAAGAAGCGCTCCTTCTCCCGCGGCGTCCGGATCTGGCCGCCGATGAAATCGCCGGTTTTCAGCGCGAAACGCTTGATCTGGGAGGGACTCAAATAAATATCTTCCGAGCAGGGCAGGTAGCTGTAGTTGGCCGACCGCAGGAAACCGAAGCCGTCCGGCAGAATTTCCAGATAGCCGCTGCCGTACATCTGGCCGCTTTTTTCGGCGTTGGCTTTGAGAATTTCGAAAACCAGTCGCGGCTTTTCCAGCGCGCCGATGCCTTCGATGCCCAGTTCTTCGGCCATCTTCGACAGCTCGACCATCGATTTTTCGTGCAGTTCGGCGATGTTCAGGCTCGGCGCAATCCGGTCGCGCCGCTGCTCCTTGTGGCGGTTGTGGCGGTTGTTGTCGCGCCGGTTGTTGATGTATTCTTCGTCGGGATCCGCCGGCAATCCTTCGATTTGCGGCGTTTCCCGCAGCCGCGCTTCCGGCGGGTAGCCGTACTCCTCCTGATAGGCCGGGCCGGGCTGGACGGAGTCTTCCCGGTAGCCGTCGGCGTCATAATAGCGGTTTTCTTCGTTGTAGCTGTTGTTGTAGCGGTATTCGTCCGGCTGGTTGCCGCCGTTATTGTTGCGGGACGGTTCGTCGCCGTTGCCGTTGCCGTTGTAACGGTTGCGCTGCTTGTTGAAGCGGTTCTTGTTGTTATTGTTGTTGTTGCGACGGTCTTTGTTGTTATTGTTGTTGCGGAAGCCGCCTTCCTGTTGGCGTTTGGCCGGCCGCTCGGCGGCGGGAAGATTTTCTCCGGCCGGCGGCGGTTGAACGGCGGCTTCCGCTTTGGCCGGCGGCGTTTCCGGCCTGGCCGGCTGCTGCGGCGGTTGAACCAGTAAGTCCGGTGCGGCCATCTG
>OJMH01003019.1_pt1 | contig 13057 bp, 10 predicted proteins | sample 1597111 | NCBI WGS metagenome assembly OJMH01 (sample SAMEA2452115, study PRJEB22498) | human gut metagenome | reverse complement strand
ATGTATTATATTTTTCTTTGAGAATCGTTTGAACAAATTCTTGGAACTTGCGTCCGACGTGCGGATTCTCAGAATTTAAATTTGCCATCAGTGCGCCTCGTCCTGAGTGGACTATTACCAATCTACCGTTATACATGGCACAATCAAATCGTAGAACTTCTTTGACCATTCTGCATCAACGCCTACCCGGATATGTTCCTGAATCAGAATGGCGTGACTTTCACCAAGAAAGTGCTTGAGGACTTGGGCTATCCCGCCTTCGTTTTGTGTCTGCTGGATGCGAAAGCGAAGGTATTTGCGATCCGTTCCTGCAAGAGCAACGAACCGAAGGAATTCAAGTTCTCCAAGCCGAGAGGCGAACAGAAAGGCGTTGTTACGATCTCCGACAAGAATCTGCTTGACCCGCTTCGCGCTGTCACCGGCGAGAACTGGATTCCCGGCAAGCGTTACAGGGTGCGCGGGTTCTGTGTTGCCGATGCAAAAACCATGTGCTTTGACCTTAATGAGGGTGTTCAGGAGGACTTTCGCCCTGTTGCGCCGAGCAATGACGCAGAATAATCCCTGATATTCAGAGAGAAAAGGGAGAGCCAAAGGGCAGCGGCAAGCCGCCTGAGCGAGAAAGCCACCTCTCCCTTTTCTCCCTCGCTGCGGCTATGGAAACCGTGGAAAACCGCAAGCGATTTTCACTACGCTCGATTTTAACTTGGCGTTTTTACTGCCCTCAAATTCGATTTACTCTGAAATTAAGCCAAAATGCCGCAGCGCATCCTTGATCGCCTCGACCTTCTCAGGCGGGCAGGGATGATACTCATGTTTTCTCTGCTCCACCGCATTCGGTGCTTTGTGCATATCCAGTCCGACCATACGCTTGACCTCTGCAATATATGCCGTATGGACTTTGAAGCCGTACTTCTCCTGCACATACTCCTGAATACGCTTATAGGTCGGATGCTCCTTGACCTCGCCGGTTTCCACTTCCATTCTGACCTCAACCGTCAGTGGATTTGTTTCCCGTGACAAGAGGACAACCGTCTCAACATGCGGCGTCTGCGGGAACATATCCACGGCCAGCGCCTGCGTGAGCGTGTAGCCGCGCTGTGTGAGCAGCTTCACGTCGCGTGCGAGTGTGCCCGGGTCGCAGGAGACATAGACGATGCGCGGCGGCTGCATGGATACCATCGCGTCAATGGCATCCGGCTGCATACCCTTGCGTGGGGGATCGATCACGATGCAGTCCGGACGGATACCGCGCTGCGCGAGCTCCGCTGCGGCAGCGCCGGCATCCGCGCAGAGAAACTCCACGTTTTCCATGCCGTTTCGTTCCGCATTCCGGCGCGCATTCTCGATTGCCTCCGGCACGATCTCCGCGCCGATGACGTGCGCAGCCTTTCGTGCCAGACACAGACTGATCGTCCCTGCACCGCAGTACAGGTCGAGCACACGGTCAGAGGGCGCATTGACGGCATACTCCACCGCGCGCTCATACAGCCGCTCTGCCTGTACGGGGTTGACCTGATAAAACGCCTGCGGCGAGAGCGTGAACATCAGTCCGCAGAGCCGGTCGGTCAGCTCGGGTACACCCCAGAGCGTATAAAAATCCCCGGCAAGCACGACATTGCCCTTTTGCTTGTTGATATCGAGCACAATGCCGGTCAGCTCCGGGCAATGCTCGCGCAGGTATGCAACAAGTTCCTCCGTCTGCGCGCCGAAGCCGCGTGCAGAGACGATGCAAAGCACGGCGTCGGGCGTGTGCATGGCGCAGCGCGTGAACAGATGGCGCACTGTGCCGCGCCCTGTCTGCTCATCATAGGGGGCGATGCCGCGCAGATTCATCCAGTCGCAGACTGCCTGCGCCGCCTTGTCTGCGAGCGGGAGCTGGAGCAGACACTGCTCGACCGGCGTGACATCGTGGCTGGATGCGCGGTAAAAGCCCTTGATCACGCGGCCGTCTTTCATGCCGACGGCGTAAATCGCCTTATTGCGATAGCAGAGCGGGTATTCCATGCCGATGATATCCTGCACCGGCGTCAAAACGCCGCCGATACGTGTGAGCGCATCGTTGACACGCGCGCGCTTCATGCGCAGCTGTTCGCCGTAATCCTTGGCGCGCAGCTCAGCGGCATAATCCAGATGCCGCAGGCTGCAGCCGCCGCAGGTGCGGCAGACAGGGCAGGACGGCTCTGTGCGCGCAGCGGCAGGGGACAGGCACTGCTCCGCCTTGCCGTAAACGGCGGCCGACGTGACCTTGAGGATGCGCACCTGCCACGTCTCGCCGACAAGCGCGCCTTTCACAAACACGGCGCGCCCGGCGATGTGACACACACCGGCGCCTTCGGACGTGTACCCGGTGATCTCGGCGGTGTGCAGTTGGTTTTTTGCAAGCTGGTCCATGGTTTTATTCCGTTTCCTGACCGGAGATGTGCATATACTCGTCATACGTGCAGCGGCGGTCAATGATGCCGTCGGGCGTGATCTCAATGATGCGGTTGGCGACCGTCTGCGTGAGCTGGTGGTCGTGGCTGGTAAAGATAATGTTATACGGGAAAGCATCCATACCGTTATTGAGCGCCGCGATGCTCTCAAGGTCAAGGTGGTTCGTCGGCTGGTCAAAGACAAGGAAGTTTGCGCCCGAGAGCATCATTTTCGAGATCATGCAGCGCACTTTCTCGCCGCCGGAGAGGACCTTGACCTGCTTATACACATCGTCGCCGGAAAAGAGCATCCGGCCGAGGAACGTGCGCAGGTAGCTCTCACGCTTATCCGTGGAGAACTGGCGCATCCAGTCAATGAGGTCATAGTCGCAGTCTTCAAAATAGCTGTTGTGATCCTTGGGGAAGTAGGCCTGCGTGGTCGAAACGCCCCACTTGACCGTGCCCTCATCCGGTTCTTCGTCGCCCATGAGGATCTTGAAGAGCATCGTCACGGCAAGCTCGTTCTTACCGAGAATGGCGATCTTGTCCTCCTTGCCGACGATGAAGCTCACATGGTTGAGCAGCTTTTCACCGTCGACGGTCTTGCTGATATCCGTCACAAACAGGCGATCCTTGCCCGGCTCGCGCTCAGCCTTGAAGCCGACCCACGGATAGCGGCGGCTGGAGGCGGGCATATCCTCAACGACGATCTTCTCGAGCAGCTTGCGGCGGGACGTCGCCTGACGGGACTTGGACTTGTTGGCGGAGAACCGTGCGATGAACGCCTGCAGCTCCTGGATCTTCTGTTCGGCGCGCTTGTTCTGATCCTTGACGAGCTTCTGCATGAGCTGGCTGGATTCATACCAGAAGTCATAGTTGCCGACATACATCTTGATCTTGCCGTAGTCGATATCGACGATGTGCGTGCAGACGTTGTTAAGGAAGTAACGGTCGTGCGACACAACGAGCACAGTGCCGTCGTAGTCCATCAGAAAATCCTCCAGCCAGACGACGCTCGCAAGGTCGAGGTTGTTTGTCGGCTCGTCGAGCAGGATGATGTCCGGGTGGCCGAAGAGCGCCTGCGCAAGCAGGACCTTTACCTTCAGGCGCGGATCCATGTCGGACATCATCGTCTCATGAAACTCCGGAGAGACGCCCAGCCCCTGCAGGATGCGCGAGGCGTCAGACTCCGCCTCCCAGCCGCCGAGATCCGCAAACTCCTCCTCAAGCTCGGAGGCGCGGATGCCGTCTTCGTCCGTCATCTCGTCCTTGGCATAGATGGCGTCCTTCTCCTTGCCGCAGTCATACAGGCGCTGATTGCCCATGATCACCGTGTCCATGACGGTATAGGCGTCATACATCGTCTGGTCCTGCTTGAGCACGGACATTCTTGCCTTGGGATCGATATGCACGCCGCCGGAGCTTGGCTCGAGCTGACCGGAGAGGATCTTCAGGAATGTGGATTTTCCGGCGCCGTTTGCGCCGATGATGCCGTAGCAATTGCCGGGGGTGAACTGCAGGTTTACCTTGGAAAACAGCGGTGCGCCGCTGTACTGCAGCGAGAGGTCATCAACAGTGATCATTTGGGAAACTCCTTCGTTACGTTCGAAATATAGATAATAAATCAGTATAGCATACTTTGGACTGTTTGAACAGCAGATTTACACACGAACAGAGCCGGCGAAGATCACCGGCTCTGCTGATCTTTATTTTGCAAGCACTTTTTTCAGCCGTGCATAGCGGGGGAGGCCGTTTTCCACGGGGATCTCAGGCACGCCCTGAATGAGCGGCAGGGCATAGTCAATAAAATCCTGCGTGACATTGTTGCCCTCCGGGACGATCCATTCGACCGGCACTTTCTTCTCGTAGTTTGCGACGTCGGCCAGCGGAATAAGCTCCATGCGGCAGGTATATTTTCCGTCGACCATTTCACGCATGAGGGCGACCATCTTGCCGGTTTCGCCGGCGATGGCAGCCTCAACCGCCGTTTTACCGGCAGCAAATGCCTCATCAATATCGGTCTGAGACGCCAGATGCGCACCGGCGCGCTGCAGCAGCGAGAGTTCGATGCCGCGGACCTTTGCATGCTCGCGCTCTTTGAGTGCCTGTGCCAGACGCGCAGCCAAACCACCGAGCTGCGCGTGGCCGAAACCGTCTGTTGTGGAGGCCTTCGCCTCGGACACGAACGAGCCGTCGGCATAGTGGATGCCCTCGGAGACAGCAATCAGCACGCTGTTCTTCTGCTCATAAACACGATGCACATCGGCAAAGAATCGCTCCATATCAAAGTCCACCTCCGGCAGGTAGACCAGATCGGGTCCGGAACCGCAGTATGTCGCCAGTGCAGCGCTGCCGGCCAGCCAACCGGCATGACGCCCCATGATCTCGATGACCGTGATCGTACCGTTATCATACACGCGGCAGTCCTTGGAGACCTCCATGCACGATGTTGCTATGTACTTGGCGGCACTGGCATAGCCAGGGCAGTGGTCAGTGCCGAAGAGGTCATTGTCGATCGTCTTGGGCACGCCCATCACGCGGCACTCCCAATCGTGCGCCTGCATATAGCGGCTGATCTTATTGCAGGTATCCATGGAGTCATTGCCGCCGTTATAGAAGAAGTAGCGTACGTCGTATTTCTGAAAAATCTCCAGAATGCGCCGATAATCCGTATCGTCCGCTTCCGGGTCGGCCATCTTGTAACGGCAGGAGCCCAATTCCGACGACGGTGTGTGCAGCAGCAGACGGAGCTCATCCGGATCCTCCTGACGGATGTCATACAGACGGTCATCCAGAACTCCGCGGATACCGTGCGCCGCGCCGTAAACATTGGTGATGGCATCCGATTCCAATGCGGTCTTGAGCACACCGTAAGCGCTGGCGTTGATGACAGCAGTCGGCCCTCCGGACTGCCCAAAGATACACGCACCCTTCAATATACCGGACATAGCTTACCTCCACAAATTCACAAAATTGATAGATTTTAAGGGAACATTGAATTCTGCTATTGATATTATCTCGAAACATGTGTAAAATGAATTGAACCCCTTATCGGGGACATTCATTTTGTCACTGTTCCTTATATTATATGAAAGAGAGTTGACTTGTCAATGTCGATTGTTACTTCTCAGGAAATGTTTGCAAAAGCGTATGCCGGCGGCTACGCCATCGGTGCGTTCAATGTGAACAACATGGAGATCATTCAGGGTATCACTGAGGCCGCAAAGGAGTGCAACGCTCCGGTGATCCTGCAGGTATCCTCCGGTGCACGCAAATACGCCAATCGCACGTATCTGGTCAAGCTTGTGGAGGCTGCCGTGATCGAGACCGGTCTGCCGATCTGTCTGCATCTGGATCATGGCGATTCGTTCGAGCTGTGCAAGTCCTGCGTGGATGACGGATTTTCGTCCGTCATGATCGACGCCTCGTCCAAACCGTTTGAAGAGAATATCGCGCTGACGCGTCAGGTCGTGGAATATGCACACGCGCATGGCGTCGTTGTCGAAGCGGAGCTTGGCACGCTGGCCGGTATTGAAGATGATGTGAAGGTCAAGGCTGAGGACTCGTCCTACACGCGCCCGGAGGATGTGCAGGAGTTCGTTGAACGCACCGGCTGTGATTCGCTGGCCATCGCCATTGGCACGAGCCACGGCGCTTATAAGTTCAAACCCGGAACGAAGCCGCAGCTGCGCTTTGACATTCTGGAGGAAGTGTCCGAGCGTCTGCCTGGCTTCCCGATTGTGCTGCACGGCTCGTCTTCCGTGCCGCAGGAATATGTGCAGATGATCAATGAATTCGGCGGCAATATGCCCGGTGCGATCGGTGTGCCGGAGGATCAGCTGCGTCAGGCCGCGCGCTTGTCCGTATGCAAGATCAACATTGACTCTGACCTGCGTCTGGCCATGACCGGAACGGTGCGCAAGTATCTGGCTGAGCATCCGTCGGAATTTGACCCCAGAAAGTACCTCGGCCCCGCGCGCGAGAATATCAAGCAGCTTGTCAAGCATAAGATCATCGATGTGCTCGGCTGCGACGGGAAAGCCTGATTTCGCATACCGCTCCGTCTGGACAAGGGGGATACCCATGAATTTTCAGGAACTTCTGACGCGCCTGTCCGCGAGCTGCTTTGCTGCGGATCGGCCGGACTATGATTGGAAAACGCTGCGCCTGTTTCCGGAAACGGGGCTGAGCCTTGTGCTGATCGCGCGGCTCTTTGCGGCGCTCGTCCTGTGCGTGATCGGCGCGCTTTTGCACAGCATGGCGCTGCGCTATGTGCTTTTGACTTTGTCCGTGCTCATCTGTGGCTATGACTATCTTGCTGCAGCGCTCTCGTGTATCCTTGCGCGGCAGGTGTTTCGGCCGGCAGTGCTCATCATCGTGTGCGTGATCGGCACACTGGCAGTCGGACAACCGGTGGATGCTGCTGTTTTTCTGCTTGTATACCGGCTTGTGACGATTCTGATTGCGGTCGTGACGCAGCACGCACAGAAGACATTGAAAGATGCAGTCGGCGGAGAGATCCACTCTACGGCAGAGTTTCCCGCGCCGAAATGGATCGACTATCTCGCACCGGCAGGGCTCTGCATTGCGATTTTAGTTGCCGTGCTCGAGAGTGTGCTCAAGGTAGCGACTGTTTCTCAGGCAATTCATGCTGCAATGATCGCGCTGTTCCTGTCTACGCCGTGCGCGCTGCTTGTTTCCGTTCCGCTCGTGTGGTACAGTGCTGTCAATGGTGCGTATCGCTGCAATGTGCTGTTTCGCAGTTGCCGCAGTATGCGTGCGCTCAATGCCGTGCGCGCAGTCGCGGTCGACGAAGGGGAGGGGGACAATCAGCTCCCGAAGGTAGTCAGTGTAAAGTCGGATCAGCTGACGCCGGATGCGCTGCTGCAGCTGGCTGCCAATGCCGAATCCTGCTCCAGCAGCCGCACGGCGCGCGCCATCTGCGCTGCTTATACCGGTCCGATCCGCAGCGAGTATCTCTCAAATGCTGTGGACATTCCCGAAAGCGGGGTGGAAGTGTATATTGAATCGACGCGCGTCTGTGTCGGTACGCGCGAACTGATGATTCTCAAGGGTGTGGACATCCCTGATGCAGACCTCTCGGACGGATATGTGGTCTATGTATCCGTTGGAGAACAGTATGCCGGCAAGATCCTGCTGCAGGAAGTCGTGCAGTCGGATGTCAAGCCTGCGCTCAAGGAGCTGCGCGCGCTCGGCGTGCACACCATCACACTCTTCAGCAATGCCAGCAATGACTCCGTATCCGAAAACGCGAAGGAGCTTCAGGCGGATCATCTCCACTGCAAATGCAGCAGTGAAGAAAAAGAGCGGCTTCTTACGCAGCAGGTGGAAAAGCTGGATGACGGGGAACTGCTGCTTTACTATGACCGTCGCTGTACGGCGCATCCGGAACATTCGGGCGCCGACCTCGACGTCTGTGTTATTCCGGAGGAAAGTGAGGAGCGGTTTGACGCTGATGTCCTGCTCACGAGCCAAGACCCGTACCTGCTGCCGGAAGCGATCGAGACTGCCGGTTGGGTCGAGGGTATTTGCCGCGAGCATCTGGTGATTGGCGCTGCAGTGAAGGTACTGCTGCTGGTGATGGCGGAGCTTGGCTACTGTACGCTCTGGTTTGCCGCCGTTTTGGACGGTGCGGCCGTGCTCGGTACACTGCTGATGGCGATCCGTGCATTCGGTTTTGACAAGCAGCACCACCGTGTTCGCGACTATTTGCCGAAGATCAAGTCAGAATAAAACACAAAATCTCCGATCCCACGCTCAGGGATCGGAGATTTTTTCTGCCCAATTCTCGTCCGGCGAGAATTCTCCCAGCGGATTTGCCGCAGCCGCTGTGCGCAGCTGATCGTTATCCACATGGGTATAGATCTGTGTCGTGTTCAGATGTTCATGCCCGAGCACCTCCTGCAGCGTGCGCACGTCAACGCCGTTTTGCAGCATGAGTGTTGCCGCTGTGTGCCGCAGTTTATGTGTGGAATACTGACTGGCGTCCAGGCCCGCGCGCGTCAGGTTTTTCTTGACCATGACCTGTACGGAGTCACAGCTGATGCGCGTGCGCCGGTTGGAGAGGAACATCGCCGTCGTGCGCGGCGGCGCGATCTCTTTACGGACCGCCAGATAGCGGTCGAGCGCCTCGCGGCAGGCATCATTGAGATAGACCACGCGCTCCTTGCTGCCTTTGCCGAGGATGCGCAGACTGTCACCGTGATCGTCCTGCAGATTCAGACCGACAAGTTCCGAAATACGCAGCCCGCAGTTGAGAAAAATACACAGGATGCAATAATCTCGCTCCTTGTTTTTCCCGTCCACCACGGACAGAAGCCGTTTGCTCTCGTCCAGTGTGAGATAGTGGGGGAGCGTCTTGGGGATCTTGGGGGAGTCGAGATCCTGCACGGGGTTTTCCTCCAGCAGCTTTGCCTTCATCGTCAGGTATTTGAAGAAGCTGCGGATCGCAGCGATCTTGCGTGCACGGGAGTTTGCGCTCAGACCATATTCCGGTTCGTGTGCGTTGGACTGCTTGATGCGGTCGCGCGACAGATAAGCTAGAAAATTATAAACTTCGGTAAGTGTCACAGCGCGCAGAAATGCCACATCAATATCATAGATCGGAATCTCGTCCAGCTTCGCAGCACGCGGCACGAGCCCACGTTCCAGCTTCAGAAACCGCAGGAACATCCGCAGATCGAGATAATACTGATCGACGGTTGCCTTAGAATGACCGCAGATCGTTTCATGATAAGTCAAAAAGTCCCGCAGCACCTGCGGCGCATCCGTATAGTCCATATCTGCCACCTCGATTTCTGATATGAGCATACCAGAAGTGCGGGGCAGTGTCTATTGACGAAATCCACAAATAATTCGGCAAAATAAAAATTTTGCCGAATTTAGAGGAGGGGAAAACCGCCGAAAAGCCCGTTTCAGACTTTCCGGCGGTTTTCTGACAGTCCGATTGTTCCATATATTCATTTTGCGATTTCGCCGCTTCACGCGCCGAATACAGCCCTGAGCGCCTCGCGGATGTTCTTGACCGGGATCGTCTCCAAACCGTTTTGCTTCTGCACATCGTCGCGCACATGCGCCGGAATGATGCAGCGCCGGAATCCCAACCGTGCGATCTCTGACAGGCGCTGATTCAAATGACTCACCGAGCGGATCTCTCCGGACAGACCGACTTCGCCAACTGCTGCCAGATCACTGCCAACCGGCAGATCCTTATAGCTCGACGCGATCGCAAGGATCACTGCCAGATCCGTTGCCGGCTCGTCCAAACGCAGGCCGCCGACGACGTTGATGTATGCATCGCAGCTCGACAGCGAAAATCCCGCACGCTTTTCCAGCACAGCCAGCAGCAGCATCGCACGGTTGTAGTCGATGCCATTGGCGTTGCGCCGCGCGCCGCTGTAGCCAGACGGCGTGATCAGCGCCTGCACCTCAGCAAGCACCGTGCGTGAGCCCTCCATGACGCCGACAACGCACGTGCCCGGTGTATTGCTCGGCCGTCCGGATAGTAACATTTTAGACGGGTTTGTTACCTCTCGAAGTCCGAAATCTTCCATTTCAAAGACACCGATCTCGTTTGTTGACCCGAATCTGTTTTTGGCCGCACGCAGGATGCGATATGCCGTGCTCTGGTCACCCTCAAAATACAGCACGCAGTCGACCATGTGCTCAAGCACCTTCGGTCCTGCGATGCTGCCCTCCTTGTTGATGTGACCGACCACGAACGCCGTATAGCCGCTGTCCTTGGCCGAACGCATGATGCGCATCGTGCACTCGCGCACCTGACTGATGCTGCCGGGCGTTGATGCCGTTTCTGCGTCGTACATGGTCTGAATGGAGTCGACGATCAGCACAGTCGGCTGCAGATCGTCGATCGTGGCCAAAACCGTGTTCAAGTCGGTCTCAGCCAGCACATAGATGCTGCCATGGTCGACGCCGAGGCGCTGCGCGCGCATTTTCAGCTGTCGCTGGCTTTCCTCACCGGAGACATAGAGAATCGTCTCGCGCTCGCTGATACGGCCGCAGAGCTGCAGCAGCAGCGTGGATTTGCCAATGCCGGGCGCGCCGCCGACCAGAACCAGTGACCCGCGCACAGCACCGCCGCCGAGCACGCGGTCAAATTCACCGATGCCTGTAGAAAACCGCAGTTCCTCCTCGGCATCCAGTTCCGAGATCAACTTGGGCTGCGCGATGCGCTTGGCGCGCGTGCCGAGCGCGGTCTTTGGTTCTTTCGGTGCTTCCACAAGCGTGTTCCACGCGCCGCACGCCGGGCACTGCCCCATCCATTTTGCCGTCTCATTGCCGCATTCCGAGCAATAAAAGACGGTTTTCGCACTTGATTTTGCTTTCATGTGATCATTCCTGTTTGCGGCAGAGACTGCCGGTATTGTAAGTAAGACGCGATGATAACGGTCGCAAGCTTCGCCTGATAATCAGCGTCCTTGAGCTTTGCACATTCCGAAGCGTTGGACAGAAAGCCGCACTCGACCAAGACAGCCGGGCACTGCACTGCGTGCATGAGATAAATTTTCTCCGAGATCGGCGCCGCAACGCGCCGGTTTTGCGGGTCAAGATATGTGACCAGATTGTCATGCATTTGTATCCCGAGCGTGTCGCTTCCGGTGCTCGCCGCGTACAGCACCTGCGCGCCGGATGGCTTTCTGTCCGGATAGCAGTTCTGATGGATGCTGATAAGTACTGCGTTGTCCATCTCACGCACCAACTCGGCGCGTCGGTGCTGGTCGGCTTTTTTCCGCTGCGCGACTGTGGCGGCGTCATCCGGGTATGCGATCTGCGCGCTCTCACGCGTCATGACGACCCTGACGCCCGTTAGCTCTGCGATGGCGCGTGCACGCAGCGCGATCTCCAGATTGATGTCTGCCTCTACCGTCCCGTCCGGTGCCACTGCCCCTCCGTCTTCCCCGCCGTGACCGGCGTCAAGGATCAGAACCTGTGTTTGCTCGTGCCAGTTTGCGGCTGCTTCTGCCTGTCGGAGCTGCCAGTCAGCTGCAAACCAGCCGCCAAACACCACAATTGCGGCCAGCAGTATGACCAGTAGCCGATGATACAGCAATTTCGTCACAGCGCTCCCCCCTCCTGACAGAATATGCAGCGAGGACGGGCGCTTATGACACGCTCTCAGAATACCATTTTGCGACCTTTGCGTCAACCGCGCGTAAGAAAAGAGACGCGCGGAGCACCGCGCGTCTCAAAAATCGGTTTTACTGAAGCCGGTTCAAAAATGCTTCCAGACGATCCATGCCGGTCTCGATGTTTTCCGTCGAAATCGCATAGCTCAGGCGCACAAAATTCGGGGCGCCAAAGCCGCTGCCCGGCACGACCGCGACCAGGCTCTTTTCCAGCAGGAGTTTTGCAAAATCATCACCGCTGCCGATGACCTGACCGTCGATCTGCTTGCCGATGATCTGCTCCAGATTCATCATGACGTAGAACGCACCGCTCGGCTTCAGACAGCTGACACCGGGCATGGCATTGATGCGGCTGACGATCAGATCGCGGCGCTGCTCGAACACCTGCCGCATCTGCTCCACCTCATCCTGCGGGCCGGTGAGCGCCTCAATAGCCGCGCACTGACACATCGTGCCCGGTGCGCCGGTCGAGTGGCTGAGATAATTGGCCATAGCCTTTGCGATCGGCGCTGCACACAACGCATAGCCGATGCGCCAGCCGGTCATGGCATAGGTCTTGGAGACGCCGTTGACAAGGATGGTGTGCTCCTTGATCTCCTTGCCGAGCGCCGGAACGCTTGTGAATGCAGCACCGTCATAGACGAGCTTATCATAGATCTCATCCGAGATGATATACAGGTCATGCTTGACGCAGACATCGGCAACGGCTTTGAGCGCCTCTTTCGGATAGACAGCACCGGTCGGATTCGAGGGGTTATTGAGGATGATGGCCTTGGTCTTGTCCGTGATGGCTGCCTCGAGCTGCTCCGGCGTGAGCTGGAAGCCCTGCTCCTCGCTGACATTGACAACAACGGGCACGCCGCCGAACAGGCGCACCATCTCATAATAGCTGACCCAGTACGGGTCCGGAACGATCACTTCATCACCCGGATCGACCAGCGCGGCCAGCGCAATGTAGACCATGTGCTTGGCGCCGCTGGCGACGACCGCCTGCGTCGGCTCATACTCCAGACCGTAATCCGCCTTCACGCGGTCGCAAATCGCCTGACGCAACTCGATCATACCGGCTGCGGGCGTATATCTCGTTTTTCCGTCGCAGATCGCGCGCACACCCGCATAGCTGATGCGGTCGGGTGTGGCAAAATCGGGCTCTCCGGCGCCAAAGCCGATAACGTCCTTCCCTTCTGCTTTCATCTTCTTGGCCAGCGCGCTGACAGCCAGCGTCGCGGACGGGCTCACTCCGGCGGCAATTTTGGACAGTGGCTTCATAGACATCCCTCGTTTTCATAAATTCATGTCCGTAGTTTACCACAACATTGTGAAGAAAACAACGCAAATCTTACACAAAACACCAGCGCGAATCTACGTCATTTTTGCCGGTTTGAGAAAAAATCTACCGTACCGTCTGCCGATATATATAAAGCCGCAGCGTGATACAGCAGACAACGATGATGATCTGTGGTTGTGTGCTGACGGTTG
>OJMH01003017.1_pt1 | contig 13059 bp, 12 predicted proteins | sample 1597111 | NCBI WGS metagenome assembly OJMH01 (sample SAMEA2452115, study PRJEB22498) | human gut metagenome | reverse complement strand
TAATCTTAATCTTGTAATAACATGTGTTATGTCAAGATTGACATAATCTATGGTTGACTATCACGCCGCAGTTGATAGGTTTGCCGACATCGATGTCATCTTCGTCAAAGTAGTGGCAAGCAAGCGAATACACTTCGCAGTCTGCCATCCCTACGCCGCCCTCATCGGCCATGGCTTTGGCTTGGTTGAGTATGAACGTTACACAATCGTCCAAGTTCTTGTTTTCCTTGGCATAAGCCACGGCAAAGAGTTCGTCCGTCTTGGCTCTTTCGTCCAAGTAGGACTTGATGGTCTGTTTGAAATGTTCAGTTCCTTTCATTGTTGTCATTGTTTGGTCGGTTGGATATAAAGAATGTCGCAGTCCACTACCTCTGTCGGCAAGCCGAAAGCAGGGCAATGCGAAAAGTAGGGGTGCGTGTCGCACTTATCATCCATGCAGGGCGAAACTATCTGTACGCCCAATTCCTTTTGCCAGCGGTTGATGCTTTGTATTTCTTCATCTGAAAGCCCACTTGCATCGTCATTGATAAGGTAGCATAAGCTCCATGTGGGTATCTTCTCGGTTGTCTTTTCCATATAGGTATGCTTTGGGGTTAATCAATCTCTATTTCATCAGGATAAACCTCTATCTCCGCTCCGCTGCTCACTTGGACGATATAGCCCTTGTCGGTCTGTCCGACTATGGTAGCCGAGCGGTAGCCTTTCCACGGGGTCAACAGCCAGCAATGCTTGCCGTACTGCTCAAAATCTTCTTTGTTGTCGTAATCGTACATAATTTTAGATTTGTTCAATGTTAAACTTTCCCCTGTCATCGGTTCTACTTGCCGTGACCGATTCGGGTTTTATCGATGCAGGTTCCGGTTATCGGTGAAGCCTCATGCTGCGGCTTTTCTTGCCAATTACGCTCCGCAAGGAGGAAGAATTTGCAAGAAATCCACTTCAAGCCGTAAGCATCAGGCGCGATGGCCGACCTTTGCATCAGTAAAACCAGACGGTGATGGCACGAGGGCGGTATAAGGAATAGCCTGTATAATAAGTGGGGACTGGTAGAACAGGAGCAGACTATTTTCAAAAAGGGTAATGCGTCGTGCTTTGAGCATGAAAAAAGCGGCCGAAGCCGCTCTTTACTGAGGTGGAAGCGGTCTATGCCGCCTCCTTCTGTTTCTTGGCGCGGTTCTTGGGTTGGGGATTCTCGGCCTTTTCCGGTTTCTCCACCGCCTCGTAGAACTTCTGGGCCACAAACTTGATGCCGTTCTGCTTGACACCGTTCCTGTCAGTCCACTCTTCGGGTTTCAAATAGCCCTCAATGGTGAGCAGCGTACCCTTTTTCAGCAACTCGAACGATGCGCTGCCGCTCTTGCGCCAGGCTTCCACGTTGATGAAAGCGGATACGCGGTTGGTGGCGTTGTCCTTGGTGTCCTTGCGGCCGATTGCCATCGGGAAACGGGCAACATCATTGTTGGTGAACGTGCGGATTTCAGCGTCCTTTGCGATAAAGCCTGTGATGGCGAAAGAATTTTCTACTTGCTTCATGACTGTAAGTTTTTAGAAGTTGAACAATTAATTTTTACGGATGCAAGAAGATATTGCAGGCATAGGGCAGCACCAAGGAAGGCACGCAAATACGCAACATTTTATGTGAAGCGGAAAATGTCGGAAGATTTTCGTGCACGCCATTGGTCAGAACGCCAGTGTCCCGTAACGCCATCGGCGTGCTGCATTATATCTTTGCATCATGGAAAAATATTGTGGCTTCGGTAAACGACGGCCATGCAAGAAGCAACACGGAAATTCAGTCACAGGCCGTGCAGAAGGATGCCAGATAATCTGCCTTCCAAAAAAGAAAGCCCGATCCGATGGATTTTTGCTATGAGCCAAGGATGGGACAACGATTCCAACCTCCGCTTGCATCGTGGAAGCCGCAAGAGAGGGAGTGATACCGATGTTAGTCGAAAAAGGTCGCTCTGCCATTGAGAGGCCATTTCCGAAAATCAGGCTGACGGATTGGAAATGTGGGCAGAACGGTTGACAGTGTGCCGTTCCGAAGCTATGGGGTAGAAATCAGGGAAAGACAGCCCATCAACCCAAACCCAAGATACGATGGAGGCAAGGCACAAGACTGCCATCGGGAAAAAGGCTCGGTCGCCTTTGGCGAAAGGCAAGCCTATAAAGGAGATAAACCATTGTAAAAGTGTGGAAAACTATAAAATAAGGACGGACAAGTGCATAAAAATGGTAATTTTGCAAACCGAATGGTAATGCAACAAAAACAGAAAATGGAAGATTCACATAAGACAGTTATCTATGATCCCGAAATACAAAAGGAGGACGGGGTAAGGCTCATTCTCTATTCCGCCGATTTAAGCAGCGAACTGCCGTTGGACTTTGCCGATGGCGGCATACGTGCAGGCTTCCCATCACCAGCCCAAGACTATATGACCGAGAGCATAGACCTGAACCGTGAACTGGTGCGACATCCTGCCACCACGTTCTATGCCCGTGCCGTAGGTGAATCGATGAAAGATTGCGGCATTGACGACGGCGACCTTTTGGTGATAGACAAGGCTATCGATCCGCAGGAAGGCGACATCGTGGTGGCCTATATTGACGGGGAGTTCACGTTGAAGCGGGTGAAATTCGACACCAAGGGCGATTGCCTGTGGCTGATGCCTGCCAACAAGGACTATCCTCCCATCAAGGTGACGGAGGATAACAATTTCATCGTGTGGGGCGTGTTGACTTATAACATCAAACGCCAATATAGGAGGAAATGAACCATGTTCGGCCTGGTGGACTGCAACAATTTCTATTGCTCGTGCGAACGAGTGTTCAATCCGGGATTGAGGACACAGCCCGTGGTGGTGCTCTCGAACAACGACGGCTGCATCATTGCCCGCAGCAACGAAGCAAAGGCGTTGGGCATAGAAATGGGGATGCCGTTTTACCAAGCCAAAGAATTACTGGAGCGTGAAAGGGTGGCCGTGTTCAGCTCCAACTACACGCTCTATGGCGACATGAGCCGCAGGGTGATGATGCTGCTTTCGGAGTTCACGCCCGAACTGACGCAATATTCCATAGACGAAGCCTTCATCGACCTTACCGGCATGGGCAGTGGGGAAGAACTGCGTGACTACGGCAAGCGCATCGTGCGCACAATCGGCAAGGGCACGGGCATCCCTGTCACACTTGGCATTGCCCCGACTAAGACATTGGCAAAGGTGGCCAGCAAGTATGGCAAGAAATACAAAGGCTACGAGGGTGTCTGTCTGATCGACACCGAGGAGAAGCGCATTAAAGCGTTGCAAGGTTTCGACATTGCCGATGTGTGGGGGATAGGCAGACGTTCGGCAAAGAAGTTGGCGTACTATGGTGTCAAGACGGCATGGGATTTCACGCAGTGGAGTGAAAACCGCGTGAGGCGATTGCTCACCGTGACAGGCGTGAGGACTTGGAAGGAACTCCGTGGCGAAAATTGCATAGACATCAGCGAACTGCCCGAAAAGCAAAGCATCTGTACCAGCCGCAGTTTTCCAGACAGCGGCTTGTCGGAGTTGAAAGTGGTGGAAGAAGCGGTGGCCAATTTTGCCGCTTCATGCGTCCGCAAACTGCGGGAGCAAAAGAGCCGTTGCGGCCAATTGACCGTATTCGCCTACACCAGCCGTTTCCGCAACGATGTGCCAAGCCACACCATCAATCGCACCATCACATTGTCCATGCCTACCAACGACCAGTTGGAGTTGGTGGCAGCAGCCGTCCAAGCACTCCGCTCCGAATGGCGGGAGGATGGCAGATACTACTACAAGAAAGCCGGTGTCATCGTGTGGGGTATCACTTCCGATACGGCAGTGCAGACTGTTCTGTTCGACTCAATCGACCGTGACAAGCAAGCTCGCCTCGCAGCAGCCATTGATGCCATTAACCAACGGAATGGTTTCAATACCGTGAAAGTGGCAGTCCAAGGCACAGACAAACGCTGGCACCTGAAGAGCGAGCACAAGTCTGGCCAATATTCCACAAACCTCAGCGAAATCATCAAAATCAAAGTCTGAGCAATAGGTTTTGCCTTCCAAAAAAGAAAGGCTGGTGCAACAGGCAAAGTGGTTTAGTCCATTCCTTGTACCATATATACAAGACTTCAACAAAACCTATCTTCTTAAACCTTTCCACATGAAGCAATGCCGCACCAACAAGTTTAACTCAGTCCTTGTACTATATATACAAGATGCCATTAAACCTAATTATTAGGACTGATGTTCATCACAGAAGGAATGCATCAATAGGTTTACTCCGTTCCTTGTACTACATATACAAGAATGCTCTAAACTTACTTATTAGACTCCAGCTTGTATGATCAAGCAAGAACAAAACATCCGAGCAAGTCCTCCAACAAGCACCAGTAACAAAGACCGAAACTTTTTCTTTTGGAAGGCAAAAAATTAAGTTGAATCCACTACCTTTGTACATCTGACAAGCCAACCTTCTTGCTCTTGATAAGACATTATTTTCAATCAGTATGTTACCTATTTGTTATTCGGATTTTTGTTATTCTTATTATATTATTGAAATTCAATGTTTTACAGATTTACTTTTAGGTGATTCTCATTTGTGCCTTGCCGTATATGAGCTTAAATCAGAAGTCAATGCAAGTACTTGTTTCAGCAACAGAAGCTGATAGTTAAAATTACGCAAAGCTATCTGATATTCCCTGTAGGTAGCTTCGGTACTTTCTCCGCCAGTCAGTATGGGAAAAAGATAAGGAGAAGCAGAATCGGTGTTCATATACTTTTTTATTAGTTTCATAGTTTCCGGCAGAAGCGTCACAGTTAGAAGCCGCCCGGTTTTTCTACGACGATAAGTAAGCACATTCCCCACCATATCCTGCTTTTTAAGATAGGCAAGATCTACAAACGGCATACCACGAAGCATGAACATTAAGAAAAAGTACGCGCGCGTACGTTGTAATTCTTCCCTTCCCTGATGAATTTGTTTGGGAAGCTCTTTCATCAATCGTTCCATATCCTCCTTTTCCAGTGCACGCTTTCTGTCAGCACGCGTTCCTGTATAAACATACCGGAAATGATGCGGTATATAAGATGCCATACGACGGTCAACCGCGCGGTTGTACACCGCCCTCAATGTACGCATATAGGTTGAAACCGTGTTCCAACTACAATCCTTTTCCCGCAAATACGTTTCAAAACTTTTAAGAAACTCCTGATTCACTTTCTTGAATGACAGATTCCTGCTCCCATTAAATGCAATGATAGCATTCATGCTACTCCTGTAAACATGAGCAGTTCCATAATTCCCACTTTTTCGAAGCCCTTCAGCTACTTCCTTCATAAATGAAATCAAATTCCCCATTTTTATTAATTTTAGTTATCACTCAAGCACATCCCTGAAGAAAAGCGCCCTCACCGCAATTCCCCCCAATGCTCTTAATTCAAAATCTCAAAGTATCATCATACAAATATGATGAATTATGTTTTCTTTATATACACCCGATGTGTTCCTCTACCATCAATCCCGATACCGGAACCGGGCGTATACGCCCATTGGCGCAATTCATTGGTAGCCGCCGTGCGCAGCAGACCTGTCAGTTTCCGGTATTCGTAGACCGTCAGAAAAGGATGTTCCTCCAGATATCTAACAGCCAATGCAAGTCGTTGCTCCGGTGTATACTTCTGTGAAGAACGTTGCGACTTCCACGGAGCCCTTTCCAGCAGACATCTTCCATTGATACGCCTCATCATCTTCCTGTCTACACGAAAGTTCACGTTTCCCACCACAATGCTTCGTGCGTTACGATGGGTTTCACCCTCTCCGGCCTTTTCGCGTTCTTTATCTTTGCATAACGCCAACGAAGGAGAGAATGTTCCGATGCCATCCAGCTTCACAGACTTGCCTTCTGCCATCTGATGTGCCATCTCAATACCTATCTGTGTAATTACGCCTTCCACATCTCCGACGTTAAAACCACTGCTGGATGCTATCTGACGTATCAAATCCTCGGTAGATACCTGTTCCATCATTGCAAACCGCGGATAAAGTACCTGTTCGCCCGTTCCATGAATATCGGGCATTTCTTCCATTATATACATTGCCATAATACTAAAGTTTATTTGAAATATTGATTACTAATAGAAAACTTACTCGCTATAGGTAGAAAACTTGTTCTCCCCTAAAGGAAAAGTTATTTTTCCCTTAGGGCAAACTAAAACCGCAAGTTCCGGTTTTATAACTGAAACTTCTGATTACATAATCAAAAGTTCCGGTTTTATAATCAGAACTTGCGGTTATAGTTTTCTTACTAACAAAGATACGTTTTCCTGCCGGAACAAGCAAGTTTAATCCCTATGAAAAGGAAGTTTGATACATTTGTTGCAGCATCTTGTTACATTTCTATTCCTCACATCACCTGTCACGCTCCTATCTTTGCCCATTATTAAACAAAGAATAGGAAATGATGAATAACTACTTCGAATCTTCTGTAAGGCTACTCGCTCTTTTAGTGTTAATACCCTGCTTTATTGCTGAAAGTTCCGCATCGGAACGTAAAGTCAGCATAAATGAGAACTGGAAGTTTTACCGGGGTTGCATTGCCAATGCCGAACAGACATCTTTCAAGGACACTCAATGGAGGATACTCGATTTACCTCATGACTGGAGCATGGATCCTGTGCCCGTACAAAGAGAAGGTATAACAATCGGTCCTTTTTCACGCATGAGCGTAGGCGGGGCAGATACCGGACAAACCGTAGGAGGTGAAGGATGGTATAGAAAAGAATTCACCATACAGCCGGAAGATGCCGATAAGATTATTTCCCTTTATTTTGAAGGAGCTTATAACCAAACAGAAGTCTGGATAAACGGGCAGAAAGCCTGTTTTAATCCTTATGGATATATCCCTTTCAAAATCGACATCCATCCATACTGCAACGCTCCCGGCATTCGGAATATAATAGCCGTCAAAGTGGTGAATGAAGGTCTGAACAGTCGGTGGTATGCCGGTTCCGGCATTTACCGGCACGTATGGCTAATGAAAACGGACAAAGTACATTTGGACGAATGGGACACTTTTATAGATGCTTCCAAAGTAGAAGGTAAAAAAGCGACGGTTGATCTTCACTCCATTCTACATAACTCCGGCAAAGAAAAAGTGACCGCCCATCTGAAGATTCAGATATTTTCCCCACAAGGGGAAGAGGTTTATTCCACTACTCAACCAGTCAATATATCCGGTGAAACCAATATCCCCATTTCCCTCACTTTTGATATAAAAAAACCGGAATTATGGTCGGTAGATACTCCTAGTTTATATACCGCACATCTATCCTTGAAATCTAAGAAGCTATCTGATGAAATAACCGTTCCTTTCGGAATACGAACCGTCGAATTCTCCGCAGAAAAAGGATTTCTATTAAATGGGAAACCGCTGAAATTAAAAGGTGGTTGTTTGCATCATGACAATGGTTTATTAGGTGCCGTAGCTATCAACAGGGCAGAAGAACGCAAAGTAGAGCTAATGAAAGCAAATGGTTTCAATGCAGTCAGATGCTCGCACAACTTACCGTCGGAATATTTTCTACAGGCATGTGACCGACTGGGATTGCTAGTGATTGATGAAGTATTCGATCAATGGCAACAAGCAAAACGCCCGCAAGATTATCACCAATTCTTCGATGAATGGAGTGAACACGATATAGCTACCATGGTGCGCAGAGACAGAAACCATCCTTCTATTATCATGTGGAGTATTGGCAATGAAATAGCTGAACGCGCCGACGAACCCACTGGAGAGATCATAGCCCGGAAACTAATTGCAACCATTCACCGATATGATACAAGCCGCGCCACTACCGCTGCTGTTAACTCGTTTTGGGACAGAAGAGATTTCAGTTGGGAGAAGGATTCGGAAAGGGCTTTCCGGAACCTGGATATCTCCGGTTACAATTATCAATGGAAGGAATATGAAAAAGATCACGCACGATTCCCGCAACGGATTATGTACGGCAGTGAATCGGTGCCCAAAGAAGCAGCACAGAACTGGAACCTGATCGACAAGAATTCCTATCTGATTGGAGATTTTGTCTGGACTGCCCTCGACTATCTGGGTGAAGCCGGTCTGGCACATACTCTCGAACTTGCTCCGGGAGAACACAGTCCGCAGTTTATGGGATGGCCGTGGTATAATGCATGGTGTGGTGACATTGACTTCTGCGGAGACAAGAAACCGCAATCTTATTATCGCGACATTCTTTGGAAAAGACGTGATATTTCATTAGCAGTACAACCTCCCGTAGCCAAAGGGAAAAGAGAAGATATCAACTACTGGGGATGGAAAAACGAATTCCTTAGTTGGAACTGGAAAGGATACGAAGGCAAAACGATGGCAGTACATGTGTATAGTCGTTCCCCTAAAGTAAGACTTTATTTGAATGACAGGTTATTGGGAGAAAAAGAAGTCAATCCCGATACCTATACGGCTTCTTTCGAGGTTCCCTATGAACCGGGACAACTGAAGGCTGTCAACTTGAAGGGAAAGAAAGAAACGACATCGACTGAACTTTACACAACCGGAATTCCGGCAATGATACATTTGACAGCCGATCGTATGAAAATAAAGGCAGATAAAAATGACCTTTCATATATAAAGGTTGAAATATTGGATAAAGATGGAAAGTTAATACCTGACTGTTCCATTCCTTTGGAAATTAAATCTACCGGAAAAGGGTCCGTCATTGCCGCAGGTAATGGAAGTGCGGATGATATGAAAAGCTTTCGTTCCTTAAAGCCGAAAACGTTTCGGGGAAAAGCAATTGCTATCGTTCAGCCAAATGCAGAAAAAGGGACGATCACTCTTACTGTTTCAGCAGAAGGATTGCCGGAAGCGGCTATTGTCATAGAGACTTATTAATAAATCAATCTTGATTAAGGATACACAGTTGAATGTACTGCATGAGATTGTTTAAACAGTAATATAAAAAATATAAGAACAGGAGAAACATGATTAAGAAAACCACCTTATTAAGTAGTTTATCCATTGTGCTGTCAATGGGGACTATGAGTGCGCAATCCTATGAATGGATTAGCAGTACGGAAAATAACACATGGCAACAGTCTAAAGTCAAGTTGCAGACAAATACCGGGCGCACTCCCCTACTCGAGGTCAACGGTTCGGAGAATGGAACTGTCTTCAAAGCTTGGGGAACATGCTTTAATGAACTCGGATGGGATGCACTCAACATGCTTCCACGGAAGCAACAGGAGATTGTTCTTCAACAGTTGTTTGCTCCCGGAGGAGATCTGAAGTTTACCATGGGACGCTTCTCCATGAATGCCAACGACTACGCCCGCGACTGGTACAGTTGCGATGAAGTATCCGGTGACTTCCAATTGAAGCATTTCAATATCAATCGGGATAAAACAACGTTGATACCTTTTATCAAAGCTGCACAACAGTATAATCCGGATATGACTTTCTGGATGTCGCCATGGTCGCCTCCTTCCTGGATGAAAATCAATCACTACTATTCAGTTCGCAGTGACCGTAATCAAAATCAGATGTCGCCTCTGTCTGATGTAGCACTTTATGAGGATAGTAAAGAAAAGAACACACAGGTATTTCCACAGCAGTTGGCTGTAAATGATTACTTTATTCAGGATCCACGTTATCTGCAAACCTATGCAAACTATTTCTGTAAATTCATCGATGCTTACAAGGAACAAGGCATCCCCATCTCCATGATCATGTTCCAAAATGAGTCATGGAGCTACACCAACTATCCGGGTTGTGCCTGGACGGCAGAAGGTATTATCCGCTTCAATACAGAGTACCTCGCTCCTACTCTGAAAAAGCAGCATCCGGAAGTAAAGTTATATTTAGGAACAATCAACACCAACCGTTATGAGGTGATCGATCAGGTGCTTTCCGACCCACGAATGCCGGAAACAATAGAAGGGGTCGGCTTCCAATGGGAAGGCGGACAGATTTTACCCAAACTCCGCGCCAAATATCCGCAATACAAGTACGTGCAAACGGAAAGCGAATGTGGTTGGGGCTCTTTCGACTGGAAAGCAGCCGAACACACTTTCAGACTAGTGAATCATTATCTGGGTAATGGTTGTGAAGAATATACTTTCTGGAATGCTATTTTGTACGACGGAGGTTTCAGCGGATGGGGATGGAAACAGAATGCTTTGATTCATGTGGATTCAAAGACAGGGACTGCGACCTACACTCCCGAATATTATGCGGTAAAACATTACAGCCATTATGTAACACCCGGCTCGAAAGTGCTGGCATATAAAGATAGAGGAGATAAGATGCCGGTAATGATCGTCATGACTCCACAAAAGAAACAGGTGGTGATAGCCGGTAATTTCAACGAAGAAGCCAAAGAGCTTACTGTGAAATTAGGTACTCGCTATTTGAATGTAACCTTGCAACCTCATTCTTTGAACACTTTCATAGAAAAGTAGAAAAACAGAGCTGCCGCAAAGAGTCTAAATTCAATAATCGACGACTCTTTACGGTAGCACATAGCTATGTTAGTCCCTTGTCTATGCCACTAAAATTGATTCTATTTTACGATTTGGCTACTATTACCGCTTCTTTACTTTATATCCTTTCAGGGTAAAACCGACTTCAAACAGGTTCAAAAGGGCTATCCGAATATTATCTTCTATATAGGTTTCCATATTATCATATTTTGCAAAGTAGACGGGAAGCAGCCTGTTATTCCTCCTATAACTTTCATCCGGTGTTTTACCGGTAAAACGTTCTTTCTTCTTCACCCCCCAACGGACGGTTTTACTACAAGGAAGAGGTATACCTATCGTTAACACTTTTTCTTTAGTTGCCGTATCGGTGATTCCATGTTTCCAGATACTGATATGGCTGGCTCCCAAATAAGTGCCGATATAAAGGACAACGGTCAGCGTCCAATCGTCCAAAGCCTCATCGGTTTGAATGCCATTTACCAAATCAGAGAAATAGTTCTCAACCATTTCTTTGTCAAAACTGTTTAGTTCGGGCCATTCACATTTCTCAAACAACTGATGCACATTGACAGGAACCAGTAAAGTGGTTATTTCTAATTGATATTTCATTCATTTCATTTTTATACCATTGCATTTTAAATCGTCTCAAATATCTTACCGACTATAAATATACAATTTTATCAAATCAAATGCTAAAGAACAGAGCTTTTTTATCCAACCACTTTCTAAAAAGAAAAGACTGTTTGACATGCCCTCACTTATATAAATAGGGTTTATCAAACAGTCCTTTCCTTTCGAGTTATCATTCGTTTTTTCCAGTGAAGGACGTTATCGTTTCCAGCCTTTACGGCATTTCAGTCTCCATTTGGAATTTACGGCTTACTTTCATTAAGTTGATGGTGTAAGTGACTACGTTCTGTGCTTCCTGAACCATCGTGAGATATACCATGCTAACCCGGATGCTTCCCGATTGGCTTTGGATGCGTTGCAGTTCCTTACGTTTCAATAGCGAAAGCTGTCCGTTGAGGTCGTTGGCACGGCGGATTTCTTCTTCCAGATTGTTGTACTCGTTGTTTTCCATTTTCTTACGGCATTGCTGAATCAGATATGTAATATCTTCGGCAACATCGCTGAATTCACCTTTCTGAATGGCATCCAACGGGTTGAAATTGTTGTCGGTATGTTCCAGGCAAGGTTCGCAGAGACGAGAAATACTGTAAACCAGTTCGCTGGCAAAGTCGTTGCCTTGATAGTAATAAAGTCCTTTTTCGAGTACAGTGTTGTTGTCGAGGCGGCACATGGCTACGGTGCCGGAACGTTTCATCTGTTTGATGAGCTGTTTTTCAAATTTTGTGGAACCCATAGCACGACGCAGTCCTCGAAGATTTTCGTGGAGGAAAGAAGTGACGGTCAGTTCGAAGTTGGTTTCTGCATATTCCAGCACTTTGGAAAGTTCTTCACGGGTGTGCTTACGCATCAGTTGCAGGGCTTCTGTGCTGTCTGTGGCTTGCATAAGTTGCTTCAGAGTTTCGTTACCTTGTTCTTTCGCTTTGCGTTTTTTGTACATCACTTGGCTACGGATCAAGATGAATACAGCTATACCGATGAGTGCGATGATAGAGATATTTCCTCCATAATGAAGTACGAGGGCTACGAAGAAACAGATGGTGAAGGCAGCTCCGGCAGTGATGAACCAGCCACCGATGACGCTTAACACGCCGGTAATACGATAAACGGCAGAATCACGTCCCCAGGCACGGTCGGCCAAGGAGGTACCCATAGCTACCATGAAGGTTACGTAGGTGGTAGAAAGAGGAAGTTTCAGGGAAGTTCCCAAGGCGATGAGCAGACCCGCTAATACTAGGTTGACAGAAGCGCGGACAAGGTCGAAAGCTGCTCCGTCGGCAATGATGGCTTCGTCTTTGCGGAAGCGGGAGTCAAACCATTCTTTGCTGCCACTTGGCATAATGCGGGAGATTCCGTTGGCAAGTGTCATACTGATGCGGACTACTGTACGGGCAATCGGGGTACTTCCGAATGTTTCTTCTCCTTCATCTTGACGGGAAAGGTCGACGGATGTTTTAATTACAGCATGTGCCTTTTTAGAAGTACAGAGGGCGTAGACCATAACGGCTCCGGCTCCGATAAGGAAATACCACGGGGTTTTGGCGGGTCCCAGCAGAGAGGTCATCAGGAAGCCGTTCGGATTTCCTCCTCCGTTGGCGGTATAGTCCATAAAAGAGGAGAAGCCTGCGAGGGGAACACCGATGAAGTTGACAAGGTCGTTGCCGGCAAAAGCGAGAGCGAGGGCGAAGGTGCCCATCAATACAATTACTTTGAAAACGTTGATTTTCATCCAGTGAAGGATTTGCATCAGCACAGTGAAGAACACGAAGAAGACGGCGATTAACATCAATGTGTTGTCTTGTATCCAGTGTTTGTTTTCGGGGGTCATGAAGGAGCTGTCTTTCAGTCCTTTGATAAGCATGAAATAGATGATGGCGGTAGCGGCTACACCTCCGAAGAGGGCAATGCTGTATTTCATCTTTTTCGTAT
>OJMH01003013.1_pt1 | contig 13072 bp, 21 predicted proteins | sample 1597111 | NCBI WGS metagenome assembly OJMH01 (sample SAMEA2452115, study PRJEB22498) | human gut metagenome | reverse complement strand
GCGACGAAACGTCGCAGGCTTTGTCTTCGTTCCGTCGTTGGTGCCCTTTCCAACGCTACTCTCCTTGGACTGAGAATTGGCTGCTTGGTTGGAAACCCCCTTTCCGTTTTGCTTAGCTTGAGGAGCCCCCGTCTTCGGGGCAGCTCCAGACGCCGTCTTTCCATCTCGTCTAGACCGTTCCTTCTTGGGACGACCTCCAGATGGTTGCGTCATGGCTACTTCTGTCTTGGCGTGATCGGGCGCTTGGGGAATCACGCGCTGAGTAGCGCTTCCTCCATTGTGTACCACATTACAAGCTGGAGAAAACTCAGACGCATTCACATTCATCCTGGGTGCGAATTCCTTGAAATCTCGAACACCGGACAAAGATGAAGATTTCTTCACACTCTCTATCGATCATCCATCTCCACAAACCCATACGAGGTTCTACGTTCACTTTCGATTCAGAACTCTCCATTTGAGACAGCTTTTGTGAGTTCAGATGGGATTCGAAATTTCCAGGAAATATCTTGAAAAGAAGAAACGCAACTAAAAGTGACTACACAGTGTAACGAACAAACAACGCTCTAGCCACATTGTACACGAAAAGCCTTCACCGCCATCTCCAACAGCACCTTCGCCTCCCGATTCGCTCCATCCTCCGCCAGCGCGCACTCGTACTCCGCACACGCCTCCTGGAAGCGTCCCTGCATGTGCAGAAGCACGCCTCTGGACGTGAAGAAGGTCGCCGATCTCTATCATCACTCTCTCCCTCCAATCCAACCGCCTCCGCGCCTCCCAGCATCTCCACCTGCTTCAGCATGCGCTGCGCCGCCTCCAACCGTCCCTCGCGCCGATACGCCTGTGCCAGGTTCAGGTAGCCGCAGCTCCACCGCCGCTTCTCCGCCTATCGTTAACCGCGATCGCCATCCTCACCGCCGATGCTCCCTCCACCAGGCGCAACACGCCCACGAATTCTCTCTCCGCCTCCGCGAACCGACCCAGCTGGTACTCCAGCACACCCTTCTCGTTCACCAACATCGGATTCGTGGGATCCCATGCCATTGCCGCCTCAATTGCACGCAGCGCCTCACGCGGCTTCCCCATCGCGCGAAACTCCCGCGCCTCCAGCAATCGCATCATCGGCTCCTGCGGTGACCGCTTTGCCGCAAAGTCCAGCGCCGTAACTGCCATTTCATGGTCGTTCCACAATGATTCACGTTCCTCACTCCTACCAATTGCGATCGCACCTGACCGATGAAACGCCAGATGGAGGACGCATGCGGACGCAACGACAACGCAAAGTCCAAGTGTTCCAGCGCAGCGTAGAAGTCCTTGCGTCCCAATGCGTGCAAACCCTGCCAGTAGGCCACGTCGGCCGTCAGCGGAGGGTTTGTGACCTTTTGGATCTCTTGGAGCAACACGGGGAGTTTCTCTGGTGATCGCGTCACCAACACGTTTCCGAGTTCCATGAGAAGGGAAGGCGATCGTACTCCACGAGAAAAGAGACTAGAGATGAACAGAAGGGGAGAGAAGTACATTTCGAGTACATGTTGGCTTCCGAGCCAATCGCCACGTTTCTGCATCCAGTGAGCAACACTGAGTTGGATGCGCTCGTTGGAAGGGGAGGCAGCGGCGATGAGTTGGATTCGTTGTTCGCTTAGAAGCATGGGATGAAGAGACGCCAAGTGAGTGAGTGTGATTTTCTTGACGAGCTTGATCGCCGACTTCTCTTCGGGGTGTTGTTGGAACCAGGTGGAGCAAGTCGTGTTAAGTTGCTCTCGGACTCGGTTGCATTCCTTCAGTTCAGCTAACCGTTGCTGCGCATCCAAATGGTAGACATCCCATTGAACACATGACTCGTATCTAATGGAAATACACAATATATATCTCATACGCTTGAATCGCATCCTCCATGGAGTCCAATTCCACTTGTTGACCCACCATGTAGTAGAGCTCTGCCACAAGGACTTGCTGGGAGCGCGAGAGCTCCTTCTCTTTTACCGATTCCACAACTCTGCGCGCCGTATCTCTCACCAACAGGGACTCTCCCAGATGCGTCTGGAAGTTGGACTATCCAAGCACGCTTACCAGCGCTTTCACATAGTACACAGATTCTTTCAGATTGTCAACACACGTCGCATCAACTCCCTTTCTACATATAATCCTTCCCATCCTGTTAAACTCCTTGTAAAAAGCAGCAAGTTGGTTGTAGCGCCCGGTTAGATACAATAGCTCGAGATGCCTCCTCCAATCCTTGTCATTTTCTGACTGCGCAATCTGCCCATCATACATCCTCCAAACTCCATGCCAATTCGCAGCTGTAATCCAATGCCCTTTCAAAGAGAGAACATGCATAATACCGCTGAACAATCTCTTCCAAATCGTGTGCCGTCATTCCAACAAACAGGAAAGCGAAATGAAAAGGGATTATTGATGAGGGGATACTTGACAGGGAGGAGAAAACTGCAGTCTGCTTTCGGGAGAGAAGTTGGAAGCGCCGCTTGCATCGAGTTTTGCCCGTTTCTCGTCCATCAGCGGCTGCTGGAGTTCATTCAGCACAAGCTGATCATAATCGACGAGCGGGGCGTCGCTCTGGTCCTTTTCCTTCAGCGCCTGATAGGCCAGTGGAGCGATTGTGGAGGTGAAGAGCCGCGTATCCGCATAATCCTTCGCCTGGGCGTGATAGGCGTCGACGGCATCTTTTCCCATCACCATCGTCTGCATCTCGTCCTGCTTGAAGTCCACGAAGAAGGGACTCAACGGCGCGAGTCTCCAGAACTTGGCACATTCCTCCAGCCACCGCACGGAAACGACGGGCACATGCTGCAGCTGCGCACTGCTGACCTTGGCGGTGCGGAACTGGCGACAGACGAGGAGGTCGCAGTTGGCGAGGTCGGTGACGTAGGCGCCGCCGCACTCCACGAGCAGTTGGTAGAGGAGATTCGACTCCACGGGCTCCGACTGCTCGATGATGCTGGTGAAGGCGACGCGGAGGCCGCGGAGAATGGCGCGTCGCGTGCCACGCAACGCGTTCACCACGCTGCCGCCTTGTCGCTGCCAGCGAGTGTAGACTTCGGAGAAGATTTCGGTGAGGCGTCGCATGTAGTCGGTTTCCAGCGATTCGCAGCGTTTCATGCGCTGGAGGTCGTAGCGTCCCTTGGTGTCGAAGAAGAAGTAGGGGAGGCACTTGACGAGGTGTCCGAGCGGGTTGGAGGAGGCGTCACCGGGATTCAGTTCCCAGACGTCGTCTTTGTCGTCGAGGATGAGCAGACGGTCTTCCAGCTCCTTCTGTGTGAGGATACGTTGTGTGAGGTCGGAGGAGGATTGTGTGTTTGGTGTGTTGTTTGAGTTCCATTGAATGTGTTCCTGTGTTGCATTGTTACCACTATTCTCTTTCCTTTCACTCTGACCACTTCTTTCCTTCCTTTCCTTCTCATCACTTCTCTCCTTCTCACCATTCTCACCACCATTCCTCACATGACTGTTCCAGCAATCCAAAATCTTCGACAGCAACTTACGCTGCGGCTCCTCGAACGATTCGCCGCGAGCAATGTAGCGTCCCTTGAACAGCGACCCGTCAGGGTCCAGAAGATGAATCACCTGCTCCGCGTACTGCGCCTCGCCCTGCGTGTAGATCATCAGCTCGTAGCGCGCAGACAGCTCGTGCAGCAGCGAACTCACGCCCGGACGCGCCTTCATCAGCAGGTTGCTCATGCGACTGCTTCCGGCATCATCCACGTAGAAGAGCTCCAGCGAGGTGAGCTGCGCCTGGATTTCCTTCACCCACGTCTCGTCCGCGACCTTGCCGAACCACTGCTGGAAGCTCGCGATGGCGTCGTCGTCGTGGATGGCGTGGACCAGCGTCAGGTCCAGGTCGATGATGAGGATCAGCTGCTTGTTCTTGTCCACGGAGAGGTCGGGAAGCGAGATCATCTCGCGCTCGCGCTTCTGCGGTGTCGGAGGCGGTCGCTGCTCCTCCTGCGGTGTGGGGAGAATGGCTGGGAGCTGGGTGATAACGGGCAGCGCCGCAGGCTTGGGAATGGTCATCAGCTCCTCCTGCGACGCGAAGTTGCGGAGCACGTAGTCGATCTCCTTCTCCACGTGTCGGAAGAGCAGTGGGAGCAGCGCAGCCGTCTGGGAAAGGGAGAAGGAGGCGGTGCCACAGACGCCTAGGTGAAAGGAGTCGTCGAGCGCTACAGCGCAGGAAGAAATCGAGATAATTCATTTCCTGACGGGACGGCGGACCGCGGTAGAGCAGCGGCGGAACCTCTCCCCAGAGGTGACGCAGCACGGCGAAGGCTTCTCGCTGGCGCATCCGCTCGACGTTGCGAACGATGCACTAGGATGGAAGAGGGTGGTGAGTCGTACGTAGCCGACCAAACAGGGTCTTGTTCCCTGCAGGAGTTCGTAGCGCACCCAGTGGATGGCTGGCTGCGAGGGAATGGGAATGTCAATCCATTTGGTTGTGATGTGCAGTGGTCTCAGATACTCTGTAAGCAAGGTAAGTGCGTTGGGAAGGGTGAGGGGTGTGCTGGGCGTTACGAACAGGGAGTGGAGGCTCTGTGCGATGTGGAGAGAGGGAGTGTAGAGTGGAATCCGTCCCACGTCACGCACGATTAGCTGGGGAATGGCATCCAGTTGCAGCACTGATACGATTTCCTTGTTGAGGGCATAGCAGAGCAGGACGGTGAGAATGCCGCTTCCTATCGGAGGACTGAGAATGGTGCGGAGCTGGCTGACGAGCTGATCCAGCGTGAATACAGGCGACTCCTGAAGTGCAACGCCTTGAAGGAAAGGAAAGGACAGATGCATCTGTTGCTCGGTCAGCTGGAGGCGAGCAGTGAGCAGCGCAGGACCATTGGAAGGGATTAGAGCGAAACTGATAAGAGGGGATTGGGAGGAACGCGTGAAGACGAGGGAAAAGAGTCGATTGATGCGTTTCCCTCGAATGGGCTGCTTTTCTACAGACGATAGGGCTGGTTGTCAGAATGAGAGGCGAATCGTACTCGAGTACCAGTTGTTCCACGTCTTCCAGTTGTAGTTGTTGGGGAGTAGATTGGGTACGATAGGAAGGATCGGTCTGGAAGCCTATGACTCAAGATAGGCTCCAAGTCGTACGAGTCCCGAGCTCGCAACATTCAGAATCTCCTGAATAACATCGACTTCTCCGTTCGGGTCACTAACGACCTGGTGTGGAGTCTGTTTAGCCATGGAGGCATTTTCTTGCGGCATCAACTCACCGACAAGAAGCTCTCCATCTTCCCGATCTGTGTTCATATAAAAATGGGTATTTGTTCAAAACGGTCTTTTCAGCAATGCTAGGTTGGTTCAAGTACCAGACAATGTGACTCGCTCTGCCGTAGTTAATGCGATGGGACGAACACCTTTTATTTGCTTAGACAGGAAGAAGAAAGGCGTTTCGCTAACAAAACGGAGACTTCTTTGGGCACTCTGAAAATGCAGACGGAAAGTGTTGTGACTCGAATAGAGGAGTTTTTGGTGGATGTGTGATTTCCGTGATAATGAGTAGATTTGCTCTTGTGGACTGGTTCTGTCTGTTGCATAAAGGAGAGAGGTAGAGTTGAAGATGGATCATTCACCTGCACAGAACGACTTGGTAGTGTGAGAAATGGGTTTGTAAGGACTAGAAAACAAATTATGAAAAGTTACTGAAAGTAGCTGCGTTGATGAAGCAGCGCATTGTAGGAAAGTGGATACTTTAATAATTCATAGCAAAAGCTGGACGAGGATGACAAGATATCAAAATCCAAGATCAACGAATTGGAGGGGACTGTGGTACGTCGTTGGTGATGATTGTAACGTTGTAGAAGAGTGAGCAGGAAGCGAATGAAGTATGTAGATGGAGGTGAGGTCGATGTGTAGGAATTGAGGAAGCGAGTGAAGGAAATGGAGGTGGGAATGTGTTTGTGTTGTCACGCATAGGATATTCGCGACGCATCGATGGTGATTGTGAATGAGTGTGTTGATGGATAGAAGGAGGCAGCTAATTTGCGTGAGCAAGTTGTATGGTTTGGGGAGTGTGATAATGCATAGAAATCGGCGGAAGAGAGGTGAGGAGTGAATGGGGTGGGTTATCGTTAGTGCGAAGCAGATAGAGGACATGAAGGTGATGATTGGGAAGATGAAGGTCGTGATCAAAAAGGGAGTAGGGGAGATTGGGGAGGTGTGATTGGTAGAAGGAGGAGAGGGAGAGTATGGGAAGTCGAGTGGGTGAGTTGGAGGGGGAGTTGAAGAAGTCGAGTGATCGTGTTGTGGAGTTGGAGAATGAATTGGAGAAGTTGAGAGAATCGAGTGATCAAAGGGATGAATTGAAGAAGTCGAGTGATCGTGTTGTGGAGTTGGAGAGTGAATTGGAGAAGTTGAGAGAATCGAGTGATCAAAGGGATGAATTGAAGGAAGAATTGAAGAAATCACATGATCGAATCATCGAACTGGAGGAGGAATTGAAGAAATCGCACGGTCATGTGACTGAGTTGGAGAATGAACTGAACAAACGGAAAGAATCAGATAGTCGTGTGGCGGAATTGGAGAGCGAGGTATCGAGATTGAGAGAGTCGGATGGTCACACAAGTGAACTGGAGGAGGAACTGAAGAAATCAAAAGACCATGTCACCGAATTGGAGAAGGAGTTAAGCAAAGTGAGAGAATCGAGTAGTCGTGTGGCGGAATTGGAGAATGAGCTGAAAGAATCCACAAATCAAATTGCTAAGTTGGAGAATGAGTTGAAAGGATTGCAAGAATCGAGTGAACAAGCAAGTAAGCTGAAAGAGGAGTTGAAGGAATCAATTGGTCGTATAGCTGAGTTGGAGAGTGAATTGGATCAACTAAAGAAATCGAATGATCGAATCAGTGTATTGGAGAATGAACTGAAGAAATCGAGTGATCACATAATTGAATTGGAAAACGCATTGAAATCATCGAGTAATCGAGTAACGGAGTTGGTGAATGAGCTAAGCAAATTGAAAAAATCAAACGGAGAGGCAAATAAGCTGGAGGAAGAGCTGAAGAAATCCAGTGACCGAGTATCCAAACTGGAGAATGAACTCAAAGAATCCAACAGTCACGTCACCGAGTTGGAAAAGCAACTGGAGGAGCTACAGACAACTCTGAAACAATCCTCCGAGCGCGCCACTCAACTAGAAACAGACTTGGAGTCATCCTCCAACCAACTCAGCCAACTTCAATCCCAAGTGTCCCAGCTGGAAGCTTCTCTCAACGATGCCAACACACAGCGCACCCAGCTTCAGGACCAACTCGCTTCCATCGAGGAGTCGTCTTCCTCTTCAATCTCCAAGCTGCAACAACAGAATGTATAATTCGATTCTTCTACTCAGTAGTCCGTTCTCGCCTCTTCCACTCAGAAGATGAAGCAACGAGACGAACAGCTCATGAAAGCACTTCAGGACAAGGATGTGAAGCTCTCCGTACCCTTGTCAGAGGATAATTGAACTAGACTCTGCTGGAAGAGAAGGAATCTGTCGTTCAGGCAATGAAGCAGTGCACGGAAGAATGCAACGAGTTGAAGAAGCGGAGCGTAGTGATTGGTTCATTTCATGACCCGTAGAGCCAGCTGGAAACGGAATTGAAGACTAGGTAGTCGCTCTCCTCTGTATTCATTCAAAGTCAACAGCAGGAAACGCGACTGAAAGGTCTCATCAACAAGTCGACCGTTGTGTTGAAGGAGAATGTGGCGGTTCCACTTCTATTCCATCTAGAATGCCCTGAGTGATCGCGTGAATGGTCTAGAAGCGGAGAAGTCACAGCTTCAGAGTCAGATCAGCCAGCTTAATAGCGCAATCATCGCATTGAAGACTGAACACAGCCAACAGTCCGACAGTATCATCGAGAGTGAGAGACGTGTGCGAGAGAAGGAACAGGTGATCGCCAAGCTGGGAGGCGTCATCAATTCACAGAAGCAGACCATTGTGGGGGCATGGAAGTGAGGTGAAGAATAGAGCGACCTTGAGGAGAAAGCGAAGCAGCAGGACGAACAGATCGTAGGCGAGAATCCCAGCTGATTCCATAGGCACACGTTTCCAAGTTGAGAGAGTCGCTGGAAGATGAGCTGGGAATCAAGTGAGGGAGAGGAGAGAGTGTCATGTAGGAAGCAGGCGGAGACGCGGACGAATCAGGTCATCAAGCAGCAGCAGGAAACGATCGGGAAACTCCAGGAGGACGTCCAGTTCCTGACCCAACATTACGACCCCTCCGTCATTCCAACCGACGGATTCACCGTGTCTGCACGCTATCGTCTCATCGCCGAAGCGACGGAGAAGGAGCGGGAGGGGGAGTGGATCTTCCTGCAGGTCTGTTCCGAAAACGCCTGCTGGAGCAAGTGGGTCACTGGAAACGCCCTCCAATCTGCTGTTTCAGACGTGGAGTTGCCTGAGGAGCTGACACACGCTCTCCAGATGGCGCGCGTAGAGAGTGCTTCTCGTAAGGAAGACTCGTCGGAGCAACTGACGTCGCTACAGAACGAGCTGGAGGTGTATCGCAAGCGAACAAAGACGGCGACGCTGTTACTCCAAGGACGCTGCATGGAGGCAACTGAAAAGGCGAAGACGCTGGAGACGGCGTTGGAAGAGGCGGAAAAGCGCGTTCACACGATGGAGAACACGTCGAAGGAGTCACAGTTGCAGAACGAAGAGGAAATCCGTCTGTTGGACCAGCAGCTGAAAGAGAAGGAGACGATGCTGGCGGAGAAGGAAAGCGCACTGAAGAGCGTCCAGCGTGACTTGGAGGAAGCAAGGAAGCAGTGTGACGCGGAGGAGATGAAGCGTGGCGAGGTGGAGAAGGAGCTCCAGGCGATTCAGGAGAAGGAAACGGCGCTTCGCGAGGATGTTCAGGTGAAGGATACTGCGATCCAACAGCTGGAGAAGGCAGTGGCGTTGTGGCAGACGAAAGCTGAGACTGCTATTCAGACGACCGTTTCTCCTCCCGTAGAGCCGAAGGAGACGGTCGAAACGCCGGTTCAGGCGCAGCGAGTTTCGGAGCCGCTGGCGTCGCTTCAGATGCCGGAGGCTGTTCGTTTGTCCGGGGAGCCGAACCAGGATCGTCGTTTGGAGAGTGGGTTTGGAGAGTGGGAATGAGGAGCAGAGGTGGAGAACGAGGGAGACAAGATGCTGGTGGACGTGGCGCGGAGTGTGGATGAAGAGAGTCTGTGGGAGTGAGCGAGAGGGTTGATCATAGAGGCATCTACAAGCTTCCTCACAAGATCATCCAGGAGTTACGTGAGGAGGTGGACAGGCTTCGCGGAGAGTGCGAGGAGAAGAAGAGGTAGGAGAGGAGAGGATTGTGGAGCGTAGTCATGCGGACCGTCTGGAAGCAGAGCTGACGCTGAAGGACCAGTACATAACGGGTCTCGAAGGAGACATGAAGCAGATGAAGGCGATGCATTCCAAAGAGAACATGCAGTACATGCGTCACACACTCGTGAAGTTCCTCTGCGATTCGAGTCGATCCGAGCAGGGAAAGCTGGTTCAGGTGGTGGAGCAGCTTCTGGAGATGAGGTAGGGAAGGGTGTGGAATGAAACGTAGTCCCGAGGAGAAACAGTCGCTGGAGAGGAACTTTGGAGTAGGTCGGAGTCGAGGTTGGTTCTTCTAGAGTAGTTGTCTGTTTGTTGAGGAATGACACTCCCTTCACTCGAGGTCAAAGAGACCATTCTATTGAAAACCATGGATGCCCTCCTGTCCACTTTGGCATTTGGAAAGGTGCCACGTATCGAATACGATAAGAAAAGAGCGTCTTCCACGTCACACAACGATGAGCGATCAAAACGTCCTCGGATCCTGGAGGATGTGTTGAAAGGAGAGACAGATCCGTCCCTGGTTCCGAGTTACACATCGACAGGTGAGTTTGTTTGAATCAGGTTACAAACAGGCATTCCCGTGTCCACGAAAACGGCTTCGAGATGGAAACGAAGCGTACTACCGTTGGCGAATCGGAAATCCATCGACGCCGTTAGTCATTGGGAAAAGGAAGCTTCTGCGCCTGTGGTACCGCCAAACGATATTCCCCTTCATCCCACATGTGTGATTGAGTACACGAGTAGGAGAGGAGTGGAGAGTTGAGTGTGAGATGAGGAGTATGAGAATGCGAAGTGCAAGACGGAGTACTGGGACAAGAAGGCGACCGACTTTTTGTTCTCGTTGTGTCGCAAGTGAGTGTGAATGAGGGGTGTGATTCGCAGCTACAATTTGCGGTGGCCAGTTGTGATGGACTTGCTGAGCACACGTCTGGATTTCAACATGGAGGCGTGTCAGTTCCGTTTCTACACCGTATCGAAGTTAGTGTTACGCTATCGCAAGGAGCAGGGACGTCCCCTGTCGAAGGAGGAAGAACAGCTCCTCAACTACCAGTAGATTTCTCGTCTCCTTTTCACGCAGATTTGACAACTCCCTCTTCAAGAATCGCCGTATGACGGTGGCGCGCTCCTTCTCGCTGAGCGTCATGAACAACGAGGCGGAACAGTCGATCCTCTCTCGGATCCGCTCGATCGACTCGCTGCTGGGTCGCATCAGCGGGATGGAGGTTCCGAGCGGCTACGGTCCCTACGACGATCTGGAGGCGATTCCGACGGTTTTCAAGGAGTCTCCAGTGTATCTGCGTCCGCTTCCCGGCGTCACGCTGCGGAGTGCGCGTTTCGACAACAATGTGGGGCTGGAGGAGGAGAATGAGAGACAGACGGCGTCAAGCTACTTTGCAGACGCCACACAGAAGCGTCTGCTGCAGATTCTGGGCGATTTGAACGTGCAGGTTCCGCGCATGGCGACGAAACGAATCTGCGACACGCTGGACCGGCTGAAGCAGGACATTGTGAAGCTGATTCTGTTGCGAGTAGGTGTGGAGAAAGAATGAGAGGCAGAAATACTTCGCGCAGAACGACTATAAGATGCCGTCGACGAGTCCGACCGTCGTGCAGCCTGCGGAGCCGAAGGTGCGAGTGGGGAGAGGATATGAGGTGCAGAAGCGACGGAAGTTGGGGTCGGCGAATTCGGTGGGAGGATCAACGAGGGGATATCGGTAAAGTGTGGAATGGTGTGTTTGTTGAAAAGGAGTGTGAATAGGAGGAGTGGGTGCATTGATAATAGGAGGAGTGGGTTCCCTATTGAATAGGAAGGACTGGAATACTCATCAAAGGGAATACGATCATCAAATGCAATGAGCGAAGAAACCAAATCCACTCCAAAACAAGAAGCTTCGAAGAGCCTTGTCGAGAGACTGCGCAGCAGGTGCGTATTGTGAATCCATGCGGTGATGGGTAGTCAGCTCGCCTTTTACATCCAGTCGATTGGCTTTTCATTCATTCTCATCGGAATCAACTATCTCATCTTCCAGGAACGCCTGTTGGGTCAAAAGGCGGTGACAGTGGAGAAGTATGTGAACGAGGCCGTAAAGAGTTCAGGTTCCACTCAAAGCTAGTTCGTTCTTCCCGATGATTCGACTATACGCAAGGAATACGACCGTGACATTGTGTTTTTGCAGTCCATGTATGTGACGGTAGTATCTCACTGTCAAAACCATCCGTAGCCTCATCCGCGTCATGGAATTCGCGAGGAGGAGTTCGATTTGTCGTTTGGAAAGCAGATGCGCGTGTATCGTATCACAGAGTACTGTCAGTGGAAGGAAGTAGGAAAGGAAGTGGAAGAAGATCGTAGTCGCGAACAGTGAACGGAACTCTCTACTACGAGAAGGGATGGTTCGACCACGTGTATTGTTTGCATTCGTTCTCTTCCCATAGCATTCCATCGGACATCTTTGTGGACGCAGAACATCACACGAACAATCTCCGTGACCCGTTCCCGAGCCGTATGGACACGCCGCGTCAGATTCTGATTGGTTCCTTCGTCGTGGACTCTCCCTTCTTCGCGAACGTGGTAGGCATGGAATCGGGGTGCGACACAGTCAACGAAGCGCTACCGCTACCAGCCGACATCGTATCCGACCAACTTCATTCCCCTCTCGACGAAGAAGGAAGGCTTCCTGTACGTGAGCAACAGCTGGTTCTACAGCAAGGTCGCGGAGAGCGGCAGCTCGGAGAAGGTGGGTCACGGGAACATGACGGTGCTGAGCGAGGAGGCGGAGGCGCGCTTCGACAGAGAGTGCGAGGTGGGCGACATCCGCGTGGGGTTCGACACGGAAGCGATGCCGATCGGGGTGACGGTGGTGGCGGAACAGCAGGACTATCGTCTGATGCCGATTCGCGAGGAGGGACAGCCAGTGTACATTTTGCTGGACGAGCAGCTGGAGCCGGAAGAGGTGCTTGGATACATGGAGAAGAAGATGGGACTGCGATTGCAGTGGTGGCGGTTCCTGTGTGGCGTGTTTGTGTTTGTGGGAATGCTGTGTCGCTTCGATGATGGCTGGCCGTTCCCTGTAAGGATGAGGGAGGAGTGATAAGGTAGAACATGCCGCATGTGCTGCGGTCGCTGAGTTGTGCCGTGCTGTATCCCATGGTGGCGACGCTGGGAATCCGGGCGTATCTCTACGGATACAATGACATGAGTGTAATTCGCATGGCACTGTACATGATTCTGCCTGTGTTGCTGTTGATTTCGACGGATGTGCTGTGCAAGTTGATTCACATGTACCGAGTAGGATTGAAGATTATTGCAAAGGAGAAGAAGGATTGGTGTGTTTGTTGGAAAGGAGTGTGATTACATGGATTGATAGGCGTTTAGATAGAATTGAGTAAGGATAAACAAGTCTACTGTGAAAGGGTATTACAATGTGCAATATCAAATCGGCATGCTGGTGATGGTAGGTGTACATTATAGATGACAACACCAAATAGATATCGTAGGTCTTTCACCTTACTGTATCCCACTCTCACCCGTCACTCATCTCTTCTCCAACTATCCCAATTGATGCCTCACTTCATACGGTTTCACTCTCAGAGATAATCACACGCATTCACACCTACCAATCAATTTCCATTCCCCTCTCCTTTCACACCGTTTCAATCCCTCATCGCGTCATTGGATCTTCACTATCATTGTCATCCTACTCCACACTTTCACACATCTCCCACACTCAGTTTCACACACATTCACGCATCTCCTCGCAAGC
>OJMH01003011.1_pt1 | contig 13075 bp, 10 predicted proteins | sample 1597111 | NCBI WGS metagenome assembly OJMH01 (sample SAMEA2452115, study PRJEB22498) | human gut metagenome | reverse complement strand
TTTCGTATCTCGTCAATCTTGGCGTTGGCGAGTTGTATTCCCTCGCTGTCGCGCATCTTGATGTCGTTGCCATGCTCGTCCTTGCCGATGGACTTCATCATGTCAGGGCAGGTGTTGTGCAGGGCGTGTTTTAGGAGGTGCATACCGTCATAGTTCCGGTAATACCCCTTCACCAGAAACTCGTCCGTGATTTTCATGGTGCGGTAGCCGCACACCACCGAAAACTCGTCCATGCTTGCGGAATAGGCGATTTTCACCTCCGTGTCGAACAGCCGGCTCATGTAGGCGGCATAGACACCCGTCGGAATCCAGCGTTCCCCGAAATTGAAGTCGAGATCTTCAAAGGCGATACGTTGCGGTTCGGCTCCCTTCAATGCCTCCCACGCCTGCCTTACCTCCGGCAGTCTTTCGTTTTCAGGATTGTCCTCTATCCATTCCTCTATACGTTCCGCTTTCTCTATCACGTTTCCGGCGATGAAGCGGTCTTTGATTTCGTAACCGGTTACGAGCGGGTTGTAGAAGATACGCCCTTTGAGGGCATCAAGTAGTTCCGCTTCCGTAGTGTCGGTTATCTCACGCATATAGCCGAGATTGACCGTGCCGAATTTGTTGAGCGATGCGGAGAGTGCTTCTTCGGGAGTGCCTGCATTGACAAGGCTCTCCACCGAGAAGGACACGGGACGGTCAAAAATGTCAGCCTTGACGAATTTGCCATCCTCCACCCGTTCCAATGAAAGGATGTCGCGCCCTCCGGCATCCATCATCACCAACTTCACGTTCTGCTTGGCGTTGAGGTTGCCGTAACGCATGACAAACTCGTCGTAACAGGTATTGAGGTGTTCGCGCCATGGAACATTTGCCTCGCGACTGGTCGATTCATAGCGGTACAACCGCTCGTAAGCGTCACGGAGCGATACATACAGCAACGCTTTTTCTTTCTGGTAGCCAGTCAGTCCAAGCGGCTGGAAAGTCGCTCCGTAGGGAGTGATGTCTTTCAGATACCCGATGTCGCGTGCCCTGTTTGCCACCAGCGACCCTTCACGCAGGTGCATTTCAGGCGTGCGGTGATAGGGACGCGGTTTCATATCCAAGACTTCCTCCTGCTTTTTCACCTCCGTATCGTGTTCCGCCTGTAGTACGGTGGGTGCTTTCGGTTGTTCCTGCCTGTGCCGTTCCGCCACTTGCCGAAGAGCCTTGCGCTTTTCAGGTGTCATATCCATCATCATTTCATAGAAACCGTTGATGGGCGGATTGTCTTCCCAGTTGATGGAAGCATAGATGTCGTCTGGATCGCTTTGCTTATCCGCTTCCTCCACTTCCTTTTTCCCGTCCGTTTTCTTTTCAGCCGGAGAAACAGAGGTGGTATGCGGAGGTATATTCGTAACCTTCGGTGTAACCTGCACTTTCGGTTTGGACTCGGTACGCTTTGCGGCACTTTCCTTTTTCGCTGCCTTTTTCTTCTTGGAAGTTTCCTCCTTGCTGACTTCTTCGGTCATTCCCCAAAGGTCAAGCAGGGAGAGCTGCACACCGTCCGAATGCTTCATCGGGCGGTGTGGCTCTATCTCCGGCTTTTCATCTGTGGACTGTGGCGTTACTTCTTCCGGTTTTGCCACCGTTTCGGAGTTCGTTACATTTTCAATATGCGGCTGTATTTCGGGAGTGGAGACAATTTCACCTTCCGTGCTTTTACTTTGCGCAGGATGAAGACTGTGCCTGTCATACAGTTTCTTGTCAAACTTTAGCATTTCAATGCTTAAATGCTCCCGCAAGTCCTCCGCCATCTGTTCAATGTCGCCCCGGTGCATGATTTTATAGGCAGGTTTCCCATAAGGGTCTGTACTTCTTATCAGGTCGGAATGGGGAATCATGCCGATGCTGCCGACATATCCGTTCTCGAAACTGCCGATCGGGGTCTTCCCTGTCTGTATGAACATTTCCTCATAATCATACAGTTCCCGTTTCTTTCCGCTGTTCTTTTGCAGGATGATCAGGTCGCTGCCCACTTCCGTGCCTGCGTTGTCCGTGAAAAGATTGTTCGGCAGGCGTGCGACACCCACCGGATTGGCATGTTTCATCATATACTCGCGTATGGGCGCGTTGGATGGGGCATCCAGCACCCCTTGCGAGGTGATGAACGCCACAATGCCGCCCTCGCGCACCGTGTCGAGGCTCTTCAGAAAGAAATAGTTATGTATCGTCTTCGCGGCGGAACGCCTTGCAGGGTCGTGGCTGCCCGTAAACTCCGGGTCGAACACCGCCACATCACCGAACGGAATGTTGGAGATGACAAGGTCGAAGTAGCCGGTAAACGGCTTTTCTATCTTCTCGAATCCCTGCACCCGCACTTTCTGATCGGGATGCAGGTGTTTCAGAATCCTGCCCGTCATCAGGTCTTTTTCAAATGCCATTATATCGGCATCCGGCTTGTAGCCCAGCACCGCATCCACGAATGCGCCCACGCCTGCCGAGGGTTCAAGCACACGGTCGGGGCGTATGCCGTGCCCGTGCAGCACGTCGGCAATCGCATCGGTTATTTCCGGCGGAGTGTAGAAGGCGGTCAGTACGGACTGCTTCATCGCGTCCATGTACCGCTTGTATTCCATTTCGTCACGGCAGTTCTCGCGCACCAGTCTGTGCAGCTCCACCGTAGGGGCAAACAGTTCGAGGTCTGATTTCGCCCAATGGACGGCATCCGTCAGTTCCTTGGCGGGGTTCAGTATGCACTTCAGCCCTCCGAAGCCGCAGTAACGCTCCAGCAGCAGCCTTTCGCGTGCGGTGGGGGTACGCTGTTCCCTGTCAAGGATGAATGCCGTCCGTATAGCCTCGATGTTGTCCCGTAATCTCTGCTTGCGGTTAAACGCCATACTCTTCGATGTAAAGTACGACGGCTCCCGTCAGCTCCGTGCGCAGCAGGTCGTAGTCGGGCGACAGGGCGAAGTTGTCGTCCGAGAGGTCGTAAATGGAGAACACCGCATCCACGAGCGGAAGCAGTCCGGCAATGAAGCCATCCTGCTTATCCTCCGGCACATCATCGGCAAACTCGCTTTTCACGACTTCGCGGAGGATGGCATGCTTGGAGTAGTGAAGCCCGCGCAGCAGGATGTTCATTGCCAGTTCCTGTGCACCCTCGGTGGGATAGCCGTCAAGCCGTGCCTGTTCATACGTTTCGGCGGCGCGGTCGGCACGCTCACGGATAAAGGCGGTATCGGTTGCCTGTTCAAACCGGTTGTTGCGGAGGTAGTCCAGCAGGTACAGACCGTAATAGGAAAAGTTGGTCTGAACCTCGTTTTTCTTCTTGTTGTTCATTACTTTAGAATTTAGTGGATGAATGAATGGGATAATCATATTTGAGGAAGGAAGAAAAAAGGCACCCGGTATCCCTCCGAGTGCCACCACTAAATCCAAAGTATGAGTGTAATCCGGTATCGAAGAACAATCCATTACTCTGAACTAGTGGCAAAGTTAGCGCAAAAATCCGATTAAGCGAAACAAATGAAAATCATATTTACATTTGTGAGCGTGAGGATTTTATTCAAATCGAAGACAATACGAAATAAACCCGTTTATTTCTATTGTTGAGATGCAACCTGACTTATCAAAAGTTAGCACTATTTCTTCCGTCCTGAAAATTTCTTTGTTGTTTTCTTTTCAGGGAACACAAAAGTCGTGTTGAACTCCCCGTCAAAGGCAACGATGGCATCGAAACTCTTGCCTTGCTTGCTCTTGAAGCCTTTGAGCAATTTCGTGTGCCCTTCGGTAAGCAGGTCTTTGATATCCTCGTCGGAGAGGGTACGGTTTGCCTTCAGACGGAACACGGGCAGTCCGCACTCCGCATTGTCGCAACGGACGACCTTGCCGTAGAACTGCATCGTTCCCGTTCCGCACTTGGGGCACTTGCAGCCGGAATCCTTGTGGGCGAAGAGTTTGTCGCATGAAAGCAGTTCCGAGGTAATCTCCCTCGTGTACGTCTCTATCTCCTTGCGGAAGGTATCGGCGGACAGTTCCCCGCGCTCGATGCGTGCCAGTTCCTTTTCCCATTCACCCGTCAGGGCGACATCGGCGATGCGCATTGTCTTCACTACCGAGTAGAGGGCAAGCCCTTTCTCGGTGGGCACGAGCGATTTCTTGCAGCGTTCCATATAGCCGCGCTTGAAGAGTGTTTCGATAATCGCCGCACGGGTGGCGGGCGTGCCGATACCGCAATCCTTCAATGCCTGACGGAGCGCGTCGTCCTCAATCTCCTTGCCTGCCGTTTCCATAGCCGAAAGCAAGGTCGCTTCGGTGTGCAACGGCTTGGGTTTGGTCTTTCCCTCCGTGATCGAGCAGCCTTTCAGTGTCAGTGTGTCGCCTTCCTGCCAGTTGGGGATGGAGATTTCCTCCTTGTCCTCCTCGCCATGGACCGCACGCCATCCGGCCTGCCTGATAATGCTGCCTTTTACCATGAACTCCGCTCCGGCACACTCCGCTGTAACAGTAGTGGTGTCCTTGACACATTTCTCCGAGAAAGCCTCTATCATGCGTCCGGCTATCATCTGATAGACGGTGTTGTCCTCTTTGGAGAGGAACAGCGGCTTCTCGCCCGTAACAAGCAGGGCATGGTGGTCGGTCACTTTGCCGTTGTCCACACTGCGGCGTGTGGCCCCGGCTTTCGCCTGCACCTTGCCTTTCCATTCGGGCAGGTTGCCGATAAAGGCAAGCAACTTGGGTATTTCGGAGAATACATCTTCGGGGATGTAGCGGCTTCCCGTTCTCGGATAGGTGACGAGTTTCTTCTCGTAGAGCTTCTGTGCGATTCCAAGCGTCTGCTCCGCCGTGAAGCCATGCTTGGCGTTGGCCTCTTTCTGGAGTGTGGTCAGGTCGAACAGGAGTGGAGTTTCTTCCGTCTTTTCCTTGCGCTCTACTTTTGTGACGGTGGCTGTGCCTTCTTCTCTTACTTTATTATATAGTGCCGTTGCCGGTTCTTTCTCTTTCCATTTCTCGGACGAGGAGAATTTCACTGTCCCGTCACTACTGCCGTCCACGGCAAAATGGAGCTGCCAGAAGGCTTCGGGCGTGAAACGGCAGTTTTCCCAATAACGTTCACACACCATTCCCAATGTGGGGGTCTGCACACGTCCGACGGAATATGTGCCGTGTCCGGCGGCGATGGTGAGTGCCTGCGTGCCGTTGATGCCCACGAGCCAGTCGGATTCACTTCTCGCTTTGGCGGCAAGGAAAAGGTTGTCATACTTGCTTCCGTTTTCGAGGTTACGCAGTCCTTCACGGATGGCCTTGTCGGTAAGCGAACTTATCCAGAGGCGGACGAACGGGGTGGAACATCCGATATAGTGGTAGAGGTATCGGAAGATAAGCTCTCCTTCGCGCCCGGCATCGGTCGCCACGACTATCTGCTCGCTTTCGTTGAAAAGGCGGGCGATGACCTTGATTTGCGCCGTCACGCCGCTGTCGGGCTTGTAGCCCTTCTCCGTCTTGGTCTGACGGGGGATGAGCGTGAAGGTTTCGGGGATGACGGGCAGGTTGTCACGGACGAATCCGCGCACACCGTAGCCGTCAGGCATGGCAAGCTGGACGAGGTGTCCGAACGCCCATGTCACGGCATAGCCGCCTCCCTCGAAATAACCTTCCTCTCTCTTTGTCGCGCCCACGATGCGGGCGATTTCACGTGCCACACTGGGCTTTTCTGCAATGATTGTCTTCATTTTTCTTGTTGTTTGATTGTTTTTTTCTTACTTCGGATTTTTTGGATTTAGCGGCGGGCTTGGGGATATTACATCTTCATGCCCTTGCCCGTCCTTTTTTGTTGATTTTCCTGCTGCCGTTGCTGGTTATTGTCTTTCGGGGTGGTCTGTCCTTTCTGCAACGGCTCATTCAGGTTCTTGGTCGCCTCGTTGGTCTTGCCCTCGTTGTTCACGGCCACCTGCGTGCGGCTCTCGTTGCTTGGGGCGACCTGCTGCGCGTTGTCGGGATTGGTGTCGTAGCGGTACGGGCGTCCCTTTTCCGGGTTGAACTTGATGTACATCGTAGCATGGAAGCCCTGCTTGTCGGTCACGTTCTCCAGCTTCACGGCTTTGCCCGCCACGTAGTCGGCTTTCTGCTGGTCGGTAAAACTGACATTGCTCCATTTGCTGATGGGGCGGATGCTGCCGTCCTCGTTGGTCCATGTGTTACGGCGTTGCTCCTTGTTCGTGCCGGCGGCATTTTCCGTACCTTGCGCCTGCGCTTGTGCTTGGGTGGGATTCTCCTTGGCTTCCTGCGTCTGTGCGGTACGTGGCGACCTGCCGGTGCCCGGCACGAACTCCACACCGCGCTGTTCCACGTTCACTTGCAGGGTGGTGACGAACTTCCTGCCGTCCTTGCGCTCGATGAGCTTGTCGCACACGGGCAGCCCGGCACGGAGCATGTCCTGCTCTTGCTTGGTAATTTCCGTGTTGCCGATGCGCTCCGGTATGCGCACCTTGCTTGCCGGCACATCCGTAATCTCGTTCGTCTTGCGGTCGATGCTGACAAATGAGGGGATAATCTCGCCCGTTTCCCTGTCCACGAGGTCCACGACCCTGCCGAGGTTGCCCGTCTCGCGGAGGTTCTTGCGGTCCTCGTCGGAGAACTTGTGTTCCTTGTACTCTTCCAGTTTCTGCTCCTTGCGGATGAAGTGCGGCACAAGGCTGACATTGCCCTCGCCGTCCTTTCTGAAGGAGAGGCGGGCGTCCAGCTCGAATGCCTCGCCGCCGAAATTGGGCGTGACCTTCACCAAGTCTGATTTACCGTAGTTGAGCATCTTCTGAAGGTCGCCGGACTTTTCAAGCTCGTCGCGTTTCACGCCCCAACGCTCTTCCACCTCCTGCCAGTTGATTCTGTTCTCGTCGATGGGCTGGTAGCCCTGTCTGCCCTGCGTCTGCTGCGGGGCTTCCTGATTCTGTTCTTGTTTCTGTTCCATTTCTTCTTGATTTTTAGGTTCTTCCTGATTTTCTTTATTTTCCTGATCGGGTTGTTGTTCTTCTTCTCTTTGCTGTTGCTGTTCCTCCTGCACTTTCTGCACTTCCTGCTCGTAGCCGGAAGTGTCCACCTTGTGGGGTGCAAGCAGTTCACTGTAGGCTTCGGGGTTCTTCAGCAGCTCCTTCATCACTTCCAGCAGATTGTCGGCCTGCTCTGCCGCAACCCGGTAGAAACCGAAGCGGCTGGGTTCCTTGCACTGGCGGAAGAAGTTCCTGAAGAAGTTGTCCAGCACGTCGCCGTGCCGGTCGAATTGCAGGAAACTCTGCGCGTTCTCCGCCTTGGCGGGGGTGCGCTTGGGCGTGCCGTCCGCATTCAGTCCGGCTACCACGCTGATCTCGCCCGTCTTCTCGTCACGGACAATCAGCACGTCCTTTTCGTCTTTTTTCTTTGCCATCTGATTAAATTTTAATTGGTTATTTATTGAACATATTGCGGATGCGTGCCTTGTAGAACTCGATGTCGTTCTGCCGGAAGTCCTTCACATGTTTGGAAAGGAAGTCCAACACGTCCGTTTCGCTGTAATAGGTTTTCTTGCCCAAGGTCTTGTAGGAGAGTGCGCCCTCACTGCGGTAGCGTTGCAGGGTACGCTTGCTGATCTGGAGGAGCATGCACAGGTCCTGATTGTCGAAAAGGCGGATGCCTTCGGACAGGGACGGCGGTTGTTGCCCCTGCGCCTTCATAGCCAGCAGCAGCTCGTCCTGACGGTCGAGGCGTTCGAGGATTTTCTGCATCCATCCCTCGAAATTGTTTCGGGTAAGCAGTTCCATACTTATTTCCTCCTTCCTTTGTCGGTTTTCTTGCCGCCCGTCCGCAACGAATAGTTGTGCAGCAGGGCTTCCACTGTTTCTTCCTTGTTCCTGATGGTATTTGTTTCCAACAGTCTTTGCACTTCGGAGAGGCGGTAGCGGCAAGTGCCGCGTACTATCACATATTCTATGCGATGGTCGTCCCTCATCCGTTGCAGGGTACGGGTACTCACGTTCAGCAGTTCGGCGGCTTGTGCCGTATTGAGCAGGCGGTCTTTCGTTTCCGCCTCCTTCCGCCGTCGCTCTTCTTTCGCTTCGCGGACATATCCTGCTATCTCCGCTATCTGTTCCAGCATAGTCCGGTATGCGGAACTTTCAATCGTTATCACTTTCATATATGCGCTTGTTTTATTGTTTCTGCGGCAAAGTTCGGCAATGGAAAAGGGCGGCTTTAACAACTCACTACGTGACTCACGTAAGATTTTTATGAAAAAGGCTCCGCAACCCGGACAATCGGCGCAACAAGCTGCCATTCAGACAAAACCGATGGGCGTTTCAGCCCGTGCCGTTACCTTTGCAGCAAATTCAAAAATCGTTTTGTATATGGAAATAGTATCTATCGAGAAAAAGACCTTCGAGGAAATGGTGGCACAAACGGATGCCTTCGTGGAGAAGGTCGCCGCCTTGCAGCGCAAGGGGGATGCCAAAAGGCTCGGCAAGTGGCTCACGGGCGAAGAGGTTTGTGGGCAGTTGAGAATCAGCCAACGCACGTTGCAGAAACTGCGTGACAGGGGCTTTATCGGTTATTCGCAAATCGGCTTCCGTTTTTACTACAAGCCGGAAGATGTGAAAAGGCTCATCCCGCTTATCGGTACGATTTGCCCCACTGACAGATAGCCTTGTCTGACTTAAAACGGATATGAACGAAGACAACAATGTTATCACGATGGATTGTGAATCAGTAGCCGTATTGCTGCAAAAGATGCGGAAGGAATCCAAATGGCTCTCCGATTTTTTGGAAAGTTACCGTCCGCCATTGGATGGGGAGCGATACCTGACGGACAAGGAAGTGGCGGAACTGCTCCGCGTGAGCCGCCGCACCTTGCAGGAATACCGCAACAACAGGATATTGCCTTTTATCCTGCTGGCAGGAAAGGTGCTTTATCCGGAATCGGGACTGCGCGAAGTGTTGGAAGCAAATTATAGAAAACCGCTGAAAGTGTGAGATAAGGCGGCTGTATGCACAAAGAGGAAACGGACAACCCCGGTCGTGGAGCTGTCCGTTTCCTCTTTCTGTTGTCGGCATTGTCAATGTCCGTGCGTGTTCAGCAATACCCGTTTGCCTTGTGGATGAGCATTATGTATGCCTGCTGCTTTTCTTTGGCAAGAGCCTTCTCCACCAGCCACCTTCGGAACACGTGCGTGCAGTAGGTGTTCAACCGGAAGGCGATGGGGATGATGATTTCAAGGGCGTACACATCGGCGTGCAGACCGTTTTCAAGCCGCATGTAGCGACATACCTCGTAGTCGTTCAGCACGTCCGACTTGCGGACGGTTTTGATGGCGGCGTTCACTGCCGGAACGCCTGCATGGAACAGCCCGGCGATTTCGGTGGCGGTCATCCATACCTCGTTACCGGTTACGCTGACCTTCTTGTCCTCTATGATAATGATTCCTCGTTTCATGGCTGTTCTGCTTTAGATGTTACATCCGGTAAATTCCTCAATGGTGTTCAACTTGGCGGCAAGACTTTCCATGTCTTGGTTGAGTTTCTCCTTGGTTATCTTCGCATAAATCTGGGTAGTCTTTATACTTTTGTGCCCCAGCATGGAACTCACCGTTTCAATGGGCACACCGTTGGAGAGGAACACCGTCGTGGCTGCCGTATGGCGGCTCTGATGCCACGTGATATGCTTCGTGATGCCGCAACGTTTGGCAACGGCACGTATCCCGTATAGACAGGTCATGTAGTGGGGAACGGGAAATATCCTGCCGTCTTCGCACAATCCCCGGTATTTGTCGATAATCCGCTTGGCGATGTCAAGCAAGCGGATATTGGAAACCACGCCCGTCTTCTGACGGTTGATGTTGATCCACTCATGGTCGTCGAAGTAGGTTCGGATATTTTCCTCTGTGAGATTGCGCATATCGGCGAAGGACAAGCCCGTGAATGCGCAAAACAGGTATAGGTCGCGGTAAAGTTCCTGCTTGGCGTTCTTCAGTTTCCCTTCCATCAACTGCCGTATTTCGTCTTTCGTCAGGAAGCTGCGGGTCGTTTCCTCCTTCTTGATTTCGTACTCCCGGAACGGGTCGCGCGTGAGCCACTCGTTGTTGATGGCGATGAACACCATCGTCCGCAGTGGGCACACGTACAGCCATACGGTATTGGTACAGCAATGCTTGTCCGTGCGGAGGAACATCTCGAAGTCGGAGATGAATGCAGGGGTAAGCTCCTTCAAGGCGATGTCCTTCACATGGTAGCGGATGTTGAGGAACTCTTGCAGGTGCTTGTACACTGTCTTGTACTTGGAAAGCGTGGCTTTGGCTTTCATGCCCGCCTCCACCTGCTTCTCGTAGTCCTCATTATGCCGGTTGAATACCTGCATCAAGGTATGGTAGCGGTGTTCAAGTCCGAGAAAGGCGTTCTTGACCTTTTCCGCCGTGACGTAATTGTCACGCTCCATGATTTCCTGATAGTGCTTGTTGATGCGCACGCGCATCTTGTCGAGCAGGCGGTTCGTTTCGAGTGCCGCCGTGCTTCTGCCCGTGACACGCCCGCCTTTGGTGTCCCATAGCTTCGGATCGACAGACAACTTACAACTGAACTGTGTTTGGCTTCCGTCCACCGTGATACGTCCCATGACAGGCACTGTACCGTCTTTTTTCACTACCTGCCGTTTGAGGTAGAAGATAACTGAAAATGTACTCTTCATCTTTCTGAACTTTTTTGGTTTCAAAATTACTTGGTGAAGAGTCCTTCGTCGATACGCAAATAGCAGAGGAACGGCGCAATTATTATCCGTTACCGGAATTGTTGCGTGAGTTGTCAGTAACTCACTATATAATAGTGCATTTCGCTATTTTTCCTAAGCGCCGATACCACCAATTATGCAGGGTAACGAATCGGTAACGTAGCGAAGTCCTAACTTGGTTCAGACTTGACTTTTCCCGTCATCCGGTTACAGAAGCTATTTTCTCAAAAAGCCTATTTCTCAATAACTTTGCTCTACTTTTCCATATCTCACCGATTATTGCTACCTTTGTGATACTAATCTATAACATCTATATATAGAACCTAATGAAGAAGATATTAATTATCGGCGCCAACGGATTCACCGGACGCCAGATTTTAAATGATTTATCTGCTTGTAAACAATACAAGCTGACGGGCTGCTCCCTGCATCCGGATATTCTTCCCAATAACGCGGAGGATTATCGTTTCATCGAAACAGATATACGGAATGAAGCGGACGTTAGTCATCTCTTCAAAGAGGTTCAACCCGATGTAGTCATTAATTGCTCCGCTCTGTCCGTGCCGGACTATTGCGAAACGCATCATGAAGAAGCCTATCTTACCAATGTTACCGCAGTAGGCCAACTGGCCGATTTATGCGAAGAATACAAAAGCCGGTTCATTCATTTATCTACGGACTTTGTTTTTGATGGAAAGATAAACGAAGCTGCCGGGCTGTTATATACAGAAAAAGACCTCCCTGCCCCGGTCAACTACTACGGATATACCAAATGGAAAGGAGAAGAGAGAGTGGCAGAAACTTGCAGCAGTTATGCCATTGTCCGTGTAGAAATCGTTTATGGCAAGGCACTGCCGGGACAACACGGTAATATTGTACAGCTAGTAATGAACCGTCTGAAAGCCGGACAAGAAATACGTGTCGTATCCGATCAATGGCGGACACCAACCTATGTTGGAGACGTTTCGGATGGAGTGCTACGTTTAATAGAACATACGGCGAATGGCATCTTCCACATCTGTGGCGATGAATGTATGACCATTGCAGAGATTGCCTACCAAGTAGCAGATTATATGAAACTCGACCGTTCTCTTATCCATCCTACCACCACAGAAGAAATGAATGAAAGCACTCCCCGTCCCCGCTTCAGTGGGATGAGTATTGATAAAGCCCGGACAATGCTCGGATACAGGCCCCAAAAGTTAAAAGAAATTCTTGCGAACTGGGATAAATTATAAGGGAAAGAGCACATAACCAACTTTTTACAACCATCTATCTCGTTCCGGATATTCCTTTCTCTTTATTTATTGCATATTTATTTTGAAAATATGCAATAAATAACTATCTTTGCACCAAATTCAAAAAAGACCAATGATGAATCAAACATTACAATTACATAACGCTACTCTTTTTCTTGCAGGAATACCTATTTTCTGTAAGTCTTGTTGCGTGCATGTGCATTGGTTCAGTGGATTCATCTAAATTTCCCAACTATTTCTTTACAGGAACTACCTGCTGACTTGTTTTGTTAGCCATAGCAGTATTCCTTTCTGATTTTCAAGCAGATGTAATATCTTCTTTGAAAATTCTTTTGTGTGTTGTCAATCATCAGTTTAACCTAACCCAAAATATATACAATTATGTTCTCTATTATATCTACCATGTTTTTAGGAATCGGCATCGGCTATGTATTGCGTAACTGGAGTATTCTACAGAAGACAGAAAAGACAATTTCTCTTACAATATTCCTGTTGCTCTTTATTCTCGGTGTATCTATCGGTTCTAATAGCCTGATTGTGAACAATCTTGGTAAGTTCGGATGGCAAGCCATTGTTCTTGCTGTGTCCGGTGTATTGGGAAGCCTGATTGCTGCCCGTTTGGTACTACAATTATTTTTCAGGAAAGGAGGCGAACAATGAAAGGAAGTCTGATCGTTATAGTATTCTTTTGTGTAGGCTGTATCATGGGAGCTTTCAATAAGTTCGAGTTCGATACGCACACAGTTTCCATGTACATACTTTATGCATTAATGTTACAAGTAGGAATCAGCATCGGTTCCAATAAGAACCTGAAAGCCATTGTTTCACATTTGCACCCTAAAATGTTGCTGATTCCATTGGGAACAATTATCGGTACGCTGTTATTCTCCGCCCTGGCAAGTTTGCTATTGCGTCAATGGAGCGTGTTCGACTGTATGGCAGTGGGAAGTGGATTTGCCTACTATTCACTCTCTTCCATCCTTATCACCCAGTTCAAAGAACCCTCCATCGGACTGCAACTGGCTACGGAACTGGGAACCATTGCCCTACTGACTAATATTTTCCGTGAGATGATGGCACTTCTTGGTACTCCAATCATCAAGAA
>OJMH01003010.1_pt1 | contig 13084 bp, 10 predicted proteins | sample 1597111 | NCBI WGS metagenome assembly OJMH01 (sample SAMEA2452115, study PRJEB22498) | human gut metagenome | reverse complement strand
AAAAATTTCTCCTTGATCTTCCCTACACATACGATGGATATTTTGATCATTCTTCTGCTCCGTTTGTATCCGGGAAGATCTGTTCATAGATCTTTGTGTCAATAAGGTTCTCCAGCATCTGCTGATCCAGATTCATAAACTGATGATTCATCTGGCTGCGGATTACTTCGAATCTCTTGTAATAAAGAGCCTCTTCCGGTGTATCTGCAGCATTTTCAATCTGAGCGTCAATTTTTTCCGCCGTCAGATTTTCTTCACTCCACTTCAGAAGAGTATCCACCAGAGAGTTCTCGGACTCTGCCTTTTTCTCAAAAAGCTTTGCATTCCGCATGGATACCACGCCCATGACAATGAACAGAATGAAAACAGCACTCATCACTCCGTAGAACATATAGGGGTTGCCGATGTTCAAAGGAAGTACGCCGGTAATTCCCAGGATCATGACAAGCATTCCGAGGATTCCCACCACCAGCAGTACCCAGGCAGAGGAACGATTCTCCTCTGCTTTGGCTCCACTGTTCATATAAGTAAGTCCACCCTGGGCGGAAGCTGTTTTCAGCAGTTCTCCGGGATTGACTTCCTCCGATGCTTCTTCTGTCTCCGGCATCAGGAATTCATCTACCGCAGCCTCTTCCTCAGCAGCATTTTCCGTCCGCTCTTTTTCCTGCTGTTCCAGAAATACCCGGGCAATCGTCTTCGCCTGTTTTTCCTCTTTTGCATCTACAAACAGTTCATAGACCTGCTCCGCCTCATCGAAGGAAAGTTTGCTCTTGCGGATCCCATTGTATGTAAGGAAGTCTTTCAGTTTCTCCATTTCGTCCTGTTCACCGAACAGCACGGAAGTCCAGTCCGTCAATTCTTCCTCGCTTACCAGCGTTTCTCCGCAATCGGGACATACGGTGATTCCTTCCCGATATTCGTTTTTACATTTCGGACACCATGCCATATACCAACACCATCCTTAATACTCGTAATCCAGGCAGGCTCTGTTGCCTGCCACGGATCCAATATATTCCTTTGCTGCCAGATGATCCGGATGCACCTGATAGGCAGCCAGCGCCTCAGTATCTGTAAACTCAGAGATCAGAGCCACATCCCGATTGCTGCTGTCCAGTTCATTGATGATCACTTCCACCTTTACGGCACCGGGAACCTTCTCTTTGATGGGCTCCAGTAACTCCTTGATCTTCCCGGCGGTCTCTTTCTTTTCCTGTTTTGTCAGATTGCCTTCCAGACTCCACATAACAATATGTCTTACCATGTAATCCTCCATTCCATCCTGTCTGTGGACAGGATCCGGGGTGTTTATTTTGTACTCAGATATTCGTCAATGCCTTTGGCAGCAGCTTTTCCTGCGCCCATGGCCAGAATAACGGTCGCTGCTCCGGTTACCGCATCTCCGCCGGCATAGACACCTTCCTTTGTGGTCTTACCATTGTTCTCGTCCGCAATGATGCACTTCCACTTGTTGGTATCCAGTCCCTTGGTTGTAGAAGAGATCAGAGGATTCGGGGAAGTACCCAGAGACATGATCACGGTATCCAGTTCCATCACGAATTCAGATCCCGGAACCTCTACCGGACGGCGTCTGCCGCTCTCATCGGGCTCACCCAGTTCCATGCGGATGCACTTCATACCGGTCACCCATCCCTTATCATCGGAAAGAATCTCAGTAGGATTGGTCAGCAGATCAAAGATGATGCCTTCCTCTTTTGCATGATGTACTTCTTCCACTCTGGCAGGCAGCTCCTCTTCGCTTCTACGGTATACAATGTGTACCTCCGCACCCAGACGAAGTGCGGTTCTTGCTGCATCCATCGCCACGTTACCGCCGCCGACAACGGCTACCTTCTTACCATGCATGATAGGAGTTCTGGAGTCGGGATCAAAAGCCTTCATCAGGTTGCTTCTGGTCAGGTACTCGTTGGCAGAGAAGACACCGTTGGCATTCTCACCGGGGATACCCATGAACTTCGGCAGTCCGGCACCGGAACCGATGAATACAGCCTGAAAACCTTCCTCATCCATCAGCTGGTCGATGGTCACGGATTTACCTACCACCACATTAGTCTCAATATGAACACCGAGAGATTTTACATTCTCGATTTCTTTTGCCACAACACCGGTCTTGGGAAGACGGAACTCGGGAATACCGTATACCAGTACACCGCCTGCCTCATGCAGTGCTTCGAAAATGGTCACATCATATCCCAGCTTTGCCAGATCTCCGGCACAGGTAAGACCAGCAGGGCCGGAACCGATCACAGCTACCTTCTTACCGTTCTTCTGTGCTGCGGGAGTGGGCTTGATGCCATTCTCTCTTGCCCAGTCAGCCACAAAACGCTCCAGCTTACCGATGGAGATCGGATCTCCCTTGAAGCCACGGATACATTTTCCTTCACACTGGCTTTCCTGAGGGCATACACGGCCGCAGACAGCGGGAAGGGCGCTGGATTCACTGATAATACGATAAGCCTCTTCAATGTTGCCGTTCTTCACCTGTTCAATGAACTGTGGAATCTGGATTGCTACGGGGCAGCCCTTTACACACTGTGCATTTTTACAGTTAATGCAGCGGGAAGCCTCTTCCATTGCTTCTTCTTTGTTATATCCGAGACAAACCTCTTTGAAATTGGTAGCACGTTCCTTCGCATCCTGCTCTCTGACAGGAATTCTCTTTAATACATCCATTTTATTTTAACCATGCCTTTCTGATTTATCGTGTTCAAACTTTTGTATGACTACTGGCAGTTGCCGCAGCCACCGTGATGGGTATCTCCCTCTTCCAGGGCCAGCATTGCACGTCCTTCTGCAGTCTTGTAGATCTGCTGACGTCTCATTGCCTCATCAAAGTTTACTTCATGTCCATCGAACTCCGGTCCGTCTACACAGGCGAACTTTACCTTGCCGCCGACAGTTACACGGCATGCACCGCACATTCCCGTACCGTCTACCATAATAGGATTCAGACTGACAACTGTGGGAATCTCCAGTTCTTTGGTTAAGAGACACACGAATTTCATCATGATCATAGGACCGATGGCAATACACAGATCGTACTTTTTACCTTCTGCCACCAGATCCTTGATGGTCTGGGTTACCATACCGCTTCTTCCATAGGAGCCGTCATCGGTGGTTACATACAGATTTCCTGCGACAGCTTCCATCTCCTTCTCCAGGATCAGAAGATCTTTGGTCTTGCTTCCCACGATAACATCTGCAGCAACGCCATGCTCATGCAGCCATTTTACCTGGGGATATACCGGTGCCGCACCGACACCACCAGCCACGAAGAGGATCTTCTTTGCCTTTACCTCATCCAGAGGCTGTTCTACCAGTTCGGAAGGACATCCCAGAGGACCTACGAAATCATGGAAGTATTCTCCCTCGGAAAGCTGTGCCATCAGTTTTGTACCGGCACCAACGGTCTGGAACACAATGGTTACTGTTCCTTTTTCTCTGTTGTAATCACAGATAGTCAGAGGGATACGCTCACTCTCGCTATCCATTCTTACGATGACAAACTGACCAGGTTCACAGGTCTTTGCCACTCTGTTTGCTTCTACCTCCATAAGATAGATGTTGGTTGTCAGCTCCTGTTTTTTTACGATCTTATACATTTCTCTTTTTCCGTCCCTTCTGTTAGGATTATATATCTAAACGATCACCAAGCGTATAATGGCGGCCGCTTTCGTCGGTCTGCAATTTGTACAGTTCCCTGGTATAGGCATTTACGGCGAACAGATTCCCCGTCTTTGTGACTGTCCCATCTTCTCCCCGGTAGATCTCGGCAACAACATAGAAATCATCTATCTTGTTGATGTTCGTCACATACTGATACTGATAGAGATATGCGGCAGCGGATTCATCAAAGCTTCCGGATGCTTCCGTTATTTTACCACTTTCTATGGCATAATTCACTACTTTTGTCACGGCATCCTCCGGCATAAACTCCGTGTTCATGACCAAATTGTAGCTTTTCTCCACGATCTCGCTCTTTCTTCCTTCCGCAATGCGGATAAACCGGAAGACTGATTTGCCAAGAGGCATGGGGATCGGTCCATTATACACCGTGGAATTCTGCGTAGGATCGGAACCATCCGTTGTGTAATAAACATCATATCCGTCGGTCACCTCGATATTGATTGGGAATTCATAATCCCCACTGACCGCCGTTACCTCCGGAGCACTCAGTTCCTCGATCTCAATATGGTAATTTTTGGTAACCACTGGACTACTGATCCCATTCTCATTGATGTAGACGGCTTTGATACAGTAATCACCGCTCTCTAAAAGGATGGGTGCCGTATACAGCAGACTGTGTTCTCCCGGTTCGGTTTCGTCGGTAGTATAGTAGATCTTACCACTTCCGAAAGTTGTCAGTTTCAAAGGCTGGATGCTGGTATAATATCCCTCCTGCAGACTGAATTCCGGTTCCATTGCCATATAGCTCTGGTATTTACTCATAATATTTACATTACCACAGTTCAACAACAGATCATTAATGGTCTTATAATCTTCCCTGGCCGCATAGATGGCGATCAGCTTTCCATAAGCACTTTCCAGTTGTTCGGAAGTAGCTGCGGCATCCGCAACAATCTCCCGAAGCAGATATTCATATTCCATTTTGTTGTTCTTCTGAAAATAAATATCCGCCAGTTCAAATTTTAAGGTGATGTTCCCCGGATCGATTTCCAACGCACGTTCATAACAGGTGACCGCCTGATCGTATTCCCCGGAAGCTACATACTCTCTCGCACTCTTTATCTGATATTCAGCGGAATGATAGTGGGAATAAGAGATTCCGAAACCGGTACATACCACCGCTACTACCGCAAGCACCAGGATCAGCACAATGAATTTCCAGCGAAAGGGATGTTTTGCCGTATTTTCCAGCGGTTCTTCATCCCAGTCCTGCAATTCCGTCATGCTCTGCTGTGCATCCTGATCGTCCGTGGCATCTTCTTCCGGTGTCATTTCCCTGGCAATATCATGCAGAGTCTGCTCCATATTGTATTCAATTTCCGGTTCAAAATCGGGAACAATATGGATATCCTCCCCACAGTGCTCGCAGTAAAGCGTACCTTCTTTCATTTCCGCCCCGCAATTCGGACACTTCATATAATTATCCTCTTACTGCCTGCAAGGATACCGATTCCAGGCAGTTATTCATCAGCATAGCTATGGTCATAGGACCTACGCCGCCGGGAACCGGAGTAATGGCGCTGCATACAGGCTCCACACTGTCAAAGTCCACATCACCGCACAACTTGTTTTCTTCGTTGCGGTGAATTCCCACGTCAATGACAACCGCACCCTCTTTTACATATTCTGCCGTGATCATCTTCGGCTTGCCGACAGCCACCACCAGAATATCCGCTCTTTTGGTTACTTCTTTCAGATCTTTGGTACGGCTGTGAGCCACCGTCACCGTACCGTTCTCCCGAAGCAGCAACAATGCCATGGGCTTGCCGACGATATTACTTCTGCCTACCACCACACACTCTTTTCCGGCGATCTCAATACCGGAACGCTTCAGCAGCTGTATGACTCCTGCAGGAGTACAGGACACAAAGCCCGGCTTGCCGATGCAGAGTGCACCGACATTCTGGGGATGAAATCCGTCTACATCCTTTAAAGGAGAAATGGAATCCAGTACCTTTTCTTCGTCAATATGTTTCGGTAACGGCAGCTGCACCAGAATGCCGTTGACATCGGTTCTGTCATTTAATTCCCGGATCAGCTCCAGTAATTTTTCCTCTGTTGTCTCCTCTGGAAGTTCATATGCCAGAGACCGGATACCTACATATTCGCAGGCCTTTTTCTTGTTGCGGACATATACGGAAGATGCGGGATCCGCACCTACCTGGATCACCGCCAGCGTTACTTCGCAGCCCTGCTCTTTTAACCCTGCGACTTTTTCTTTGACTTCATCTTTAATCTGTGCGGAAATAACTTTTCCATCTATTAACTGTGCCATGAGACACTTTCCTCCTTACTAGAACAAGCCTACGATCCTGCCGCTGTCATCCACATCGATATTGTAAGCAGCTGGAGCCTTGGGCAGGCCGGGCATGGTCATGACCGCACCGGTGAGCACTACAACAAAACCGGCACCTGCAGACACATAGACCTCTCTTACATTCAATTCAAAACCGGAAGGTCTTCCCAGTAACGTAGGATCATCTGACAGAGAATACTGGTTCTTTGCCATACATACCGGCAGATCACCAAAGCCAAGTTCCGTCAGTCTCTTTAACTGTTTTGCTGCCGCCGGAGCAAACACTACATCAGACGCTCCGTAGATCTCCTGCGCGATCTTTTTGATCTTATCCTGAAGAGACAGTTCATTTTCATATAAAACATGGAAATGATTCTCTTTTTCGTCGATTGCTTTTAATACTTTCTCAGCCAGAGCGATTCCACCCTCTCCGCCTTTCTCCCACACTTCGGAGAGTGCAAACTCACAGCCTCTTGTCTCACAGAATTCTCTGACATAAGCGGTCTCCGCCGCACTGTCGGTAATAAAAGAGTTCAGGGTAACCACTACAGGCACACCATATTTCTGAAGATTCTCAATATGTTTCTCCAGATTCACAATACCTTTTTTCAACGCTTCCAGATTCTCTGCTCCCAGATCCGCCTTTGCAACGCCACCGTTGTATTTCAGTGCACGGATGGTTGCTACCAGTACCACTGCATCAGGAGTAAGTCCTGCCTTACGACATTTGATATCGAAAAATTTCTCTGCTCCCAGATCCGCACCGAAGCCGGCTTCCGTGATGCAATAGTCTGCCATCTTCATGGCTGCCTTAGTAGCTCTGACGGAGTTACATCCGTGAGCGATGTTGGCAAACGGACCTCCGTGTACCAATGCGGGAGTATGCTCTAAGGTCTGGATCAGATTGGGCTTGATGGCATCCTTTAACAGTGCTGCCATGGCACCGACTGCTTTCAGCTGGCCGGCGGTCACCGGCTCACCCTGATAGTTGTAAGCCACAACGATTCTGGACAGGCGCTCCTTCAGATCCTTCATATCGTCTGCCAGACACAGGATCGCCATGATCTCACTGGCTACGGTAATGACAAAATGATCCTCTCTGACAAAGCCGTCTGTCTTGTTGCCAAGTCCTACCACAATATTACGAAGGACTCTGTCATTCATGTCCTCACAGCGCTTCCACACAATCTGCCGGGTATCGATGCCCAGATCATTGCCCTGCTGGATATGATTGTCCAGCAGCGCAGCCAACAGGTTGTTGGCAGAGGTGATGGCATGAAAATCACCGGTAAAATGCAGATTCAGTTCATCCATAGGCACTACCTGTGCATAGCCGCCGCCGGCAGCTCCACCTTTGATACCAAAGCAGGGGCCTAAGGACGGCTCTCTGAGCGCAATTACAGCCTTTTTGCCCATTCTGCCGAAAGCTTCTCCCAGCCCAACAGTGGTCGTGGTCTTACCCTCTCCTGCAGGAGTTGGGTTGATAGCTGTTACCAGAATCAGTTTTCCATTGGGACGATCCTGGATCTTACGTAAAAATTCTTCGGAAAGCTTTGCCTTGTATTTTCCGTAAAGTTCCAGGTCATCTGCTTCAATGCCAATACTTTCAGCCACTTTGGTGATGGGCTCCATTACCGCTTCCTGTGCGATTTCAATATCTGTTTTCATGTCCTTTTTCCCTCCGTTTATTCAGACAGTCTCGAACGAATGTCAGATTTCCTCCAACAGCTGTTCGAACTGTTCCATGCTCATAAGTACTTTTCTGGGTTTAGTGCCTTCTTCTTCACCTACCACGCCGTATTCGCAAAGCTGATCCATGATTCTGGCAGCACGGTTGAAACCGATTTTCAACACACGCTGCAGCATGCCGATGCTGGCCTTATCTTTATCAATAATAAACCTTGCGGCCTCCTCAAAATATTCGTCTCTGTCGTTACCGCCACCAGAGCCGCTTCCGGAGGAACCACCTGACGAGCCGATATTTTTGATCTTCTCTTCAATATCTTCTGCATAGTTGCTATAGGTATTGCCCAGTGCCTGGTTCTTGAGATAATCCACCACATCGGATACTTCCTTGTCGGACACAAAAGCGCCCTGTACTCTGGCCGGTTTGGAATAACCCTGCGGGTAGAATAACATATCGCCTTTACCAAGCAATTTCTCCGCACCGTTCATATCCAGGATCGTTCGTGAATCCACACCGCTGGATACGGAGAATGCCACACGGCTGGGCATATTGGCTTTGATCAGTCCGGTGATGACATCCACACTGGGTCGCTGGGTAGCGATGATCAGATGGATACCCGCGGCTCTGGCCAACTGTGCCAGACGACAGATAGATTCCTCCACTTCGCCGGGGCATACCATCATCAGATCCGCCAGCTCGTCCACGATAATGACGATCTGCGGCATCTTCTTCGGTGCTTCCTCTCCTTCCGGAACAGGCATAGTCTCTATTTTCTTGTTATACCCCTTCAGATCACGGACATTATAATCGGCAAACTTCCGATAACGGTCTTCCATCTCACTGACGCCCCAGTGCAATGCAGCAGATGCTTTCTTGGGATCTGTCACTACCGGGATCAGCAGATGAGGAATGCCGTTATAGACACTCAGTTCCACGACCTTCGGATCCACCATGATCAGTTTCACATCATCCGGATGCGCCTTGTACAAAATACTCATGATCAGCGTATTAATGCATACGGACTTACCGGAACCGGTAGCTCCGGCGATCAGCATATGAGGCATCTTGGCAATATCCGCCACCACAGTCTTGCCCGCGATATCCTTACCTACGGCAAATGCAATATTGGAATTAAACTCCTGAAACTCTTTGCTCTCTAACAGATCCCGGAGTGCTACTGTCATGTTCTCTTTGTTCGGGACTTCGATACCGATAGCTGCCTTTCCGGGGATCGGTGCCTCGATACGAATATCCGTTGCCGCCAGATTCAGCTTGATATCATCTGCCAGGCCTACGATCTTGGATACCTTTACGCCCTGTTCCGGCTGTAGTTCATAGCGGGTAACACTGGGACCCTGGCTGATATCGGTAATCGTTACCTTTACACCGAAAGTATTTAACGTCTGCTGCAAGCGCATGGCGGTCTCTTTCAATTCTCTGGAGGAATCTCCGGTAGCTGCTTTTCCCTTCTGTAACAGGCTCAGAGGCGGAATCCGGTATTCTGCCGGAGGCTGTTTGGCCGCTTTGGCAATATCCTTATGTATCTGATCCTCTGCCAGAGAATTACCCTTTGGCGGCTCCGGTGCCGTGATTTTCGGTCGTATGCGGCTTTCCGCCGTTGCTGTCTCTGCAGGTTCCCGCACGACAGGCTCAGTCTCCGGCTGCCGCATATCGGAGGATGACTGCCATTCCGTAACCGGTTCCTCTACAGGCTCCGGGATATCTTCCTTGTGAATCCGGATAGATTCCACCTGAGGTGTCAGGAGTGCTGCCTCCTCCTGCCAGGATTCTCTGCGTTCAAAAGGTTTTTTGAAGGTAGCAGCACTGGTCACTTCCTCCACGGGGATCTCCTCGTAAGGTTCTTCTGCTGCAGCCTCCTGCATGGTCACCTGATGCATTCCCGTTACCTTGATCTTATCAAAATCGCTGGAGGTCACTCTGGTCTCTTCCACAACAGGAATCTCCTGTGCATCCTCTTCATAAACGATCTCATGAATATCTTCCCGTCTTCCCACAGGCTGTGTCTCCTGCTTTTTCAGGGAAGTGTCCATCATAACACCGCTGACTTTTTTCTCTCTGCGGGGAATGGCGTTTAAGATCTGCTCATTCTCTTTCTCTTCCGCACGGAGTCTGCGCTCTTCCTCACGGATCCGTCGTTCCTCTTCCCGGATACGACGGGCTTCCTCTCTCTGGGAATTACGTTCCTCCTGTTCCTGTCTGCGGATCTGTGCATTTTCCCGTCTGCGCACTGCATCCTCTCTGGACAGTTCCCGGATCCGGTCACCACCGTTTCGCATACTGTTTAAGAAAGAACGCTCCGTTACCAGGATCAGACTGATCACAGAACACAATAAGACCACCAGAACCGTTCCTACCGTCTCCAGATAATGCAGCAACAGATAGCAGATACTTCCTGCCAGAATACCTCCGCCCTTTTTACCGGTACTGCAGTTTGTATATAACAGTTTGATATCATACTGTTCCATAGAGCCGGCAATCCTGGCGATCAGATCACAGATCACACCGAGCATCAGAAACAATACGACACCTGCAATCATTTTGCGTACAGCGGTAGGGTTCCCCTCATTGGCGAACCAGAAAGCCACAGCCAGAAATATCACAATAGGTGCTATATATGCAGTAAATCCAAAGATACCGAATAAGACCCCGCTGATCGCATTGCCGACCGGGCCGATAATACCAAAATTACAACAAAATAATATCACCATTACCACAAACAAAACGATCAGACCGATTTCATGGAACAGTTCACTGTCCTGTGCTGTTCTCTGTGCCTGCCTGCTGCGGCTGTTTGTGGTACTTTTTCTCGTCCTATTGGAAGATGATGTTCTTTTGCCTGATGAAGATGCCATGTCATCATACTCCTAACTTCATTATAGTCATAATTAGAAGTATATCATTTTTCCATGGCCTTGTCATCCCTTTTTCTGTTCCCTTCGATCATCTTCCGAAGCCTGCAGATGGCCCGGTCGATACCTCCCACTTCGTCAATAATACCGTGGTTCACCGCTTCTTCTCCCACCAGAATGCTTCCCACATCCTTCGTTAAGAATCCGGTCTCCATCATGAGTTCTTCCAGTTTTGTCCGGCTGATTTTACAGTGTTTGCATACAAAGCCCGTGATCCGGTCCTGGATCAGTTTAAAATATTCAAAGGTCTGGGGCACACCGATCACCATGCCATTCATTCTTACCGGATGTATCACCATGGTTCCAGTGGGTACGATGAAGGAATAGTCACAACTCACCGCAATAGGCACCCCGATGGAATGACTGCCACCCAGCACCAGGGATACGGTGGGTTTGCTTAAAGATGCCAGCATCTCTGCAATAGCCAGTCCCGCCTCCACATCTCCGCCCATGGTATTTAAAAGTACCAGCACACCGCCAATTTCTTCACTGTCTTCGATGGCTGCCAGTTGTGGCAGGATATGCTCATATTTCGTAGTCTTCGAATTACCGGAGAGATTATCATGCCCTTCGATTTCACCGATAATGGTCAGCAGATGGATTTTTTCCCCGGATGCCGCATCCGACAGCGTCAGTTGTCCCGTTTTTTCAATTCTTTCGTCTCTGTGTTCTTCCGCCTCGGTCTTCGGCGCTTCATTCTTGTTTTGATCGTTATCTTTCTGATTCTGCATGGCCTGTTTCCTCCCAGTTTCAATGATTTTATGATTTTGAAAATTTAAATAACAAAAAAAGACGACACAAAGGCATTCCACCTCTCGTATCGTCTTTTAGTATGTCCGTCAATCCAACATTTCATTAGGAAACCAACAGATTTTTAATGATCAAAATCATCGTCATCCGCTACCGGATAATCAAAATCACTGTCATCGTCATTATCCAGCTTATAATCCAGTACCTTAGGCACATGCTTTTTCGGCAGGGGCAGTGGATTTTCGATCAGCTGTATTTTTTCCGTTTCTACAGGCTCTTCCTGGAAATCCGCTGGCTCTTCCTCCGGGAATTCCTCGGTCTCCAGATCCTGTACTTTCAGCCGGGATCTGCGTTTCACCGTTTCCGTACTCTCCCTTTCTTTTTCCTGCATCATGGTCACATAGGGAATCAGGCTTTGTACTCCGGCTCCAATGAGAAGATAACGAAGCCGGACATGCATCCACATTCCCTGAATATCCGGGGTTGTGATCTGAAACGTCATCAGTAACTCCAACACAATCCACAAAAGGATCCAGATACTCTGACGTTCTCTGCGTTTCTGACACCAGAAACCAAATACACCGAGAATTTGCATTGTTACCAATAAAAAGATCAGAATCTTGCCGGCTACCACAGTATCCGCTCCGGTCGTCATAGTACCGTCGTAAATTGCAACCGGCCAGGAAAAAGCAGACGGTTGGAACAGCCGTCCCCATGCAGTGAGAACATTTCCCATAAGTTTCCCGCTGACACAGGCGTCTACTGCGATTGAAACAAAGAATCCGACTGCGCCTCCGAAAGCTGCCAGTAATGCTGCCCACATTCTATGTAAAAATCCCACAGTTTCCTCTTCCGCTGTCTCCAGTGCAAAAACCGAAAGTATCGGAAGATACAGTAATAAACCCGTGATATCCAGATAGGTCAGCACTCCCATTGCCACACCAGCGATAAAAAAACTGAGAATCGGGCGGACGCCCTTCTGTTCACCTTTTCGTCGGAAGGTATTCAGTGCTGCCGCAACCAGACACAGGCCTATCATCCATAACATCTGATAAAGTTCCTCCGGTCCCAATACTACTACCTTCCAGCACAATGGCCAGAGCATTCCAAATCCCAGCGCCGTAACTGCCGCAGCCGGTCCAGTTAATCGGCGGACCGCAAAATAACAAAGAATCCAGCCAAGAATCTGTAAGCCCGCCTGGAATCCGAGTGCCACGGTGATCTTATTGCCGAGGAGCAGCAAAAGCCCGTGCAGTATCTGCAGATACAGATAAACCGCGCCATGTACTACCTGTGGGATCTGCGTCTGTGTTGTCACTCGGACCGTATCAAACCAGACATCCTCCGCCGCTACATCCAGATCCATCAGCTGGATTTCACGAATCCTCAGGACAATCCCCGCCGCTACCAACAGCACTGTGAGGATTCCCTCGACCACAAGTGCAGTCTGCCGATTATCTACGTTTGTTTTTTTCTCTCTGCTCTTTTGCAGTCCTCTTGACAGCAGAAAAGCAACAAGCCCTGTGACAGCAAGCCATACACCTGCTATCACAAGGCCGATCCATTGGGATTCCTCCGGAGCGCTTGGCATAGTGACCATCATCGCTCCGGTTCCCGCCATAATTGCAGAAAGTAACCACAGTATTACACTTATTACATTCTTTTTATAATTCATTATTTCAGTACCTTTTCGATGTTATATCTGGGACGATGTTT